>RCUH01000539.1_pt1 | contig 37590 bp, 30 predicted proteins | sample 2166191 | NCBI WGS metagenome assembly RCUH01 (sample SAMN09932848, study PRJNA488358) | compost metagenome | feature: garden; material: soil; isolation source: compost soil in an enriched community after 214 h of incubation | place: Germany: Experimental Botanical Garden Goettingen | collected... | reverse complement strand
ATTTAGATCCACATATCTAGTGATGTTATCAATTAAACCCTGATGTTTATGTCTAACCATACCTCTTATTTTATTGTTGTATTAAAAGTATACAATATCAAAGATTGTGATTAATTCAATATTGCTATCATAAATTTTCCTTGAAATAATCTATATGTAGCCGAGTTTCGATAGTCAAGGCGGAAGATTTAGCTGTCATTGGGAATGTTTCTATTGAATAAGACTTATACGATATGAGTATAAGTCTTATTCAATAGAAACTAATCTAAAAAACTATTATTTCTGCTTCGTATTATTTAACAGCTGTTGCTCCCATAACCAGCTTGTTCCAACATTGCCCTGATGTTCAACCATAATTTTATTCATGGCAGGTACCGTTTTCTGTCTCGCCCAATCTCGTTGAAGTTCTCCTCCAAATACACCCCATGTAATTGGAGTTACTCCTGACTGAATCAATCTGTGGATAGCCATTTCATGTGCCTCAAGAGTTGTTCCCCTAGAAGCATCTGTTACGACATATACATCATATCCTTCTCCCGCTGCTTGAATTGCCGGCATCGCAAGACAAATTTCGCTCCAAAGAGCAGCTATCACAACTTTCTTCCGACCAGTTTTCTTTACCCAATCAACAACTTTTGGGTCTTCCCAAGCATCTATCAATGTTCTATTTAATGGTTTTTGTTCAGGAAAGACATCTTGGAGTTGTTTTAAGAGATTTCCGCCTAAGTCTTCAACTACCGTAGTGAGGAGAGTTGGAACACCAAATGCCTTTGCGGTTTTTGCAAGTCCGACAACATTGTTAATAATTGTTTGAGAATTATGGCTTCCCAATCCGGCGAATTGAAATGGTTGATGGTCAATTAAAATCAGTACGCTATTTTCCGGCGTTAGGAGAGCTTGTAAGCTTGCTTTAGGATTATTGTTGGCGACTTGTGCTGTTGCTGATAATGACAAACAGAAAAAAAATAAGACTAGTAAATTTTTCATCGTTTTTAATTTTAATGATTTATTTTCAAAGCTACGATCAATTGAGATTGTACCACTTGATCTTTGTTAAGATCGATCAAGTAAAAACTTAATTGATGCTGAAGAAAAATTCAAACGGATGCTTATCTAACAAAATCTGACAATTGGGCTATTTTACTATGTTCCCACTTTAAAAAATCCTCGGCTTGATAAGATTAATAGGCGAATATACTTTGGAGTTGAACTATTATTGAAGCCGTTCCACAAGACAATGACCTTCAGTTTAATAAAAAATCTACACCCAGTCCATCATACTTAAATATGACTAATTACATTCGGTGCAAGTAAGCAAACGGAGATTGGTTTAAGAGACCAATCTCCGCGCCACTAATTAAAATACGCTAATAAACTTTTATTTCAGCCATCGCTGCATTTTGAGTACCATCAAATCCAGATTTGAAGATAAGTTTAAAATAACGGAATGATTTGACAGCGGGCAAGGCTACATTCTGTGGAGTGATAATATCTTGTAGCACAAATTGACCTTCGCTATTCCAATTTACATTATCCTGGCTCACCTGAATCTCTACATCTTTCACTCGGCGAACACCATTTCGTTGTGTAAAGGTAAACCCTGTTACAGTTGTATCTTTTTTCATATCGACAGCGATAAAATATGGATAAGTTCCAGGAGTACTTGACCATCGCGAATGCCAATAGGTAGCAGCATTGCCATCGACCAGATTTGCTGCTCGTCCATTTTCGGAAGCTGTCTCTTGATTGGTATAACCAATTACAAGCCATTTGTTTTCCCAATTTGGATCATCAGTTTTGCTCGTAAGGTCTTCTGCAGGTGCTGGCAAATTGAGATTCACGATTTCTGTGTAAACTGACTCACTCACTTTAAGTCCCCATTTTCGGAAGAATGCACTTAAATTTTTACCGGAGATTGTACAGGCTTTCAACATAAAGTAACGCATCTGTTGTTCTCTTGTCGAAAACGTAGCTTGCTCTTCTCGTGTTTCTTTATGCAAGGTTTGATAAAAATTATCGCCAAATGCTAACCATAATTGCTGGAACATTGCTAACCGAACAAATACCGAGGTTCCGTTTGCATTGAAATCTTTTTCCGCATAGGGAATCATCAAATAATCCATCGCATCGACCCACGCATTATCCCGGGTCAATCGAGAGGTCAAATGTCCCATTTTTCGTTCTACTGCCAAAGAATAGACATTTACTGTTACTTCACCAAGGACATCCCAAGTCCAGGCGCCTTGTTGATGCATATGTCCTAATTCGTGGCAAGGTCCCCATCCGTTATTACGGGCTCCGTCAACAGTCAGTACTGCGTTCATAACACTACTAATGTATGCAGTCCGATACCAGGTTGCTACCATGTAATAATCTGAATTATCGGTCTCTGTCATTAAAAGTTTATGAACATTTTCTTTATGCTTTGCAGAAGAATTGTCAATACCACTGATGGCATATTCAGCTTTTGTTATTTCATCAAAAGTTTGCATCAACTGTTGCTGATTTTCCTGCCGATATTCCAAAGCTTTGGCACGGGATGCCACTAACATCGTTTCGTTGCTTTCCAAAATGACATCTGGAGCTGTTGTCCATGTATCTAACATCGCTTGCCATTGTGCATTTGTCGTCTTTCCAAGGACAAAGTGTGGTGCAGGCCGATGGCCACTTCTAAATTCAAGCTGAACTTTACCTGTCGGTGTACTATTGTCATTTGCATTGTAACGGATGTATAGGAGACCTCCATACTCATCTGCCTGAATGGTATTAATTCCTGCGGTTAATGGTACGACTGTAGGATTCCACTTCGCTTTATACCTGGAAAAAGTGCCTATGAAAAGTGTCGGGACACCACTGCCATCTTCCAACTGCTCTACATGGATCGTAAGTATTTCATTCGGAGATACATAGAATCCGGTTGCTGAAAAATCGGATGCAGGATTTCGTTGCCCTAATCGTTTGGCTTCCTTTGTCCCAGAGGGAACTTCATTAAAAACCTGAATAGTATCATAATTGATAGCTAAACTATCAATCGGTACTTCTTCCATGACAACTACATTTTTCTGGCAAGCAGAAAAAATAACAACAGCTATCAAAAACCATAATCTAATTGCATTTTTTACCATAATAAAAAAGTTAATGTTTATAAATTGATTAATAAAAAAATGATATACTTCTTACAGATGATAACCTTAAATAACCTGACGAATTGATTAAACTTATTTAGGATCGATTGGTAGCCAATACTTATATCCTAGCTGTCGTATTCGTTGCCAATTTTGTGGTGCACTTGAAGCATTAGGGTTTCTAATATCAAGTTTATCATCGACGTAGGTAAGGATATCGGTATAATCTGACCCAATGACACTTTTATAATGCAATGTTAGGGTCTTGGTTTTCGGATCATAAGAATTGTCAATACTGCTTTTCTGCGTTGTCGAATAATTGAATGTCCGGACAGGAAAATTCGGATCTCCTTGCAACACTGGTTCCATGGTATATGTACCATACACCTCATTGTTTAAAAACAATTTATTGTACATCCAACCTGATCCATGGATACCAAAAACTTCAAAACTCCAGACTCCTGTCCCCCATATCACAAACTGGCCTTTATTTTTTTGATCATGACTAAGTTTGGTAATGAACTTGTAGGTATGGTGCACACCGCCGACCGTATTCTCCGCTCCATTGCCTTGCAGACGAGCTGAGTGATATCGTCCTTCGGGGAGTTCTGGAATCGGAAAGCCCGACCAGTTGACGACCTTGTCTATATCGACGACCAAATTACCCACCATAAAATTGTTATAATAATTCGCAATTTCGCCACCATTGACTATTTTTAAAGGAAAAGCATAATTTAAATAGTCTTCTATTTTTTCACGCTTGATGGGTATTTTGAAAATTAACGACTTTGAGGCGCTTCCCTTAGGTATAACAACAGTAAATAGTTTAGCGACCTTATCAAAAGCAGCATTAACTTCATATTCATTTACCTCAGGAATAAAATATTTGGTATTGTTTTCTGTATTATAATCTGCTAAGACCTCTTCATCAAACATCAATTGTACTGGGATATCTCTATCCGCCAGAAGTGATCCTCCGATTCCAACCTTAAATTTGACCTCTACTGATCCATTACGTTTATCTTCGATCAGATCAACATCATAGTTGTCATTTTTAATTTTCAAGGTATCTTTAAATGTGTAGGCCTGAATTGCCGTGATGACCCGTTCGGAAGCTGCTGTGGACTCACCGCTTACGATATAGATTTCTTGCTTAAAAAACTCTTTATTCTCATAATCCAATTTTCCGCATCCGAGCTGTTGAAAAAGGATAACCGCCACGATAAAACGGGTAAAAAACTGCTGTCTTTTCATATAATTTTTCAGTTTACTTAGTTTATAAATATTACTATCCTACCAACCAGGATTTTGTACAAGTTCTCCCCAGTGATTAGAAACATCGACAAAGGGAAGCGGGAAAAAGTAATCCTTCTTCTTAAAAGAATACCCATCTATGATTGCCCGATCATAAAAGCTGATATCTGTCTTTTTATAGTTCATTCCATAGACAGGTCCACCGACACCGGCTGGATTTCCCCAAATATCGCGCTGCACTCTTTCGGCATCCTTCCATCGTCGTACATCAAAAAATCTTTTCCCCTCAAATGCAAATTCGATCATGCGTTCTTTCTTTATCCAAGCACGGACTTCTGCCTGGCTTCCGGCAATAAATCCGGGCAATCCTGCCCGAAAACGTACTAGATTTAGGTATTTAAGGATATCTGGATGATTGGGTTGAAACTCATTTAATGCTTCGGCATAGGATAGATATATTTCCGCAAGTCGATATACTGGAAATTGCTTCTCAAAAGTTCCTTCAATACGCAAATCACCATCATTGACATATTTCACGATGGAATAGCCCGTACGAACAGAGGGGCGATCAGTCTCAATATATCCATCAGCTGTTTCTGCCCTAAAATCCGCATAATAATAGGGATCTGTTTTATCGTCTTGTTTAAAACCTCTTCCATGAAAGCCCAATGTTGCATAAAAGCGTGCTTCTCTATTCATTACACGATTAGGAATAGAGGGATAAACATTGCCTTTCAGGAAATTGGTGCGAATCGGAGACAAATCAGAGGCGCCATCGCCCTTAATGTAATAGTTGTCCGCCGATCTAGAAGCGCCATTGTCTTCATATAATTTTCGGTTTTCTTCTTCGATTGTCTTGCCATTATTCATATAAAATGCATCAACGAGCTTTTGTGTGCCGGCAATACGTGATATAATACCTGAATTTGATGCCTTATGTCCGCGGGGCCAGCCTAAGGCTGTCAAATTCACATTTTGGTTCGGGCGGGAGACCTGCCAAATAACTTCTTTATTCCAATAATGGTCGCCACCGCTAAATAAAGCCTTGAACGACCTATAGGGATCTACACCTGCGGGTCCATTGGGCCAGGGAACATCATTGCCAACAAAATTCCCAAGGGGAACTGTCTTATAGCCTTCATTTGCAGGTAAAGCCAACAATTCATATTGATTGATATCTATAATTGCTTTATACGCATTTGCTGCTGCCTGCCATTTAGATGCATCATAAGATAGGTTGAAAAAGGGTTCACCAGTTTTGGTTCTGAATGTACTGTATTCTGTATTCCCATTGACCAAGGGACTGGCCGACCAAAGTAATACCCTGGCTTTCGTCGCCATGGCAACTGCTTTTGATGGTCTTCCAAGATCCGAAGATAGTATCGCCGCCTGATTTGGTAATTGTTGACCAACCAAATCTAGTTCTCCTACAATAAAATTCACACATTCCTGAAGGGTTGCTCGGGAAGTTGGATAATCTCCAGAAGCATAATCAATGGTTTTATCGACAATAACAAAGGGGCCATAAATTTCCAATAATAGGGAATAATAATAAGCGCGTAGAAAACGGACATCAGCTTGGTAGCCTTCGACTTCATCTTCTTTCAATAGTTTGTCATCTGCTAAGGTAGATTTCTCAAGGAATAGATTGCATGCTCTGATGGCTTGATACAGCTTCGTCCAATAATTCAACCCGTCGGGCATATTATCTGCGTTATACTTATTTTGAGAAAGTTGCAGCGCCACATAGACATCCAGGCCTGAATGGCCTTCGTCCCCCGCTCCGGCAAAAGCCCAACTATTGTGCATGTCCGTAAAATTGGGCAGGTAACCAAAGCAGGCCGCCCATGATTGACGAATATCTTTTCTTGACTTCCAAATATCATTGAGGTTATCTACTTCATGTAAATATTCTTCGGACTCTAGGTAATCACAAGACTGAAAATTGACACTTATGGATACCATAAAGATTAATGCCATTATTTTTGTACTCATTTTTTTCATGCTAGATACTGTTTTGTTTTTCAACTCTATTAAAGGTTTTACAACTTAAATTTGACATTTACACCTAATGAAAAAGTGCGTTTAAGCGGGTAAGCGTAAGAAGAAGTTTGTTCAGGATTCCAGTCCTTAAATTTGGAAAATGTTGCCACATTGTCTCCGCGCATAAAGAGATAGACACTTTTAAATGGCATTTTTTCACTATTCGGAATCCAGTTGTAACCAATCTCGATATCCGCCAGTCGTAGATAGGTCGCTTCTCTCAGCCAAAAGGTAGATTGCTGTGCATTGTTCGTATTATCAGACCCCACACCCAATCTTGGATAAACAGCGTTGGGGTTTTCAGTATCCGCGTTACCCGAGTAAGAAGCTGGTGTCCAATGGTTGTCATAGGCGACTTGATAGATAGCACCATTACTACCACTTGCGTTGAACGGGATACGGCCGCCATTAATCGTACGGAACATATCGGCTTTCCCTATCACACGTGTCGCTAGCACCCAGTTTTTATAACTAAAATCAACAGCTAAGGAATAGGTCCATTTTGGGTTCGTATTTCCTAACCAGATCCTGTCTTCTGGGGTGATGAGGCCATCACCATTGATATCTTTATACTTTATGTCTCCAGGCATGACAACATTCCAAGTTTGTACTGGACTATTATCAATATCTTCTTGGTCTTTAAAAAGACCTAAGGATATATAATTGAGACTTCTTCCCCAATCCAGTCCAATACCACTTTGATAAGGCATTCTTGGATCTAATTCTCCATTTTCAACGATGACATTCTCATTATAGGTAAGGATTCCGCGGATATAGTTTATTCGAAAATCTCCAAAATTTTTAGTGTAGGAAACATCCAGATCTATTCCGTTGGCATACATTTCGCCAAGATTGGCCTGAGGTACCGTAGCAAGTCCTAAAGTAGCAGGTAAACGGTTGAGGTTAATTAGCTGAGCTTCTCGTGTATTTCTGAAATAATCCAATATCAGTCTGAAACTATTAAATAAACCTAATTCTAAACCGAGATTCATTTTTTTATTTTTCTCCCAGGTCAGTCCTAGTTGCTCCAGTTTAGATTCACCTATTCCCTGGATATTCTGACCGCTATAAGCTGTTCCTCCAAACCCAAAGGTATAACCATCACGCGGTGCTGTACCGGCGAGGTAACCGAAGCGCAGAGCATTACCCGTAGCACCGACCACACCATAGGAACCGCGAAATTTCATTAAATTAACAACAGGTTTAATGGTCTTAAAAAATCCCTCTTCGGAAACTACCCATCCAAGACCTACGGACGGAAATGTCGACCATCGTTTGTCTGGAGTAAACATTTGGGACCCTGAAGCACCAAAATTAATATCAGTGAAATACCTATTTTTATATCCCCCTGTAATACGTCCAGCAATCGACTGTTCACGAATGGGTAGTGCATTTATAAGAAGGGTTGATCCTGTACCAGCAGGTACATCTGCCATAAACTCACGCTGCTTATAGAGTATTAATCCTGAGGTAGTAAAATCCTTACCAAAATCGCGCACATAATTTAAACTTCCTTGCACTTCGACGACGCGATTTCCCGAAGGTGGGGCGGATACAAATCCCATTTTATCGTCAAGATCTGGCGTAGTATTGATTGTTACAAGATTTCCATCCTCATCTCGTCCGCTACCTAAATAGCTATTCGTAAAATCGGGACGATGCTGTTGGTAGGCTTTTATATACTGATGGCTATAGTCGTTAATTTTTGAAAATGAAGCAATTCCATTAAAAAACAATCCTTTCGTTAAAAAATCCAGCTTTTGAGTGATATTTAAGTTCGTTGACATCACATTCGAGTAATTTCGGACAAAACCTGTTTTATTAAGCAAAGAAAATGGATTTACCGTTCCGGCAGGTTCTTCCGGTGCTGTTCCATTAGAATATTGTGTAGGGAAAAGTGTAGGATTAATCTCATTGATAATTGTTAATATTTGGCTAGTACCCTGCCCCGGTTCGGTCGTATTATTATATCTACCATCAAATCCTAATCCCAATGTTGTTGTTTTTGTAATATCGGCCTTTAAATTGGACCGGAAATTAAATTGGTTGTATTTTGCATTAGAGTTATAAGATTCGAGATTTCCTCGGAACATTCCATCCTCCATATAATATCCTCCCGACATATAATAGGTGACGACATTGCCACCGCCACCAATATTAAAATTTCCTTTGTGAGAAAGGTTATTAGGTTTGATCAATGCATTGTACCAATCGATATTCGGGTAAAAATCCATATCCTGGTCGCCAAATTTTTCAATAATTTCATCACTATAGGGTTTATCTTTTCCACGAACAGCGAAGGCTTCATTTCTAATTTTCGCGTATTGGACAGCATCTATCCATTTCGGTTTATAGGTCGCGTTATTGACTGAGCTAGACAAAAACATGCTCACACTTGGCCGATCTGCAATTTTACCAGTTTTTGTTGTGATCACAATGATACCATTAGCGCCCTCCAATCCATATACGGCAGTTGCGGATGCATCTTTGAGTATTGAAAAGCTCTCTATATCATTGGGATCTACATCGTCAATATTCCGACGTAAACCATCTATCAATACCAATGGTTCACTACTTCCTTTTACGGAATTAATCCCACGGATTATAAAATTAGCACCATCTTTACCTGGTTGACCCGAGCTTTGGCTAAAGGAGACCCCGGCAACGCGTCCGGCCAGCTGATTTGTTAAAGATCGCGTTGGTCCAATCAGTTCACGAGGATTGACAGTCGCAATTGCGCCGACTACACTGATTTTCTTTTGTACACCAAGCGCAACAACTACAACCTCATCCAAATCGCCACTATTTGCTTTTAGTACAATGTTCAGTTTTTTTAGGTCTTGATCACTAATTGATGATAGATCAAATTCGCTGTTTACAAAACCGACTGAACTAAATACCAAAAGTGCCCGACGAGGGATATTAGATAGAGTAAAAGATCCATTCTTGCCAGAGACAGTACCAAAAAGCGCATTCGCTTTAATACGAACAGAAACATCACTGATAGGGTTATTTTTCTCATCAACGACAATTCCACTGATAGTCACTACCTGGGATCTAGTATCTGATGATCGAGCAGCCTGCTGCCTTGGCAAATCTCTACTTTTAACAATAACTATATTGTCTTTCAATTCATAATTCACTGGCTGATTCTCAAAAATCTTATGCAATATGGATGTGATTTCATCATCCTTAACAATCAGATTGAGGGGTTTCGTGTTCTTAATAACCAGACTATCATACTGAAACTTGTAATTTGTCTGAGCCGCTATCAATGAAAAGGCTGAATCCAATGTTGTGTTCTTAAACTCAAAATTTAATCGTTGAGCGGAAGCCCGTGGCAGTACAAATAAAAAGCTCAGACAAAGGAATACAAGCAATTTTTTTCTGAAAGGTATAGAAAAATACGGTCTGAATTTATTAAATCTTTCAACTAAACGTACTAAACTAAATGTAAGCATACTTTAATAAGTGTTTTATATTGGTTAAAAAAACTCAAGGCAAAGGAATTCCTGTCCGACACGAAAGCGTGTCAGATTTTAATCCTATCTGCAAAGAGGTCTGCATTCGTTTATCAGCTTAGGTTAACTTTTCACCTCACCAGCCCTAAACGAACAAAAGAAATGCAATCAGATTTATATTACTGGTTGTTACATAATGAGATGTGACACATTTTATGTGCCTCCCGAGAGATTGGTAGTTTTTCTTGTCATAATTTTAATTCGTTAATTGAGGTTTGATTAAGCAAGTATTCTATAGATAATTTGATAAAAAAAGTATTTTTTTTAATCAAACGTTTGCGTAGGTTTCGAAAACGATTCTACAAAAACGATTTCGTAACAGCAATAATTTAGACATATCCTTGCTGACTTGGTGTAAACGAAAAGAAAGCAGAAAATGTTGTTTATTTCTGTTCACAATTCGTTATGACTTGTAATATGGCTTTTCGCCCTATTCCTTCAATAGTAGAATACCGCGAATTATTAACTTTTAGCTCTTCTACTTCCCCCAGGAATTGACCAATATGGCGATCAATCATTATAATTGGCAACCCTAAATTTTCGAGTTCTTTTAGTCGATCACTATTTATATGCTTATCAATTTGTAAAATAATGAGCCCATCAATACCCCGATCAAATAATTTATCAATGCAACGTTTTTCTATATCTATGTCTCCTTTACTCTGCATTAAGATAAAATTATAATCTGTCTCCGAAAGTTCATCTTCTAATTCACTTAATAATGATACAGAGAACTTATCTGTAATGTCAGGAAGTAGAACCCCAATAAGCTTTGACTTACCAGTCCTTAAACTGCTTCCAAATTTATTTTTTTGGAAATTAAATTTGGTTGCATAGTCGATGATCAGCTTTTTGGTTTCGGCACTCACATCCTCACGGCCAGCAAGCGCTTTTGAAACAGTACTTTGCGATTTATTCAAAGCGATAGCGATATCCTTTATAGTTATCTTTCTCATTAAAAAAACGTTTATATTGGTTTAATATATTGGTCAAAAATTTACTTAGTTATGCTTACAAAATTTCAGCCTTAGTTATATAATTTTTGGTCCTTATATTAAAGACACCATAAATCACTTTTGTCACCCATAAAAAAATAAAAAATATAAAAAACTGTAAATCAGCTATAATTATTTAAATTTTAACCTCATATTAGACAATATTATAACAGGGCAATCAAATCGGATAAAGCCTGCTGATCACTATGGTCAAATGCAAGGCCACAACATCTGGCAACGATCGAATCCCCTGACTGATAGTGAGTATTGGATATAAAATCCTATATTGAAAGGTAACTATTGATAAATAATCGTTACAAAAATTTTATTTTCATGTTTCAGGTTACAAATGACACTCTTGAAAAAGTAAAAATAAAGGCTGTAAATCCCAGCGAGATACCTGTATATTTGTCACACGACTAATAGCCAGTCATATAACGATGCAAAAAGAAAACACATTAGAAATTGAATGGAAGAAGTTTTTGAAGGGAGATAGAAACTCTTTTGAGAAAATTTATAATTCCAATTTCAAAAGTTTATTTCTATATGCCCTCCGTTTTTCAAAAGATGATGACTTAATTAAAGATGTAATACAAAATGTCTTTATCAATTTTTGGGAAAAACGGAATTATATTAAAGAGGTTAAGAACGTGACGGTGTACCTGCACCGATCTGTTCGCAATGAGCTTTTAAATCGGAAAAGACAGGAGGATAAGTATGCTTTTGATGTTTTGGATGAACAGGTTTACGCGTTTGATTTCGAACTTCCGCTTGAGGCTAGAATTATAAAAAAGGAAGAATTAAAGGAAACGCGCCAACGCCTAAAACATGCATTAAAAAATATTACTGATCGGCAAAAGGAAATATTGTATCTGAAATATGTCAAAGGCATGACTTTCGAAGAGATATCTGACACAATCGGTATCACCGTTAAGGCTTCTTATAAGCTTCATGCTCGAGCAATCAGCTCCATTCGACAAAATTTCGGCAACAACCATTATTCTATTGCTTTCCTAATATCGCTGTATTTCTCTTGACAAAAGTAAAGATAATATTTGCTTGAATAGCGACCTAAGACGTCGGATGGTAGCTCAGACAGAATCAACTAAAAAAAAATCTATTATAGCTAAAATTCGTCGTAGTTTATCTTGATTGTGTTACTTATAGGTGCCGCTACGCAAGTTAAAATTAAACCTTGCTGTAGGTGAGCTTCTGACAAAATAAAATTTCGTCTCAAACGTACTTCTCCTTTCTCTAGCTTGCACACGCAAGTCCCACAATTACCGCGACAGCAGCTATTTGGTACAGCAATACCTGTATCGAGGATAGCATCAAGCAAGGATATTTTCCTGTCCCAACGGATCTTGCTAGTGATTCCATTCAAGGTTAATGAAACTAATACACAATCCGATGGTTCGGCATCGGTTTCGGTAGTTTTTGATTCTTCGTCCAGATTCATACTTTTTCACTTATAAAATTACAACAAGTTCGGTTTACAAAGCCCGAACGCTCGCAGCGTTTCGGGCTTTAAAATCGTTATTTTAAATCTTCAATAGATGTCCTAAAGCCAATATGTTATACATTTTCATTAGCTCCGTTTTTCTGCTCTATTGATATTGGTATTCTTCACTTTTCACTGAGGCGAGTATAGTTTCTAATGTTGCGATATCATGATCACTGAGCGGCCCCAAAGGACTTTTAAAACCACCACCACCTATTCCTAAAATATCTAATCCGGCCTTAATGGAACGCGGCAACCCTTTTGCTACGATGAATTTGAGCAGGTCAACCTGTTGATAGAAGAGCTTTCTTGCCTTTTCCAGATTATTCACTTGAATTGCCTCGTACAATGCTATATTCAATTCGGGGATAAGGTTAGGAGCCGCAGTACACCAACCAGTTGCTCCAGCCGTAAAAGCAGCTAATGCTAACGGATTGGAACCATTGAAAAAGGCAACTTCCTCTCCCAATTCCTTCCTTAAATAATGCATGCGCTGAATGTCCCCTGTACTCTCCTTGATCATGGTCACATTGGGAATTTCGAGCAGGCGTTTCAGCAATGTTGGCGACATATCAACCCCGCCTGTTGCGGGATTATTGTATGCCATTATTGGGATAGAAATTTTGGATGCCACGGCATCGTAATGCCTTACTATTTCATCGTCAGTCAATTTCCAATAACTCATCGGTATAATCATCACGGCAGTCGCGCCAGCTTTTTCTGCAAACTGTGCATGGTAAATGGTCTTTTCCGTAGTCAGATTGGAAACGCCGACTAAAGTAGGGACACGCCCTGATACCTGCTTCATGGTGGCTTCAGCAATAGCTTCTTTCTCTGCGTCATTCAAATAAGGCAGTACGCCTGTACTCCCTAATGGCGCAATCCCATGTGAACCCGCAGCAACTAAACGTTCAACCTGCTTTTTAAACAAAGGGATATCCACGACCTCATTGTCGTCGAATGGCGTAACAGGATAAGCGATTATCCCTTTAAATGGTACATTATCCATATGGTTTCTATTTTAATGTATGCTGAACTAAAAATCTCTTCCTTCTTCCTCGCGCAAGGCAACACCTAGGTTTTGCAGTTGGGGGGCATTTTCACAAGCGATGTATTTTGCACTTTCGGTATCACTGGTGTTTTGGTGTTGATGCCAAGCCCAAGACGGAATATAAACGGCATCGCCGGCTTCCCATTCTACAATTTCATCCTCCACTTTGGTCCAACCTTTGCCCTCGATCACATATAGGACAGTCTCATAGGTATGACGATGTAAATGCGTTTTTTGTCCGGGTAATAGTCCTCCGATCGTCAAACTGACATTTTTGCTTGGTAAGTCTACAAAGAAAACGGGATGCTTTCTTTCTGCTGAGAATTGATTGTGTACCCCAGCGTTTTCAACATTCTTATGGATAACATGTGAAGGTCTTACATAGGTAGGTCTTGCAAAGGTCTGATGAAAATCTTTAGAACTAAATTGCTTTTGTTCGGCATGAATTGATTTTTTCACTTCTGTTGATGCTTCTAATTTTGACATAACTTTAAAAATTTAATGTTCATTGCATTATTGCATAACAAAAATATGCTAACTTTGGACTAGCGTTATGATACAGTTTTTATAAAAATAAACAGTCCAGATGTTACGAGAGTGGGAATTTCAAATTCAATTAGATGAACAATCAGAGAAGGCCATTTATCTGCAGATTGCCGATGCTATCATAAACGATATTCATTCCGGCCGATTAAAGGCGGGTGATGCTTTGCCGGGCAGTAGAAATCTGGCGCAGCGACTGAAAGTCAATAGAAATACCATAGTAGAAGCATTGAGTGTACTATTGATAGAAGGTTGGCTTGTTTCCAGAGAGCGGCAAGGCACATTCGTTGCTTCGACCTTGCCCGATTTTAAGGAAACGCAGACTACAGCGCCAATCGCTGAAGCAACAAATGATGCCACGAGTGGATCTACTCAACTGCAAATTGATGATGGATACCCCAACAGCAAAATTGCACCTGTTAATGAATTAGCTCGGGCATACCGTCAAATTTTCAACCAAAAAGCGAAGTGGCAATTAATGGGCTACAGTAGCGAATTCGGGAATCTAGAATTTAGAAAGGCTGTGGTCCAAATGCTCAATCATCAACGGGGAATGCGGGTGAATGAACAACATATCTGCATCACAAGGGGGAGCCAAATGGCCATGTATCTTGCAGCTCAATGCTTACTTTCAAAAGGAGATTATGTGATCATTGAAAATCCCGGATATAAACCCGCTTGGGAGGCCTTTGACCAAAGCGGAGCCAAGTTGTTACCTGCGGGGGTAGATAACGAAGGTGTGATAATCGAGGATATAATAGCGCTTCTGAAATTGCACAAAAACATAAAAGCTATTTATGTGACACCCCACCGCCAATACCCAACTACGGTCACAATGAGCCTAAAAAGAAGACTGGAACTGATCAAACTTTCCAATGAATATGGATTTACCATTATTGAAGATGATTATGACAATGAATTTCATTTTGGTTACCGTCCCATTCTTCCGCTGTCAAGTTTTATGGAGCTTAAAAATTATGTGTATATAGGTACCATGAGCAAGGTCGTAGCTCCGGCGTTACGTATCGGTTATATAGCAAGTAATGATTGTACTTTGATCAACAAGGTCGCTCGTTTGCGCAAGATTATCGACGTGCAAGGAGACAGTATTATGGAACAGGCCGTTTTGCAATTGATCAAGGATGGCACCATAAAACGTCATATAAAAAAAGCAACAAATTATTATAAGACAAAAAGGGATACTACCGAAATATTACTACAAAAACACCTTGGAAATAAAGTATCCTACCTTATCCCCGAGGGTGGGCTTGCCTATTGGATCGTGCCTAAAAAGCAGGTCGACTGGGTACTGATTTCTGAAAAACTCAATATGAAAGGTTTCAGCATGATCACACCAGAGAGCTACAGCTTTGACAAAATAATGAATGGTATGAGATTGGGATACGCATCGCTGTCTGATCAAGAATTGGAGGATTTTATCAGCGCTTTGGCGGACTTGTTTTAATAAACAGTACGGTCGATGTTTAGCGTATGTCTATCCCGAGCTTTATTTCAGTAAAATAAGTTGGAGAACTGGGAATTTTAAGTTCTCTATTAAGCTGGGCAATATAAAGGTGAGTTGCCCAGCTAATTTTAAGATAATATTATCAAATTATTCCACCTTAATCTAAGTGTGCCCTATATTCAAAGTAATTTATTTTGTTGTTGTCGTTATATTAAAACAATAGACATTACCAGCAAAGTCCGCAACATAGACTTCATTTCCATGAATGGAGACTTCGGCTAATATCGGTGTACCCAGATTAACCTTTTGCACCAAAGTTCCATCTAAATTTAACACATATAGATAGCCGTCTGATCCGCCGAAAAACAACTTTCCAGCCGCATAGCGGACACTGGATTCGACAGTTGCAACTTTCTTATGAAGATCAGGAGTTGAGTAAGCAGAGCTGTAAATAAGGGCCTCCTCAGTCTGGAAACTCCATTTTTCGGTTAATGCATTACGATCAAATGCTTTTATCCCATTAGTCGCTGTGGGCATGATCACCAGTTCCTCTGTTAATAAGGGTGAAGCCATAACCTTAAAATCATCATCAGTTTGGCTTTTAGTTAACAGAGTCCCTTTCTTTTGATCCAATCTAAAAAGATTGCTCAGCCCGGCTACATAAAGCGAATTTTCATCTGCACTGGCTCCTCCGGTTCTAAATCGCAAACCATCTTCATTTTTCTTCCATAGGAGTTTTCCTGTCTTACTATCGTGAACAAATAAGGCATTCCAATTTGCACCAGTAATTAGATATCCGTTGGTGATCAGTAGTTCTCCAGGCATACCTTCACCACCATTCCATTCACTATTCTGCCATACTGTTTTCCCATCTTCGACTTTTATTGCTGATAGATAATTACCTGCGCCAGTATAATAAATACCATCGCGAACAACTCCAGCACTTACGTATCCTGGAAGCCGCCCACCACTGAGATCCTTTTTCCAAACAAGTTTGCCATCTTTTTCATCGATTGCATACACTGTACCTCCCATATCTGTTGCCAATACCAAGCCATTGCTATAGGCCAACTTCTGCTTGACGGAGTTCTGGGTATGGAAAGTCCAGATGGTTTCCCCCGATTGGGCTTTTAATGCCTGAATTTTACTTTTACCACCAATGGCATCATCGATACTGGCCACATATACCCGCTGTCCCTGTACAATAGGTGAACTCTTCCATACATTAGACCCTATGTTTTTTGACCAAGCCAATTGAAGAAAAGAGGTAGAAGTGGGTTCATTATGCCAAGCAAATTTCTTAATCACCTGTGTACTGTCGCCATAATTTACTTCCAGCATAATATCATACTGCTGATCGGTACGGCGTGAAACTGTAAAATTTCCACGCCAGTTCCAGTCGCTAACGGGTTTCAATTTAGCCGTTTTTATCGCAGTTCCAAATTTATTTAATAGTGTTGCATACACAGAAATAACATTCTTTTCCGTATGATACACACTTGTGCTAATTTCTATTTCTTTTCTGTTTGAAATCTGCATTTGCTTACTTTGTGGGTAAATTAACGCGATGTGATCTGACAAATAAGGATACTTTGGCGTTATTTTGCTAACCCCCTTTTTATCCACATCAATAACCAGGAATTGAGCTGCAGAATTATCTATTCCTCCTTTATTAGGAGCATTTGTGGATATAACCGCAACTCCATCTCTGCTGCCAAAACTATAATTATTGTGCCAATGGCCATACAGGTATGCTTTTAGATTATACTGCTTCAAATCGATAGAATCGGTTTTTCCTCTCATCACGAAATCCTTTCCGACAAGCAGGTCGTGGTTAATAAAAATGAGCGGTTTATCTTTTGCTTTTAGTGCCAGATCTTTTTTCAACCAAGCGATTACTTGATCCTGACTATAGCTGGGCGCATAATCACCGCCAGGCATGGGCGTAACCACAAAGTGCGCTGGTCCTGCCTCAAATGAATAGTAGACCGGTCCAAACAAATCCTCAAATAGTTTTTCACCATACTCACCTTTGACAAGGTCATGATTGCCTACTGTGTAATAGGTCGGAACACCCATCAGTTCCGTATTTACCTGTCGGGCATGAAACTGCATCCCTGGCTCGTAGCAGATGTCGCCCGTATGCATAATCAGTGTAGCATTTTGTTGCTGCGAAAACTTACGAATATTGTCTATCCATTCCCCGTATAGTGGCGTTTCGGTATCTGTAATCTGAATAAACCGAAGCTTATCCGCCTCTTGCTTTTCATCTTGGATTAAACCGAAATCATAATTTTCTCGTTTTGGATCAATCTTAATATAATGAGTTCCACTTGCTTTATAACCAGCTGGAACACGCACAAAGAGAAATCTGGCTTTATCATTCTTTTTTAGGTTAAAGCTTCCATCTTCAGCAGTTTTTACAACCTCGTAACCATCGGATAATACAATATCTTTCATTCCTTTTTCAGCGTTTTCCATCTTTTTGTTGTTATCAAGATCCAAAAAGACATGCCCCCGATATTGAGCGTAAATTGCATTACTACATAGTAGTAGCAGTGATAGTATAAATTTATGTGTAGAACATTTCATATAAAAACTCTAATTGCAAATAAAGATAGGGTGCCATCCATCGATTGGAGTACCCTATCTTTAACCTTAAAATTTGTAAAAAACAACTCTTTTAATTTAGTCTTTTAGCATATTATCTAGCATAAAACCAATCCCTTACCAAAAGTTTGTCTGTACCAACTTACTACCATCCAGAACCATCTGACTATTAGCAACCGGATAATAGTAATACTTCGGTTTTTCAAATGTCTTCTTCTTATCTCTGGCTACAGTGAACATTATATGTCCATTGTTCCCATTTTCAAGATAAATTGAAGTATTATTACCATTGGCATCTTTTAAATAATACAGGGAAATGTTCTTCTTTTCCTCTTCTGTCAAGTCTTTAATCGGACCGGTATCCTTTGCTGATTCAAGTATAGCGATATCTATTTTACCATCTCCGGTTACGTCCATTGGTCCCAATGCTTTTACATACATCCCTTGTTGTTGATCGGCCAGACGTTCGCCCACCTCCCATCTAAAAATGTCTCTATAGCGTTGACCTTCACAAGCTAGTTCAACACGTCTTTCTCTCCGTATTTCTAAGATAAGCCCCACATTGCCCCCTTTCACATTTGAATAGTAAGCTTGCAATTTCGGATCAATATTGGCATTTGCCTCGCCCAGCTGCATGCTTGGCATCCCCACACGTTGACGTAGCAGGTTGACCGATTTGTCAAGATCAGCCTGGCTCGTGAGGATTCCCAGCTCCGCTTTGGCTTCCGCGAAGATTAACAGGATTTCGGCATAACGAAATACAAATGCATCTGTATAGGCTGCCTCCCAACTGATCATATCTGCTATTTCGGGATAGAATTTGATCTGATTGTACCCTCCGAGCGTTGGTTTGAGTCGCTGTGGGGTTGCAGCATTGACTGACTGAAACCCAGGCTTCATAAAAGTCTGCTCAAGGCGCGGGTCTCGGTTTACAAAAACTTGGTCTATATTCTTCGTTTTATAATCCGCTTGGTCCGTAAAACGCTTTCCGTCTTTCATCAGATAGTTTTCCATCAGCGTTTGGCTCAGAGCCCATTCATAATCCAATACCGTATGTGCATTACGTCTTCTTCCTAAATCCTTATCGTAATCAATAAATAGGATGGTCTCAGGATTCGCCTGCAGGTTAAGACTTATAAATAGATCCCGATAAGCACGGTTAACACCACCAGCATTACTGATTGAAAACTTATTTGATTTCATAATCTCCTCAGTAGCAGAAACCGCTCTTTGCAGAAAAGTATTGGCCGATCCGCTCAGATTCAAATAAGAGTGATATTTACGGAAAGTTCCTTCTTGCAAGGCGAACTGCGCTAATTGCGCCAAGGCTCCCCATTTCGTAACTGTCGACTTGTGCCCATCGGGTTTGATATTGGCAGCTGCAAATTCGAGATCAGCCATGATTGAATCCACAACAAGCGAACGGCTGTCTTGTTTTTTGTGCAATAGTTCAATATCTGATGTTCCCATTGTCTGACTATACCAAGGAACATCACTGTACTGGTTGACCTTATCGATATAAAACCGTGCACGAAAAAACTTTGCAATGCCGATGTAATGGTTCACATCGGCGGCACTAGCCCCCTTCACACGCCCAGCATTTTCAAGAAAGAAATTAATATTTCTCAATGCTGACCAACTCCATACTGCTGCATTCTGCGCGCTCACGCCACCACGCATGATCTCATCAATTGTACTCCCAGAATTGTAATGTGCCAGATTATCTGTCCCTAGATCCGCTATCGGCGCACTCAAACTACCATAGAAACCATCGGTATAAGTTTTAAGATCGTTTACATTGCTAAAAAACACTTCCGGTGTAACCGATGTCGTGGGATACCTATCCATGAAATCATCGTTACAGCTCATGATCAGGAACAAGGCCCCCAGCAACGCTCCAATCTTGATAATTTGTCTTTTTATATTTTGCATGATAATAGTCATTTTAGAAATTAAAGTTTAAGCCAAACGAGTAGGTCCTTTGGAAAGGATATGCCGTCCGATCGCCAACAATTTCAGGATCGAGATAATCCATTAGTTTGGTAAACTCAAATAGGTTTTCACCGCTGACGAACAGACGCAATCGATCTATCCCCCATCTATCTGTCATCAACTTGGGAAGTGTGTAACCCAAAGTCACATTTTTCACCCTTAAATAACCTGCATTCTGCAGATATTTAGTCTGCGTCGCGGCTAATTCAATACCACTTTGCTCAGCTACATAGGATTTTGGTCTTGGCAAATACGCATTTGGATTTTCAGGCGTCCAATGGTCCAAGTTAAACTTGGTTAGACTCGCCCAAGGCTGAGCATATATACCCCAAAAATAGTGGTCACCACCTGGAGGATAATAATTTCTTTTTCCGACACCTTGCAGGAACACGCGCAAATCAATTCCGTTCCAGCTTGAATTCAAATCTATACCGTAACTGTAACGCTGTCTCGAATTACCGATAATTTTATAATCTCCATGATTATCCAAGGTCCAATCCCCCCGGTTTATTTTGCCGTCACCATTGATATCAGCAAACTTGAGGTCACCCGGTTCCAATCCTCTCGTACCAGGATAAGAAGTGACATCATTTTGATTAGCATGTGCCTTGATCTCTTCCTGAGATTGGAAAAAACCCAATGTGGTTAGCCCCCACATCTCCCCCAATTCCTGTCCGACATAATAATCGCTTAAGTTATTTTTAGGATTATTGTATTTTGTAATATAAGCTCTACTGTCTGCTAAATTAACTCTTGCGGAGAATGAAAACGGTTTGCTGGCCACCATAAACTCTTTATTATATCCAAGTGTTAATTCCCAACCGTTGGTTTTTAGGTTCGCCGCATTTTCAAGAGGAACCCCCGTACCAAGCACGATTGGCAACGTCCTACCTGCTGTCAACATATCTTTGGTATCACGACGATAGATATCAAATGAACCAAAAAATTGATTTTTAAATAAGCCTATATCCACCCCAAAATTAGATTGTGTGATGGTTTCCCAGGTCAGGGTCGATGACACTAAACCCGGACTACCCACAATAGGTACAATCTTGCCATCCAAAATTGCTCCACTTCCTTTGGACATATTGGCAATATAAGGGTAATAGTTGTCCCTTAGATCCTGATTTGCCAATGAACCATACGATCCCCGCAGTTTAAAATTAGATACAGTTTCCTTTAGCGGCTGAAAAAAGTTTTCTTGCGAAACTACCCATGCAGCAGATACGGAAGGATTGAATGCAAAACGATCTTTTTTAGGGAATCTTGAGGAGCCATCATAGCGGAGGTTAGATTCCAGGATATATCTATCTTTATAAGTATAATTTAATCTGGCAAAAGCCCCTCTTACCGACCAGGCATAATCAAAAGCACCGACAGAAGGAGTTTGACCAGTCGCGAGTCCTATTGTCGGTAGCGAATTAGAAATCAACTGATCCCGGGATGCCGAAAATGACTCGTAGATCCGTTCTTCCTGATTGAAGCCCAGCATCACTGAAAAATAGTGATCATTGAGTGTCCGCTGATATTGTGAATAAATATTGTACACATTATAGCGTGTTTCATTGCTTCCATTGGAGGCATAGCTATTGAAGTTTTGCCTGTTCATCACATTTGGTCCTGTACTGTAGGCAAGCGGCAACTGAAAGAAGTGTGATTTTCCAGAAACCCTTCTAAAGGTCGCGTCCCCATTTAAGGTCCAAACATTTTTGATGAAGTCGATTTTCGCACCAAAACTAGTTTGAAAATCGTTGATGCGACTGATACTGCGGCCCCCTTCGGCTACAGCTCCGATCATATTTACCCCAGCTTCTGTATAGGTACCATCCGGATTGTAAACGGTATTTAGCGAAGGTTGACGGTTAACATTATGCCAGTAGAGATACCCCTGATCAATTGCTGAGGGCTGATCATATTTATCATTTGTAAAGGTTGTATTATTTGATAAAGTAAACCAGTCCGTGATTTTGTAATCACCTTTTGCCCTGAAATTATAGCGGTCATAGGTATCGGGACTGATCCGTAGCATACCATTTTGTCTGTAATATTCACCAGAAAGGTAAAATGAAGAGCGTTCATTCTTTTGCGCGATACTGATATTGTTGGTATATGAGGGTTGTATATTTTTATAAACTTCCTTAAACCAATCCGTAGATCCTAAATAGATATAAGCATTTGGATTTTGTGGATCGACGATCACACGAGGCAATGAAGGGTTTTCACTCAGCTGTTTACCATATTCGAGCATTTTCTCATCGTAAAGATTGTACCATGGTGCTGACATGATATTCCTGTATTTCATTACCTGATACGGATCATCCTCTATCTCTACTGTACGTGTTATTGCTTTTGCCGCAAAGATTGAGTTGGCCGTGACCTTAATTTCCTTCGTTGTACCCGATTTAGTCGTAACCAGTACAACCCCGAAAGCAGCGCGGCTACCATAGATCGCTGCTGACGCGGCATCTTTCAATACAGTAACACTAGCAATGTCCATTGGATTCATACGATTGAGCTCCTCGTTCGTTGCTGGAATCCCATCAATAACAATAAGTGGCCCACCACCTGACAGTGATGTATACCCTCGCACATTGATCCCTGGCGAGCTATTGGCTCTTCCAGAGGTCGGTGTAATATTAAGATTAGCCATAGCGCCCTGCAATGCTGTCCCCACATTTGTAATCGGTCTACTTTCCAAAAACTTTTCACCAATCTGATCTACAGCTCCCGAAAGATTGATCTTTTTCTGCGTACCATAGCCAACAACGATGACCTCGTCGAGATGAGACTCTGCAGTTTCCATCAATACATCCGCTCTGTTCTTGTCTGAGACATTGATTTCAACATCTTTATAGCCCATAAAGCGAAACAAAAGGATTGCTTTCTCTGGAACCCGTATGCTGTAACGTCCATCCTTATCGGTTTTTGTTGATATTCCAGCTACCCCCAGTACAGTCACCGTCACTCCTGCCATTGGTCCAGAAGCATCTTTCACAGCTCCTGACACTTCACGATCAGTCTGTTTTTTTTCTTTAATGACGATCGTACTTCCCATGATATCAAAGATCAAATTGCGACCACGCAATGTCTTTGCCAATGCAGCCCTTACATCAGATCCTGCCACAGAGATATCGACACGTGAGGCATTTTCAAATAGCCTTTCATCGTAAAACAGACGCAACTTCGTCTGGTTGGAAATCTCTTTAAGGACAGTTTCAATTTTGGCATTCTTCAAGGACAGATTTACTTGTTGCGCATATCCAGATGCTCTAACACCTACCGTAAATGCCAGCAACAGTACACAAATCAACTTCATAGTCAAAATGACTTTAATGCTTAGGGTATAAGAATGACTTCTCCGGTCCCCCCATGCTATTAATGGAGAAAAAAATTTCATAACTTTGAATTGTTAAGGGTTTAATAATCTATAGAATTCGTACTTCGATAAATTTGGCCTTTTACAACAGGGGATGCGTCAACATCCCCTTTTCTATTGTATAGAACCTTTTGGTTAATTCGTCTGGTTATATCATATCTTATAAATTTTAATTGGTGAAAAATTTAACTGTACTAACGAATGATTATATGCCGTCCATCTATTTCAAACTTTCGGTTTGTCGCAAACGACAGAATGTTCAACACCTCTGAAAGTCTGGATTCCCGGCTAAGCGTTCCATTAAACCTATTGCTTACGGTGATATCCTCCGCATTAATAAAATCCACATTATACCACCTAGAAATTTGACTAATAATTTCCGAAAAGCTGCTACCCTCAAGTGAAAACTCCCCCCGTTGCCAAGCTGTATTTTTTTGTATGTCTGCTGGCTGTATGCGTATTTTATCCGTACTAATGATAGCTTCATTTCCTGGGAGAAGATAGGCTTCGTGCCCTTGACTCATAATTTTCACCTTACCTTCTACCAAAGAGGTATTGATTTCTTTATGGTAGGCATTTACATTAAAACTCGTACCGAGTACCTCGATAACAGAGTTTTCAACTTCGATCCGAAAAGGTTTGTTGGCATCTTTGGCTACTTGAAAAAAAGCTTCTCCAATCAATTTTACTCGGCGTTCATCCCCTTCGAATTGATCCGGGTACTGTAATGTTGAAGCAGCGTTTAACCATACTTGGGTACCATCGTTCAACACAATGCTATAGGTGCCCGCTGCTGGTACTTCTAATTTCAGATTCCCCTTAAGTTCTGCGGACTTTATGTTTTCGACCTGATCTTCCTTTCCCAAAGAATGTGTTTCCCCATGCTCATTGGAAAGCCTCGCATAACGCTCACCAGGAAGAATATCATTTTTATACAGGCCTGTTGTATCCGGAGTGATGGCCGCAAGCTGTGGAGCAGGGCTTGTTTGTTCTCGTTGCAAGAATAAAACAGTAATAGTTAACGCAAAGAGAACTGAAGCTGCAATGGCAATCCGTTTCCAGGTAAACACATTTTTGTTAGGTTTCATCTTATTCATCTCCCCTTCAAATTTGTGCATCAAAACATCTTTGGATCGACCTAACAACGCCTCTCTTTCATTCTTTGGCAATGTTGGTTCATCATCTAATGAATAGAACCATTTGGATACAAGCTGTTCTTCTGCTGGATTGCACTCCCCTCTCAAATATTTTTTAAGTAATTTTTGAGCATGCTCTCTTTGATTATCTTCTGTCATATATCTATATAACCTTAGATAGCGGATAGAAGTACCGAAAAAAAATGATTTTTATTTCGCCTTAAGCTTTAACCGACTTAAAGCCAGCGAAATATTATTCTTCACGGTCTGTTCGGATATTGATAGTCGAAAAGCGATTTCTTTAATGCTTAAGCCTTCGATACGGCTGAGATTAAATGCTGACTGCATTGTGGAGGGCATCTTAGCGACTTCATTATCCAGCAAAAACGAGAGTTCTTTAACCATCAATTTCTCATCGCTGTTACTTGCACCAACTGGTTCGTTGGTCAGTGGAAACACTAGTCGCTCGAAATATGAAATCCGTTTTTGATCCCTTGCCATCCAGTCAATGACTTCGTATTTAGCAGCTTTGAAAAGATAGGGGTAAATAGATTCCTCGATTTCTATTTTATAGCGTCTGTTCCATAAAGATGTAAAAACCTCTTGAAGGATATCTTCAGCATCTGTAATAGAACCAATCCGCTTTAATATAAAACTTAATAAAATATCTGCATAGCGATCAAATAACACCGAAAATGCCTGTGTATTGCCTTCTCTCACAATATCAAACAATTCTTTATCAGACAGATCTCTCATGACACATTGATTATTATGTACACTATATCAGATTTCCAGAGGATTTTTACAAAGGTATAATTGTGATGTTAATATAACATTAAATTGTACATCCTGCAAGCTACAAAATAATAAATTTTAAAAATAGAATATTTAAATTAGGTGAAGATCGAGTAAGCTTATAATACTCCATTTCTGATCAAGTATAAGTTTTCCAAATTCTACAGTTATGCCGTACAAAAACTAGGAACTACTGGAAAGTGCTACTATTGGGGCAGAAATTGCTTTATATTGACAAAAAATATTGTTCAGAAGTAGGACTAACGAATTATTCAAGGGACTTACCTGTGTTAATTTTATGGAATCACACCCGTTAAAAGTGGCAAACTTTTTTATTATTTCTGCAAAAGGCTCTACCCACAATGCAAAGTCTATAGACTGTTTTTCTATATGCAGATGGATCAGTTCAAGTTGCCTATTTTTTCGATGCGCTTTGCAGTCTACTCTGCCGATAAATGTATTGCCAAATAAAACAGGTAAACAAAAATATCCGTATTGTCTTTTCTCCTTTGGTGTGTAACATTCAATTCGATAATCGAAATTGAAAAACTGCTGAACCCGATCACGATGAATAATAGCATTGTCAAACGGTGATAGCAAATTAATTTCCGCACGAATCTTCGCTATTCTTCTGTCTACTAAATCTCGGAGAACATAAACTGACGGATAGCCTTCAATAGTAACTTTTTCTATTACATCCTCCTCAATCAGTGCACGCAAAACGTCATTTACATTTTTCCTGATCGCTTCGCCCGCTTTAAGATGAGTAATCTGTTTGACAGTAGTCCATCCATATGCTCTTAAATAAGTTTTTACTAAATACTCGGCAAACTCAAGTGAACTTGGCCTCGTCAGGTCGATATCATTTGGTAGTACTCTTTCTGCGATATCATACGTCTTTTGCATTCCATCGCGTTCAGAAATCATTAAATCCCCCTGCAGGAAAAGCCGTTCCAAAGCAATTTTTGCAGGTTTCCAATTCCACCAGCTTCCCAGTTTTTTAGTTTCATTTTCAAAGTCTCTTGCTCTTTTGGGACCTTCAGCCCGAATGGCATCTATGATATATTGCATCATTTTAGGGTCCGCATTGTAGTAATGTGATTCACTTTGTTTTACTTCCAACATTCGCGGTAAAACAAAGCGAAAATCTTTCATCGGAAGATAAGATGCTGCGTGAAACCAATATTCAAATACCTGATGCTCCTTTACGAGTTCATCCAAATAACTTGTTTTGTAATCATGGATCCTTGTCCAAAGCGTATGGTGATGGGCCCTTTCAACAATTGATAACGTATCTATCTGTAAATAACCGAGGTGATCCAGTGCTTTGAGCACGGCCTTTTTTCCTTTTCCGAATGCTGATCGGCGAAGTAAGCCCTGGCTTTCCAATGTAATATTTTTTAACTGCTGTAGGGTCAAGTTTCGCTGCATTTATTTAAGTTTATTCTCTTATAGTAAGATGTTTTCTACTTCTACATGCTTTACAGCATTCATTTAGTCTTTAACGAGGGCTAACATCGATATTAATCCCGATAACCGCTATGTATTGTTATGGTCCAATGGAAACGATCAATGAACCTTTTATGATTCAATCAAATTTACGAAATAAAGTGTCCCGCAGTAGCCGTGTGATTTTTTTTGTTATTTTTAAAGTAAATAATGTTATTAATTATATAATCAATTATGAGTAAAGTTACTAAAGAAGATGTTGCGGATGCAGAAAATCAGCTTTTCTTAGCCCAGTTGGCAAGCAATGTGGATGCTCTGGACCAACTATTATTTGATAATCTCATTGCAATTGCACCAACGGGGCAAATGTTAACTAAAGAAATGGATTTAAATGCGCATAGAACAAAAGCAATGATTATTGAAGAGGCTTCCACAGAAATTGATGATATCAGAATAACCGGAGATACCGCGCTTTCCGTCGTTACGATGACGGCAAAAGGCAAGGTAATGGGAGCTCCATTGGAAGGAAAATTCAGGTATTTCAGGGTTTGGAAATATGTTGATGACAAATTAAAAGTCATTGGTGCAAGTTTCATGCAATTGCCTGAATAAGGATGTGATGAATTGCTTGCATCTATAGCTCGTTAATATTAAACCAGATGCTATATAGAACCAATCGGTATACCTTAAGAATATCATGTGACGCACTTGCTTATAATGCAATATCTGACACAGATGACTGTATTGAATTTAAGTATGAACTTGACACAAAAAATACAGTTCGTATTTAGATTTTTTCAATAGGCAAAAAACCTTAGTTTCATGCAGATATACCTTATACCAATTTTTTTATGATATGATTTTTCTTTCAGTTATTCATAATTGACAATTAATTAGAATAAATTAGTAACATAAAGACCATATAATCAATAAATACTAAAATTATGAACATAAAGAGAACGTTTCTATTTTCGCTATTCTTTATAACCTTTACTATAGTATATCCACAAGACAGGCCAAAAACATTACTTTGGAAAGTTTCAAAAAATGGAAGTGAAAGTATTTCCTACTTATTTGGAACATTTCATCAAGTTAATCCTGATTTTTTCGATTCTTTATCAATTGCAAACCTGCATTTAAAAAATAGTGAAATTTTATTTGTCGAGGCATATTCAGACCCAAATACTGATACGACTAAAGCAGAACAAAATAAAGATGCAGCTCTATTTGAAACGTGGAATAAAGAAAAGTGGAAATCTAAACTAAACTCGAGACAGTTTGTCATTTTTGAAAAATTTGTGAACAGTAAATGGGTCGATGAATATATTTACAAATTACATCCTGCACAGTTAATGTTTTTGCTCCAATATATGTATATGCAAGGTGTATGCGATACCCTTAACAGAAGTTCATATGATCCTATGGATACCAGAATTACACAAATTGGGTTAGCACATAAATTGGCCATTATAGGCCTTGATAAAAATCAAGCTCAAGACATTAAAATATCGACTGAGAAAGACAAGAGTTTGTCCTTAAAAAACACGTTAAAACAGGATGTAATCTATATTGATTATATTTTGAAAAAAAACACGGATAATCCGACTGCTAAAATTTTACGGGATTATAAAAACAAAAATTTGGATTATTCTTTAAATAAAAGCATAAAAGGCAATTCGTACTTGCTGAATGAAAGAAACAATAAATGGATGGCTCAGCTTACCGAATCGTTTAAAACTAAAAATTGCTTTGTCGCAGTTGGATTCCGACATCTATGTTATAAAACGGGGTTAATTCAACAACTTAGAAGAGCGGGATATAAGGTTGAACCAGTAGCACTTTAGTAACCTACAAATATTTATTGACAAGGCACAACTATTACCTAAATAACATATTGTCCAATAGATTAGTACCATACATGTTATTGATTAGAATCAATAAGCTATCATAAAGAATTGGAATAATACTTTATAACTACTAGCATCAATATCAGAAAAATCAGGCATATAAAGATTGATGAGCTAATGAACTATTGAAGAGTTGAAAATTTGGAAAAGCTATTTCAACAAAGTTGACCAAATAAAGAAAAAATCTATTAAATTTTTTACCGATATATTGGTGCTTTTACCGATTAAAATAAATACTTCACCTAAATAATACCAAGATAAGAAATCGGAATTAATTAAGTTAGATGCAGAAAATAATAGTGTACCATTAACATTTAAGCAACATAACTTTAAAAATAGATCCCCAATGCAAAAACACTTAAGTATAACGTATTCTTATCGTAAATCGTCAGCTCAATATGCGAAAGAGAGTTTACATATAAGCCTAATTTTACTCTTACTTTCTCTATTATTTACGACAACTAACATAATCGCCCAAACAACAACATACACAGTAAAAGATATAAAATTTAAAAGTAAAGGGATTGAATTAGCCGGGACAATTTTCACCGCTTTAAATTCGAAAATTGGAATTGTCATAGTTCATGGATCTGGACAAGAGCATAGATCGAATAAGTTTGCAACACTGTTGGCTAAAAATGGGATATCTGTATTGACTTATGATAAGAGAGGGGTCGGTGGATCTGGAGGGGAATATGCGGGGCCCGAGGTTGGTACGAATAATATTGACTCAGCAAACCTCAATCTTCTAGCGGAGGATGCTAGTGCTGCAGTTTTAACCCTCAAAAATTATTTTGGAAAAAAACTAACACATATTGGTCTCTCGGGGGGGAGCCAGGCTGGGTGGATTATTCCTTTGGCATCAAATAAATCAAAAAACGTGGATTTTACGGTCATTTTCAGTGGACCGGTAGTTCCGACATTGGAACAGCTCCGTTTTCAATTTTTTACCGAAGGAAAGGCAAATTTTTGGGCGAATCACACCGAGCAAGAGGTAAGAGACCATATCCGAAATGCCCCAGATAGATATAAATTTATTACAACCGATCCGCAGGTACCTCTTCGCCGTTCAAATACACCGGGAATCTGGCTTTTTGGTGGACAAGATGTACAAATTCCTGTCGGTTTATCAATTGACCAGCTCAATTTACTTAAAATCGAAGGGAAACCGTTTGAATATTGTCTATTTCCAGAAATGGGACACTTTCTAACAGCTTCGGACTCCTCAGCTCCTATTAAAATAGCTATAAATTGGATCAAAAAGCTAAGCGAAAAAGCAAAATAGAAGCGAAAAAAAGCTCATTTCTTAAATAATACTGATTACTGTCAATTTATTATTGAATACACAGGCTGTTTCTGCGCAACAGCATTTCGAATATCACTTGTCCCAATAATTCTCCACGATATGCTTTAAAAAAGCTGTGTAAAAATTTAAATGCGGGGGTTGGCTAAATGCAGTGAATTGATCGTGGGTGGTATGGAATCCCATGTAGAAAAGCCAAAATCCCAATGAAAGATAGGGTACTGCGGCTAATTCCTCATCCCGGATAGTGCGATTGAGACGATAGCCATCTAAGAAAATACGATACGAATCATTGGCAGTCTCTTGTGTCATTCGCTCAGTATATACATCTAAAATGAGGTGTTGCCAAAAAGTCATTATATCATTCACCAGCCAGCCGAATCCCATGAAATCAAAGTCAAAGAAAGTCACTGAATCATTTTCGAAATGAAAATTTTTGGGTAGAAAATCAAAATGGCAATAGCCTTTTGAAAATTCAGATGGATCAATTTGCGACAATTTTTGTTCAATACGACGAGCCATCTCGCACAACCAACTATATTCTTCAACGTTCTCTTTAAAAACAGGTCTCAGTTTTTCCAAAGGCTTAAAAACTGTTGTCTCAAGATCGAAAGTCCATCTTTCTCCGCTCAAACTAACGGTGGATGAGGTATTGTGAAAACGTGCCATTTCATTTCCCAAAACACGAAGCTGATTTTCACTCAATGACCGGACGACCTGACCTCGCGCAAAACTGAACAACACCGCATAACGCACCCCCTCTACTGCTTCAATTTTCTGTATTGATTCTCCCAAAGTATCAGTAATCGGATAGGATACCGAGACCTTTGCCTGCTCTAAAGCGTGCAACAATTTCACTTCCTCTCGTATCTGTGGTAAACTTCGATGTGATGAACGATAAACCCGCAATATAAACTTGGCTTCAGAAGCCTCTACAAGATAGGTATCCCCTACCCCGCGAAGCAGAAATTTACATTGAACATTTTCAAGTCTATATTTCGCTGAAATCAGCGAAGATAATGCGATTGGACAGAGTGTAGAATAAGTAGCAGGAAAAACAGGCTTCATTTCATAAAGATACGTGAATATGTAGCAGATCACAAATACACGTCCACTGCAAAACCAAATGTTCCAAAAGGTTTATTGACCCAATATTAGATTTGGTATTTTATAATTTTACAAACAAATTCCCCTTTTTAAAATTCCATGGCGTAAATTTATATAAATGAATACTATAAAGAATATGGCATCGATTCAACCAAACAGGCGAGTGAAAAAACACTTTTTTTTCTTGGCTTGTATTTTACTCAGTTTTTGTACTGCATGTAAGGATGTTGGCAAACTGGTTGATAAGCAAAAATCGAGTTCCTATTTTATCGATTCCAAAGGACATGTAGTCTATTGTCAGAATGGCAATTGGTTTAGCTTGGGCGTATTGCAAATGCAGGCTGATGCGAAATCATTTGAGGTTTTGGCGGAAGATATAGGCAAAGACAAAGATTCGGTTTACTTTCGTAATATGACACAAAAACTGGTAGACAAGAATTCCTTTTATGTTGACAATCAAGTTCCTAAAGATCGTTTTCACGTATATTATATTGATCAGGTCTTGGGCTTTAATGTCATTGAAGGAGCAGATCCAAAAACCTATGAACCAATAAGCAATCATATCAATTGGGCCCGGGATAAAGACCATTACTTCTACTCTAATGACATGATACAAGCCGATCGGGAAACTTTTGCATTCGTTAATGACTTTTTTCTGAAGGATAAAGATTCCGTGTATGTTTCGCCTAATATTGGAGACTTTAGGTCTGTCATGCCTAACACTGGAAATGTTGAAGCCATAAACAAGTATTACATGAGAATCGCAAATACAATATGCTATCCGCCTTTTCAGCAGGGCTCTGCTGCCATAACGAAATCATTTGATTCCATACATACCATTCGGGAGCTTGATCAGGATATAATTTGTGTGAACAATAAAACCATCCTATTCCGGGGTAAAGATTTTAAATACACAGATGTGGATGCCAGCTCCTTTCAGTTATTTCCCGTGGATGAAAAAGATGGAATATATGCAGACATCACTTATTCAAAAGACAAAAACCATATTTACTATAATCAGGAAATAATTCCGGATGCAGATGTAAAGACATTTATACCAATCGGTCGTGATTTCGGAAAAGACACTAAAAATATATATTATCAAAAACAACGGCTAGAAGGTGTAGATGCAGCAAGCTTTAAAAAAGACGGGGATTTTTATAAAGACAAACGGGGTAATAAATTCAGCGCTTTGACAGGAAATAAAGTGTAAATAAATATCTCCTCCGGAGGGAGCTTACCGGAGGAGATATAAGTTATCCGACACAGCACCGGCAGTGATAAATTGAACACCTTTCACCTTAATTTCTTCGTACAGATGCATATGACCTTGTAATGCAAGTTTTAAATTATGTTCTTTAAAAAGATCAAATACTTGTCTTTGATTTGCAAAGGTATCATCGAAAGTATAACGTCCCTCCAGTACTTACTTAAAGTTAAACTGTTGCGGCATCTATATTTAAAAAGTCTCTACTAATTCCGAAGTAACATATTGTATGTGGCCAAATAAAACTCATCAATCAGTTGCTTAATTAAATCATCTTTTTTGCTATCTACGGCCAGCCCGACCCAATTTTTGGTTGGAAGATATCTACTCCGAATCCATTGAACAGGCAATTCCACCTGCTTTTCCGTACGCAGCCATTCTAATCCACACTCGTTAAAATAGATCTTTTCATTAAATAAATCCATAACAACGAATGGTCTTTTCTTGAAATAGAAAATACTCATATCCAGATCAGCAAGCTCATTGAAGCTGATATATTTTTTTAGATGCATATAGGCATTAATTTCGGTCAACATAACGGTTTATTTGTTTTATCAGTTCATAAAATTATCCATTGGTCCAGATCATTAATCACACCTGATTGATTCGCTTACCAGTTGAAATTTCGCTACCAGTTCCTTTTTTGGAATTTGGTTTATAATTCAGTTACTAATCAAATCTAGGTGAATCGGGGCTGTTCGTTGGGGTAAATTTTGGTCTAATAGGTGGAAAAACGCGAATTTTCATCGTCCATTGGTTTCTTAACTGAAAAGCATTTGAATACCTTGGTATTTGAAATAGCTAGGATGACAACATCCATTCTAATATGAAAAGCGATCTTGGTATTCTTTAGTTCAATTTTTCAGAACATTAAAAAAAAGATGGATCTTCGCAATCCAAGCAATCCAAAAAGTCGTAAATGCTTATAAGTACAGAAAAATTATAAACTAAAAGACTTTTGTTATGAAAAAGATAACACCAAACAATGAGTCACTATTGACCTCCGATAGTGAATTTGAAAAGAAAGATCTCGGGCGTAGAGATTTTCTAAAATTTGCAGGCGCCAGTGCCGCTTCACTCGCCATTCTTGGGATGGCAAGCTGTAAAAAAGATCGTGATGACGATATGGATAATGGTGGTAAAGGTATGTATTTCGGCAGTGGGGATATTGCCATCCTAAATTATGCCTATGCACTGGAACAGCTTGAAGCTGCTTTTTACATCCAGTTGGTCAATAATCCTTATTCAGGTATTTCTGATATGGAAAAAGCTTTCTTTACAGATATCCGTGACCACGAGATTGCCCATCGAGAGTTTTTTAAAGTGGCTTTGGGAGCAAAAGCTATATCTAGTCTTGAATTCAACTTATCAGGTATTAATTTTAGCAGTCGAGCATCTGTCTTAGCCACCGCCAAAACATTTGAAGATCTTGGTGTTTCGGCCTATAATGGTGCCGGTTGGTTGATTAAAGATCCGAACTATCTCCTTTTAGCAGGTAAAATCGTTTCTGTGGAAGCCAGACATGCCGCCTGGGTGCGGGATATGATCGACAATGGTAGTTTTGCCAACCAAGAAGTTGTCGATTCCAATGGACTTGACCTAGCCAAGAGCCCAAGCGTAGTTTTGAGTGCTGCAGCACCATTTATCAAATCAAAAATAGATGTAAAGGATCTACCCACCTATTAATTCACTTAAAATCTGATTATTATGAATCTCTTAAATGTATTTGACCAAATAAATGCTGTAGATCCAGAGTTTAGCGATCGCATCAGCCCACGTCGTGAGGCTATTAAAAATCTGGCCTCTATAAGCGGAAAAGTCACGCTAGCGGCAATCCCTTTTTTTATCAGTGATCTATTTAAAAAGGCTTATGGTGCTACTGCACCCACTGACGTCAACGGTGTACTTAACTACGCCTTGACCTTGGAATACCTCGAAGCGGAATACTATACGATGGGGGTTGCCAAAGCGGGTCTTATTCCATTGGGTAGACCACTTGGTGCCATCACCACCATCCGCGACCATGAAGTTGCTCATGTCAATTTCCTCAAACAGGTACTGGGCAATAAAGCCGTTCCCAAACCTACATTCGATTTTACTGCTGGTGGCACCTTTGGTAATGTCTTTAGCAATTATGATACTTTTTTAGCCGTTGCACAGGCTTTTGAAGACACCGGAGTACGGGCATATAAAGGACAGGCTGGTATACTCCTGGGCAATCGAGTCGTACTTACGGCAGCCTTGCAGATTCATTCGGTCGAAGCGAGACATGCCTCCCACATCCGTCAGATGCGACGTGCCCGCGGTGGTGGTGCAGCTGATCAAAAACCATGGATCACAGGAAGCAATGACACCGGCATCGGCGCGGTTGTAGACCCTATATATGCTGGTGAAAACAATATTACACAAGCTGGAGTAGACATCACAAGCCTCTCGGGCCCTATGGGAAAAATATCAACAAATGCGGCTACCCAGTCTTTTGATGAACCACTTTCTGCAGAAGCTGTACTTAATATTGCAGGTTTATTTATTAAAGCATAACAAAAAAAAGACGTAGTTTATCTGTTTAGCATGTCCTGGTTTGTTTATCGAATCAGGGCATTTTTTTAGATACCACCCATGACACAAAGTTCACTAAGCGTAGGCACATCTTTGCCCCCCTCATCCTCGAGTGTAATAGCAAAAGCTTGCGCTTTGGGGATGTCCAGCATTTTGCTTGTACCATCTGCTTTTGCATCCAATGGAAATACGCCAGCATTAACTGGCTTACCATCAACCATGGCCCACAATTGATACTGCTTACCTTTAGGTGCGACAGGCATCTGTTCAAGATTTAGGTAAACTGCTTTCGAAAGCTGATCCCAAAATAACAAAGCATGGAGATCTGGCTTATTTTCGACCCCTTTTAGCGGAATTGTTTTTATTGCAGGATTTTGCACAAGGCGCCATTTGTCTTGTAACGTAGCTAAGCTCGCTTGTTGCTGATCAAACGAAGAACTCGTCTTTGTCAGTTTATCTTTCGTTTCATTGTTTTGCTGATACAGCAACACATTAGCGCCGACACTGAGTACAAGCAACACACTCGCGGCTATCGCCCAATTGTAAGACTTACGTGGTACAATAACCTCCTCCGGTTCCTCCCCGGAGTTCCGTTCAATATTGTGATCGAGTGTTGAGGATTCAGTCTCTTTTCCCTCAGAAGGATCTCCAAAGGCAATGAGGTTTTCCGCATTTAGCTTATTCCAGATATCCTCTTTTAGAGACACAGGCATAGCCATCGCTTGGATATCAGCCAATTCTTCGAGCGCTTTCTCCGCTTCGGCGATGGCCTGTTCCACTTCGACATTATTTTTTCGAATACAATTCAAGATGCTCACTTCCTCTTCCGAAGCAAGCCCTAAGACGTATGATTCAATAATCCCTGACGATATGTATGCTTTAATATCCAAAACTAACGATACTCCTTTAATAATTGTTGTAGCTGCAAAAATGCAGCTCTGGTACGTGTTTTGACCGTCCCCAAAGGAACGTCAAGCTGTTCGGCAATTTCCTGTTGCGTATAGCCTTCATAGTATGCCATTTCGATTAAGATACGCCATTCAGGCTTTAATTTATCCAAAATATTTCTGAATCCAATAAAATCTGCTTTGGCGCTCTGTTCAATTTGAGTCTGATCCTGTTCTTCCTTACTATTTACGATATTTGAAAGCGGTTGGTTTTTTTGTTCGTTTAACACAGCCTTGGATTTTCGGTAGTCTAGGGCAGTATTCCGGGCGATACTGATCATCCAGGTATAGAGCCTACCTTTCTCAGCGTCGAAAAGATCGACATGCTTCCAGATCTTAACGAATACATCTTGTATCACTTCCTCCGCATGCTCACTTGAAGCTACAATACGACAAACCACCCCATAAAGTGCCTCCGAATAGTTATCATAAAGATAACTAAAAGCCTGTTGGTTCTTTTTTTTCAATAAAAGAATCAGTGTTTCTTCGGGAAGGTTGTGTAAAGGACTCAAATTTTACGTTTATAACTGAATAAAGATGAAAATTATATGTTATAAAACCAAGACGCTCTGATAAAACAAGTTAAAATACCTATCAACTGCATAAAATACTTAAATCGCAGATCGATTAATAATGATCTCATCCTTTTTATTATTCTCTGCCATAATCCATTTTTCTCATCTGACGAACTTTCAAAAATAGACTTTTAATGATCAACGTTAGAATATAATACCTCTGTAAAAAAGAACAACTGATAGCCCAGTAAAAAAATGCAGTGAGAAGAGGACAATGATCTGGCTTCACTATTTTAAATAGTATTTATAATATCTTTACTTTTATTTGCTAAAAAAATAGAAAGATGCGCATATTGGTAACAGGTTCGGCGGGAAAACTAGGAAGTATAACAGTTCAGACGCTACGCAAGGCGGGACATCATGTCACGGGAATTGATTTATTGGAAAGTGACACAACAGATTATTTTCTAGATGTTCAACAACTTGATTCCGTTATCGAATTTACTGTTGGTTATGATGCAATTATTCATACGGCCGCTCTGCATGGAAGGCATATGGATTTAAACTATATTCGACAACATTTTATAGATACAAATATTACAGGGACATTAAACCTATTGAATGCCTGTGTAAAAAACAGTATAAAACGATTTCTTTTTACTAGCACAACATCCATATATGGCAATGCGATGGTGGACAATGAAAAAGCTGTTTGGGTTACCGAAGAACTTACACCCCAGCCCCGCGATATTTATGACATTACAAAACAAGCATGTGAAGAACTCTGTAGAGATTTTTTTGAAAAGGAACAAATAATGACCAGTGTCTATCGCGTAGGTAGGTTCCTTCCGGAATCTGAGAATCTCATGTTAAATCATCGTTTGTATAGAGGATTAGATGAAAGAGATGGCGCTGAAGCTCTTCGACTCGGTGTTGAATTCAACTTTAAATCGTTCCAGATTTTCAATGTGTCCAGTGGCTCGTCTTTTGAAATTGATGATCTAATTGAGCTAAAATCTAATCCTGTACATGTTATCGCTAAGCGTATTCCAAAAGCCATTGAAATATACAAACAAAAAGGCTGGAGCTTTCCAATCTCAATAGATCGAGTGTACAGAAGTGACAAAGC
>RCUH01000538.1_pt1 | contig 37716 bp, 56 predicted proteins | sample 2166191 | NCBI WGS metagenome assembly RCUH01 (sample SAMN09932848, study PRJNA488358) | compost metagenome | feature: garden; material: soil; isolation source: compost soil in an enriched community after 214 h of incubation | place: Germany: Experimental Botanical Garden Goettingen | collected... | reverse complement strand
GGGTGGTGCCCGAGACCGGACACCACAAGCCACGGTTTCATGCGGGTTGCGAGGGCGTCTGGCGTAAAGTTGGCGGGCGGCGCCCATCGGGTGCTTGCCGGCTCGCCTCAATAAATTCCAGAACTTCTGCCCGGTCGTAGAGCTTTCGGCCGCCTATTCTAAACGGTCGCGGGAAGTCGGGGCGCGTGCAGATCCGGTTGCGCACGTGGGCCGGGTTCATGCCGCCGAACAGCTCGGCGATCTTGTTGGTGTCGATCAGGTCGCGTTCGGTCATGGTGGTCATGCCTCGTCGGGTTGGTGTTGGAGAACGTGGGCGGCAATGGCCTGGCGGATGCGCGGCATATCGTGCAGCGCCCAATAGATGGCCATCCTGGTGCGCTGCACGGGCTGGATGCCCATCGCCTCCAGGGCGGCGGCGGTGGGCCGTATGCCGCCCAGGCGCTCGCCCAGTTGCGTCGTGGTCACGACCTTGATGCCGTGGTGCAGTTCGACCTGCTCGCGCAGCATCGAATTTTCCTTCGGCGCCGCGGCCGGTGCTTGGTGTTGGGCTGCGTGTGCCATTACTGCTCCTTGTTGATTTCGGCCGAGGTCACTCACGTCCGCCTCCGTCGGTGCGGGGGTGCTTGAGAATGTGCCGTAGCGCCATCGCGTCCCACCATGCGTTGTGCTGGACCGCGCCCGGTAGATCGGTAGGGTAGGCGTCAACGCGGTGGACCTCGAACGACAGGTGGGGTATGGCAACCATTTCACCTGGGGCTGTGATGATGGCTTGGCAGAAGTAGCGCACGTCGTCCGGCCAATCGGTGTTGATGTGCGGAGCCGGGTCGCCAAGCAGGAACTCGGCAATGCGGTATGCGCCGCCATGGTGGCGGCAGTTGACCACCGACACGGGGAAGGGCACGGCGCGCAGGATCGGCACGACGTTCTCACGCACCCAAGGCTGCTGGGCGGCGTGGTCCTGGTAGACCAGGTATAGGGAGGCCCCATCCTCACGCACCAGCGCGAGGGACAGCAGCGGGCCACCGAAGCCGTCGAACTCGGTATCGAGGTAGTAGTTCACTCGCTATCCCCTTGCTTCTGCGCGGCCGAATGCTGGTCAGCGGTGCCCCATTTCGCCCGGTCGGCGTTGAAACAGTCGGGCGCGCGTCGATTCCGGTGTTCCGGCTCAGTCGATCCGCAGCACAGCCAGTACTTCTGCTGGCCATCCCCCGAACCCTTCGCGCAATCCCGCGGTGCAGGAGGATGCACAGCGCACGGATGTCGCAGGGAGCCGTCACCAGTGGGGCAGGAGCAGACCGCGCCGTCCTTGTCAGCCTGGGTCTTGAGGGCACGGGCGATGTTCAACAGCGCGTTGGATATTGCGGTGTGCGAGCCGGAAGCCGCAATTGCGCGAAGGCGGTCTGCGTCGATTCCAGCCAGGTCTATAGACTCGGCGCTGGCCTGGGGTGAGGACCGGGCAGCGTTCCAGGCATCCAGCGCCAACTCGCGTTCGTAGGCCGTCAAATCGTCGCTGTCGCAATGTTTGGCGAGCCAATCATCAAAGGCGATAGCCCGCGCACTTTTATTCGCCACATCCCCCACCGCCTCGCTGGCCTGGGGCGCGGCATAGACGATGCGCCGTTGCCACCTCTTACCCACCCCGCGAATCGAGTTTTTCCGCTCATGCTCATACTTTGCCTGGGACACGTCTTTCCAGTCTTCCGAACCGAGCCGGCGAATCTGATAGATTGCCTCCCCGGCTACAGGGGCGCTTGCCGCAGACGTGTCCGTCACCGGCTCGACGCATTTTTTGCCCAGTTGGCAGCGAACCCGCCAGCAACTACGAGGCTCGTCAATATGCGGGCACCCCTTATCGGCTACAGGGGCGCTTGCCAGGGCGGCGCGTATCTCGGCGTGGTAGTCCGCAAGCCACGTTACGGCCTCGGGATTGTCCCCGCACCAGTCGTTGTCGCTATCGACGTATCCCTCGATATGGCTGGGCTGTCGATCCTGCGTAGCGGGCATGGGCGGCAACGTACCGCCCGCCTGCACGCCCTCCGCGCGCAGCTTGGACAGCGCATTGACTACGGCGTTGACCATGTTTTTGCGAATATCGAAGGCGACAGACACCGGAGAGGCTACCGGCTCGCGGCCTTCACGGGCGGCAATCCGGGTCATCGTGTCGTAACACTCTGCGTAGATTTCTAGAGCGCGGCGCACCGCTTCGATTTCGTCATCCGTCAGCCCAGGCTGGGCGGCGTTGTTCTCAGTCATGTCCTTTCCTTGGTGGTGGGCTGGGCGGCGGGCTTCATGAAGGTCAGCCAGTGGGTTCGGTTCAGGCGCCCGACGCGGTGCCCAAATAGGGGCTTGTGGTCGGTGCAGGCCAGAATTTCGCGCAGCGGGATCTGCGTTTCGTTCCATTTGAAAACCAGCACCCCGAGAGGGCGCAGGACGCGGAAGCATTCCGCCAAGCCCTGGCGCATGTCATCCTGCCAATCCGCACCCAGCTTTCCGTACTTCGCCGCCATCCAACTGCGAGGCCCAGCGCGCACAAGGTGCGGGGGGTCGAATGCCACCAGGGCAAAGGATTCATCGGGGAAGGGCAGCGCGCGGAAGTCCATCTGTGCGTCAGGATGCACATGAACCACGCGGGTGCCGTCGTCGCGGTGCGTGCGGTCAGTTACCGTGATGGTTTCGTCGCGCAGGTCGCCGAACAAAACGCGCTGGTCTGTCGGGTCGAACCACATCATGCGGCCACCGCAGCAGGGATCGAGTACGGTGGCATCCATCACGCCTCTCCCTTCTGCTGGGCAATGGCGTCTTCCGGCTTCGGCGTAAACGTTGGATCGACTGGAAACAGGCGCAGGATCGCGTCACGCACTTTTACGGCCCTATCGGCGTCCCATCCGCGAGTCGTCACAACGACATAGCCGCCTGTGATGTACGCGCCCTTGATCGTCGGCAGCGCATCGCCAGCAGCGGGAGCGCCGACAGAAGCGCGGCCAGCCTGATATGCCTCCCACGAGCTGTAGACCTCGGGCAGTTCAAAATAGTGCTGCTTGGTGATCGTCAACCCACGAGTTCGTCGCCACCACGCCTCGAACGCCTGGCGCTCATCCTCGCTCATCGCTCCGGCGTCGGCCCGGCACGACTTCACGTACTCCGCAATGCCCGGAATGTCCTCGAACGCGATGTTGAAGCCGCGCCCCTCGCAGGTCTCGCATTCCTCCTTGAACTCCTGCACGTCGGTCTTGCGCTCGGCTACCTGGTGCTTGACGAACACATGGCCGGAGCCGTTGCACTCGTCGCAGGACAACTCCCAGTCACGATCCCCCGTCGCTCCGGTGGGTATAGGGTGCGAGGTAGGGGTGGAAACCGGCTCAAGCGGCCCGGGAGCATCCTGGGAAAGGCCATGGGCGATTTCGTATTCGGTCATTTCAGGCTCCAGAAATAATGGGGTGGAGGAAGTACAGGACCAGCGCCACAGCGGCGAGGGTCAGCAGGCACAGACGGCGCACCATGCGGCGGTGAAACTCGCGCTCGGCGGCGTCGTCCAGCGGGTCGAAGGGCACGCTCATGGGCGGGTCTCTATTTCGGCCAGGATGCGGGTCTGTTGCAGCAGGTCAGACGCATCGGCCTGCGTCAACCCGGCACCGATGCGGCGCAGCGCGGGTATCTCGGCGCGTAGGGCGGTCATCAGCGGCCCGTCGATGGGCATGCCAGCGTTCAGGCGGTTGGCAAGCTGGCGAAGCGCCGTGGCCTTGAAGGCGCGCCCGTGGCGCACTGCCCACATATCGAAGAAGTCGGCCATGCCCGCGATAGCCGGCGCGCTGGCGTACCACTCGCCGTCGGCGACGCAGTGGAAAATCGGCACGTTGCGCGCGTCGACCGTAACCGTGCCGTCGCGCTCGATCTGGTCAATGATCGATTCCAGCGGCGCCAGGGTCTGCTGGGTCTTGATGAGCATGGGCAGGCGGGCGACGCGCGGCACGTAGCGCTTGTTGCGGCGGGGCTTGCGGGCGTGGGTCATGTGGTCAGATTCGCTTTTCGCCGCCAAGGGCATCAACCAACTCGGCCATCATCTTGGCCAGTTCGCCCGTCATCAGCATCATGTCGGAATCGAACTTTTCATCGTCGTTGGCGGCTACACCTTCGTTGCCTTCCTTCAGCACGTCCAGCGGCGATACGCGCTTGACGTCCAGGCCTTCGGTCAGCACGAACGAAATGCGGTCAGCCCACGTCATGGCCAGGCGGGTGCATTGCTTGCCCGACTGGATGTGGCGGCGTACGTCGTCGGCGTCGATGGAGTGCTTCACGTAGCGGATGGCCGCGCCGCTTTCGCCCGACGAACGCAATTCGGTGTCTTGGTCGATGCTGAAGTTCGACGGCGCTTCGTCTTCGGCCAGCCAGCCCGTCATAGCGGAGGCGGGCGACTGTGCCACGTACAGGTTTTCAAGAGGGAAGGGTTCAATGCACTTGGCGAGGATGCCGATCACCTCGTCAGCTCGGGCGGACGCGGCTGCGTCGATCACGAGCCAGTGATTCAGCGGGTCGATCCACACGCGGGTATCGCGGTAGATGCTGAGCGCGCGGGGGAAAAGCTCGTCGGTGACGCGCTCCTTGATTTCCTTCATCTGCTTGCGGCCCGGCTTGTAGCCTTGCTGCTCTTCGATTTCCTGGGCGCGCGCCTTGGCGACCTGATTCACAACGGTGCCCGGCAACAGCTTCTTTTCGGCGCGTAGGCTAAGCAGGATCTGGCCATTCACGACGTGCGCCAAGCCGCCATTCTCACGGAGCGCAACCCAGCCGATAGACTGCATTTCCAAGTTGTTGCCCGGCTGGAACGCTTGGCGCGTCAGAGCGGCTTCCAGGTCATCGCCAAACAGCGTCCAGGCGGCCGAAAGGCGGTAAATCTTGAGGTTCTTGAACCACATTGGGACTGCTCCGTAGGTTGTGCTGCTGGGGAAGGGTTAGGCGGCCTTGCGGCGCAGGGTGTCGACCATTTCGCACAGTTCAACTTCGAACTGGAGCAGGGCGGTCAGCAGGGTCTTGATGTAGGCGTCGTCGCGCGGGATGCGCTGCACGTACAGGCGCCAGGGCTCGGCCATGCGCGGGTCGTAGCTGATGAAGTCCCACCACTGGCGGCCGGTGACGAGCATGTTTCCCTGCACCTGGGGGATGTGGCCTTCGGGCATGCCTTCCAGCCACGTCTGGATATGCACCTGCTCGTCGTGCGGGCACTTCATTTCTATGCCGCCGTCAGCGCCGATCAGGCCGTCCGGGCTGGCGCCAATGAACGAATGCACGGGGTGAAGCACGAAGCCGCTTTCCTCCACCAGCGCGCCCTTGTCGACCATGTAGGCTTCCTTGGCGGCGTCTTCCAGGTCGCGGCCCCACGACAACGACTTCGCGCCAACTTCGCGCTTGGGGATGCCTGCCAGGCGCTCAAAGGCCAGCGTGCGCATCAGGCGCGTGCGCTCCAGCGTCGGTTCGGGCTTCTTCGGCTGGCCCTTGCGCGGGCCGGTCTTGTAGACACCCTCGCCGGGCGTGACCGCGATGGCGGCGGAGAAGTTGCTGGCGGTGATCTTGCCCGCGCGCTCCTGGCGCCATTCCTCGGTGCGTTGTTCGGCGGGCGCGTTCATTCTTGGGCGCCTTCGAACGGGTTGTCTTCGGTGGCCTGCGCGCCTTCGGTGGCATCCTGCTGGGCGGCCTGGGCCGGCGTGGCGTCCTCGGCGGCGGCCAGGGCCTTGAGGCGCTTGATTTCATCCGCGCCCACTGCCGCGCGTTCGTCCTTGCTCAGCTTCTTCCAGGCGGATTCCAGATCGGCGATTCGCTGCGGCGCGGCGTCGTCGCTGCGCGCGATCATTTCCAAATCGCGGATGACCTGGTCGCGGTCGACCTGCGCCGCCGGCTGCGGCTTGGCGGCCTGCGCGAACTCGGCGGCGGTGCGCGGCGTGATGTCGCGCTCGCGCGGCTGGACGTCGACCAGCTCGTCGGATGTGTACACACCCAGCAGCGCGCCCGGGGTGTAGGCGCGGGTCCAGTTCTTGACCTGCAAATAGCCCATCTGCTGGCGCGGGTTCGTCTTCCAGAGCGGGGAGTTCTTGGTGGTGACGTCGGAGACCCTGAGCCATTCGCCCCATGTGATGTCCGTTTCGCCTGCAATGACCGCGCCGACACGGCATTGCAACCCGTTGCCGTCGCCCTGGTATTCGTAGTGGAAGCGGCCCGTGATAGCACCAGATGACTGCACCACTGCGTTGACCAACTGCGCCTCATAGCCCAGCTGCCCGTTCACCAGGTGCGTCTTCTGCGCCACCACGAAGGGGTTCATGTTCCACTGCATCGCCTGCATGATCACGGCCATGCAGTCGGACGGGCTGCCCTGAAGGTGCTTCGGCACGGTGGCGCGTCCGGCAGCCATCATTTCGGCGGCGCGCATCATGCTGTCCATATTGTCGGCGTGCAGCACCAGCCCGCTGGTGGTGGTATTGGCCGCCGGCAGGTCCAGCGCGGTGGATTGGGATTCGATCGTGGTGGCTTCAGACATTGCGTTCTCCTGCCCGAGACTCGGCCGGGCGTGTTGGATGGTTAGGCGGCCAGATCGGCCATGGCGGGGTTGGTGAACTTGGCCAGCCAGGTCAGCACGTGGCCTTCTTCTACGCCGTAGTGCTGGGCCAGGACGGCGACGATTTCGGCGTTGCCCGGGCCGTTGGCCAGGAACTCGGCTTCTTCACGGCGGGCTTGCTCGGCTAGGCGTTCGCGCTCGGCCGCTTCAGCTTCGGCGCGTGCGGCGGCTTCCTTTTCCTGCTGGGCACGGGCGGCGGCTTCGGCCTTTTCCTGCTCAGCGCGACGCGCCGCGGCCTGCTGCGCTTCGAACTCGCGGCGCTGGCGGTCGATTTCGTCCTGCTGGGCGCGCAGCACGGCGGCGGCCTCGTCCTGCTGGCGCTTGAGCTCAGCGGCTGCGGCGGCATCCTTGCGGGCCTGCTCGGCGCGCGCAGCTTCCTGGCGGGCGTTCTCGGCGTCGCGGTCGGCCTGCAGGCGGCGCTGCTCGGCTTCCAGTTCGGCACGCTGCTGGGCCAGTGCGGCCGCTTCGGCTTCGCGCTGGCGCTGCGCGGCGGCTTCCTGCTCCAGACGCTGGCGCTCCAACTCGGCGCGCTCGGCGGCCAGGCGCGCCGCTTCCTGTTCCTGCGCCAGCGCGGCGCCGTGCATCTGCTCCAGTTTGGTGACGGTGTCCGCCTGCAAGGCCATGGCTTCGCCGGCGCGGTGTTCGTACAGTTCAGTGGTGATGGGCAACTCGGCCACGGCAGCCAGCAGCACGGCGATGTCGGCGGCGCTCTTGCCGGCGGCCTGCACCGGGTATTGACCAATCGCGTTGATGCGCGTCTGGATAGCCTGCTGGCGCGCCAGCTCGGCTGCTTCCTTCGCCGCCTTGATTTCCGCCTTGCGGGCCTCTTCCGCCTTGATCTGGGCGTCGATCGGCTCTTCAACCGCCTTCACCTCATCCTTGATGTTGGCCAGGATGGCGCGCATTTCGCGCTGCTTGGCCAGCATCGGCTTGTTCCAGCCTTCATAGGCGGCATCGGCCGACGTGCGGATGCTGACGCAGCGCGACCGCGCAGCACGCGCCGCCTTGTCGCCGGCCGTGGTGCTGACGTCGAACTGCACTCCGGCCAGGTCTTTGCGGAGCTCGGCCAGGCCTTTCTGCACGGCGTTGTATTCGGTGATCGCGGCGGGCGCGTCCAGCACTTCGGTGGTGACTTCTTCTGCAACGGTGGTCATGGTGGTGGTCTCTCAGGGTTGGCGCGCGGCCACGGCGGTCTTGCCGCAGCCTTCGCAGGCGGTGAGGGTGGGGGATTGGGCGTCCAGCGTTGGGCCCAGCACGCAGGCCATGAAGACGCCGGCGCAGAGGGCAGCGGCACCGATCAGCAGGTCGCCGTGGGCGCGCAGGAGGCGGCGGGTCATCACCAGTTCCCCCCAGCGGTTTCGGCTTCACCAAAGCAGCACGGGCCGCACAGCGCCACGGGATGCACGGTGGGAACTTGCTCACAGTTCTGGCAGGGGGTTTCCCAATCCTTGTCGCCGTTCTTCAGCTTCGCGCCACTGGCGGCAGCTGCGCGCTTGGCCAACTGGGCGCTCACTTCGACGTGGATCTGGTCCATCGAGCCAACTTCGTGCAGGCGGGCCAAGCGCCGGGCTTCCACCGATTCGGGCAGGAAGTCGGCGCTGGCGCCTTGCTGCTTGCCGACGCGGATACCGCCGCCGACGATCTCGGCGAGGTAGTGGCCGTCGTGGAACAGGGCCAGGATGTTGCTGTTCGGGGCGCTCATTCGTCTCTCCAGCAGCGCGCCATCAAGGCGTCGCCGATCAGGGCAATTGCGTAAAGGGCGCACAGGCCCCAGATGGCGGCGGTCATCACAGACATGCTTCCGCCTCGTCCGGGTCCATTTCGGCAAGCTGGCGGTTGGCCAGGCCTTCGATGCAGTTGCCCAGGTGGCCGGCCAAGAAATCGCCCACGCTCGGCACGCTGGCGCCGATCAGCAGCACCAGCAGCACCGCGCCCTGGTTGTCGGCCAGTTCATTCATCAGGTGTTCGGCCCAGTCCTTCGCGGTCAGGCCGAAGGCGGTCGGCTCTTCGTTGGCAAGGCACTCCACCACCGCGGCGACGGCGCGCGCCCTCGTCACAGTCGGCGCGTCCTCGTCCGGTTCATGCGACAGGGAGAAGGGCGGGGCGACCCGCAGCAGGTCGTCCATCAGTTGAGCGTGATAGGCACCCATGATCAGTTCCGCCCCATGCGGTCGGCCTGCTTCGCCAAGTCTTCGTAGTGCGCGGCGGCAGACGCCGGGCTGTGCTCGATAGCCAGCAAATTGCTGATCTGGCTTTCGAGAAAGTTCGCCTTCGCTTCCGCCTCGGCGCGGACCTTCTTGACCTCGGCGCGCAGGGAGTCAACCTTGGCGTCGATCAACTGGCGATGCTCGGGCAAATCCAGAGTGACGCTCGCCTCACCCACGAGGGTGTAGCCGCAATCAGTCATGTCCGATTCCAGTCTTGTGAAAGACAGGTATCCCAGTTGAACGCGGTCAGGGTCGGTCAACTCTTCGGGCGTCATCAAGCTATGGCTCGGCAACCAGGCCTTGACGGTTTGGGTGACTTTCATGGTGGTCTCCTAGCCCCGGCACCCGGGGCGGGTGGGGGTTAGGCAGAGGCCTGCGCCACGATGTGGCCGGCGAACACGACGGGGTCAATCAGGCCGCGCTGCTGAGCCTGATCAAGCGCTTCGTCAGCGCTGGCGGCTTTGACATGGTCAACGGCGATTGCGCCGTGGTTGATATGGCAAACCGTGAAGTCCATCGTGTTCTCCCTGTTGCTCACCGGGCGGTGAGTGCATGGAAGAAATTAAAGCATGCTTTCTTTCAGAAAACAAGCATGCTTTATTCGAAGGGCAAAAAAACGCCACCCGTGGGCGGCTGCCTGTGGAAGGCCGGTCTAGTTTCCTGCGAGGGTACGACCACTTTTGCGTAATGCCAGTTCTGCGTCGTCTGCCGCCTTGATCGGGTCGGATGACTGTTCAATTTGCGCGTTTCGGAAGGCGGCAGCGCGGTACTTCTTCAACAAGCCTTCACAGGAATCTATGGCCGCATCCTTTGCGACTCGTGCGGCTGCGGCGGCTCGTGTCACTCCGTCGTTTACCTCGGTGGCTATGCAACCGAGGTAGGCGCCTTGCTGTTCGAGCATGGGCGTCTTGCCATCCTCAGGCGGAAGAGGGCGGGGGACCACAGCGGCTTTTTGCGCCTTCGCCGCCCGCGTGAGGGCTTCGATGTAGGGTGTGCAGCCACCCAAATTGCCTTGGTATTGGTGGCCAAGAATGACGTCCTGATCAGACACTCGCAACGTTATGGTGCAGTTGTGATTGAACGCCATCGGGGCCATGTAGTTGGTGGTGGCGGAATAGTTGGCATAGCCTCCCGTTCCGTAGGCAGTTCCATAGGTGGTGCTGGTTTGCGGCAGGTACAGAACCCCGCTGTTGCTGCTGGACCACATCACCTGGCGCATCCCGGCGACACGGTTTTCCGCCGTCGGGTATCCAAGCACGTTGACCGCCGTCGACAGCTGCCTGCCATGCAGTGCCGACAGGCCCGTGTCCATCTGGCCCCACGTTGCGCACCCTGCCAGCAGCGCGAGCACTCCAACAACCGGTATTGATTTCCACATCTTGTCACCTCTACGACAAAGATCGTCCACAGGACCAAACGAGGGCTAGCTGCCGCGAATCAGGCGGCTTGGGAGCCCGGTGTGCTTTTGACCGGCCGCACCTCACGCATCAGGCCTTCGGCGAACCCTTCGACGCGTCCACGCTGGACATCGGATAGGGCCGCCCACTGCTCAGGGGTAATCGATGCAAACGGCCACGGGGAGCCCTGAGCCGCGGCGGAATATTGAGGCGATCCCTCACCAGTTGCCAGCCAATAGCTGTCCACATTGAGAAATCGAGCCGCCATCGCGGAATTCTCAGCCGTTAGGGCCTTTGTCTTGCCGGCGATCACTTGGCCGATGGCCTGCACGCTCACCGAAATGGCGGTGGCCAGCTCCTGGCGCTCGCGCCCGGCCAGACGCAGCGCTTCGGCGAGTCGCGATCCGTAGGTGCTATTCATGCGCGGAAGCGTACTTTCATTCGGGCAAAGCATGGTTGCTTCCTAAATTAAAGAATGCTTTAATTGGCCCATGACGAAAACTGAAGCTACCCGACTGCTTGGCGACTCTACCGCGGCCGCCGCCCAAGCGATTGGTATTACGCCCCAGGCCTATTACCAGTGGCCCGAGGAGCTGCCCGCGCGGCTTCAGGACCGTGTGGTCGCCGCCATTGCGCGCAAGCTCCTGCCCGCCGCTCTGCTGGGTGAACTGACGCCAGCCAAGAAGGAAGCGGCATGACCCCATCAATGCACCGACGCGCTTTCGCGGCCGTCCGTCGCCCACGCCATGCGGTCACGCTCGGCGCGCAGCTCATCAAAGATATCCAGCACGGCTTTCTCGCTCGGGTCCACGAAGGTCCGGCGGGCGATGTCCTGGGCGTGCTGCAGCAGCTTTTCGGTTTCGGTCATTTCGGGTCGCGTCGTGTTGTTGATGCGAAAAATTTTGGCCCGAAGCCACCCTGTAATTCATCTTGTAACGCGATGAATTTTTCCTACTAAGCGAAGAGAAATGCACACCCATCCCGCAGTCGTTTACAGCGCCAGTACCGCAGCGGCGCCCGCCGGAAAACGGTTTTTGTCGCCGTCGACGGTTGCCGCGTGCAGGACTTTCCGCGAGGCCGTGCGCCTCGCCTGGGAACACCGGGCCCGCCCGAACATGACGCAGCGCAGCCTGGCCGAGGAATGCGACCTGTACGCGCCTCACGTCAGCAGCTACCTGCACCCCGAACCCTTCGACGAGAAGAACCGGCCGCGGCTGAACCTTCCCGCCGACCGTATCGATGCCTTCGAAGAGGCCGTGGGCAACCACGCCATTCGCCAGTACCTCAACCATTTGGGCCGGCTGACGATTATGGAAGAAGTCATCGCCCAGAGGGCCGCATGACATATGAGCAAGCCCTTGCGATTGCCAAGCGCGCCTTCGAAGAAGAGCTGCGCCGGCACAACTGGGACCGCGTCAAGGCCTACGAGGAAATGATGCTGCGCGAAGACCTGAACCCTCAATTGCGTGAGGCCTTTCTGGTGATCGGCCGGCACACCGCTTTTTCGACGAGACACTGATGCGCCAGCGCCTGCACAACCCCCGCACGTTCCTGCTGATCGGCTCCAGCCAACAGGCGGCCGCACAGACGTTCCTGGCCAACCTGCCATTGGACGCTGACGAACCCCTAGAGGTCGTCGTGCGCGAGCGCGTGAAGCCGCGCAAGATGAGCCAGAACGCGCTCATGTGGGTGGGGCCACTGGCCGACATTGCTGAACAGGCCTGGGTCAATGGCAAGCGCTTCAGCGCCGAGGCTTGGCACGAGCATTTCAAGCTCGTCTACCTGCCAGAGGAATTCGACCCGGAGCTGTGCCTGGAGGGCTACGTCAAGTGGCAGATCACCCCGCGCGGCGACCGCGCGCTGGTGGGCAGCACCACCATGTTGACGGTCAAGGGCATGGCCCAGTACCTGACCCAAGTCGAAGCCGCCGGCGCTGAGCTGGGCGTCGAGTTCCGCACGCGAGGGGAACGCTGATGCGTAAAGAAATCATCGGGAACGCCACCCTGTACCTGGGCGACTGCCGCGAAATCCTGCCGACGCTGCCGAAGGTTGATGCCGTGGTTACGGATCCGCCGTATGGCATCGGAGCCAGTGCAGGAACCGGGAAGTATGGTCGTCTTAAAGTGGAAGCGACTGGCGACCTCGGTTGGGACGATGCCGCCCCAGACGTTGCGCTACTTCGCATGGCGATCATGGCAGGGGATCGGGCTGTGGTGTTTGGAGGCAATTACTTCAGCCTGCCTGCTACCCGAAACTACCTGATTTGGGACAAAGGGGCAGGGTTCAAAGGTCGCGACTTCGCGGAATGTGAGATGGCTTGGTGTTCATGGGACGGAAATGCTCGCGTTCTATCTCACGATCCTCTTGCTCGCGGCGATTACCGAAACGGCAACAAAGAACATCCAACGCAGAAGCCGGTGGCTGTTATGGAATGGGCTATTTGCCACGCGGGCGAAGCTCCCCAGATCATCGATCCGTTTATGGGCAGTGGCACCACGGGCGTGGCATGCATGAACCTTGGGCGCCACTTCATCGGCATTGAGCGTGAGCCCAAGTACTTCGACATCGCCTGCCGCCGCATTGAAGACGCCCAGCGCCAAGGGAGGCTTGTCGCATGACGCTCAAGCGCTCCGCCCCTCTCACGCGCAAGACCCCGCTCAAGGCCACCACCGGCCTTGCGAGAACCCCATTCAAGCGCCGCGCGCCGAAGAAGCGCGCCGGCCACGAACCCAAGTACCTGGCCGCTTGTCGCGGTGAGCCTTGCTTCCTTTCCTTCCCTGGCTGCCAGAGCTACGTCGGCGATCCGACCGTGGTAGCCGCGCACCAGAACCAGGGGAAGGGCATGGGAATGAAGGTTCCCGATGTTTTCACAATTCCGGCGTGCCACTTCTGTCACTCCGTTTACGACCAATCCGGCATGGACCGGGAATTCAAGCGCGCCTCATTCGATTGGGCGTATACGCGCTGGCTTCCCGTGCGCGCCAGAAAGATGGGATCGCAATGAACTACTACCCACACCACATTGGCGACTATCTCAAGGACACGGCCCACCTGACCATGGTCGAGGATGGGGCCTATCGCCGCCTCATCGACCTGTACTACCTGCACGAGAAGCCGCTGCCCGCTGAACGCTCCAAGGTCTACAGGCTTGCCCGTGCCATCACGCCATCCGACAAGGGCGCAGTCGACACCATCCTGGATGAGTACTTCGAGCTCGCTGAGGACGGATGGCGGCATCGCCGCTGCGATGTGGAGATTGAGGCCGCCCAAGAGAAGGGCGAAGACGCAGAGGCAAAACGTGAGAACGAGAAGGAGCGCCAGCGCCGCCACCGCCAACGCCGCTCAGACCTTTTTGCCGCGTTACGGGAGCATGGTGAGGTTCCCGCCTGGGACACATCTGTCACGGAACTCGAAACGATGCTGTCACGCGTACAGCAGATGGGCCTGAACGGTATTGATAACGCACCTGTCACGCCACCTGTCACGCGTACGGCCACGGCTATCCATAAACCAATAACCAATAACCAAAGAAAAGATAACCCCTCGTCGGCTTCTGCCGACTTGCCGGCTGGGTTTCTCGAATTCTGGAAGGAATGGCCTTCGACTGACCGCAAGGCTGGGAAAGCGGAGTGCCTGAAGCGCTGGCGCAGCCGAAAGCTGGAAGCCGAAGCTGAAGACATCGTTTCCCACGTTCGGACGATGAAAACCACGCGGAAGTGGCTGGAAGGCTTCGAGCCTGCCCCGCTGACGTTCCTGAACCAACGCCACTGGGAGGACGGTACGCCGGCCTCGCTCGATCTGCGGCCAGGTGCTGGTGGCGGCCAACCGTGGGAGGGCGCGGTGTGATCGGCCATCAATCCCTGTTCGACGCCCGCATGGAAGGCTTCCAGCCTGCCGACGTCTGGGTGTCTTGCGTGCCGGATGGCGTGGCCTACGGCAGCTTCACCCATCCCGAAGCCCAGATCGGCCAGATGACGAACGGCCGCTGGGTGGGCCAGCCTGAGATCCACATCCACGACGGCGAGAACGCCGCGGCGCTCGACCTGCGTGTCGTCGTCGGCCTCGTCGTCCACATCCTCGCGCCGAACCGCCGGCGCGCCCTGCAACTGATGCGCCGGGTGTCCGACTGCGATCCGGCCAAGGTCATCGCCTCCGGGCCGTGGGGCCTGATCGTCTGGCACCCGGCGCAAGAAACCCAGGAGTTCCCCGCATGAGCCAGATTCTCAGCTCCCAAGATTTCGACTTCCGGGCCTACATGTCCGAAACCGACCCCAAGGCCAAAGTGCTGGCTGCTGAAGCGTGGGGCGACGATCTGAAGCGATCGATCGAACACGGGGACGAGTTCACGGGTGCCACGCTTCCGTGGGCGAAAACCCATGACCTGCTGCGTTTCCGCCCGGGGGAGGTCACCGTGTGGCAAGGCATCGGTGGCCACGGCAAGAGCGAACTGCTGGGCATGGCCTGCATCGGCTTTGCAACCCAGGGCGAGCGCGTGTGCATCGCCTCGTTCGAAATGAAGCCCCAGGCCACCCTGAAACGCATGCTGCGCCAGACGGCGATGAATGGCCGCCCCAGCGTTCAGGCTGTGGACCGTTTGGTCGAATGGTCGCGGGACAAGCTGTGGCTGTACGACCAGCAGGGGACGATCAGCCCGCCGATGCTCTACGCGGTGATCCGGTACTGCGCCGACCGCCTGAAGGTCCGCCACATGGTGATCGACAGCCTCATGAAGTGCGTGCGCGGGGAGGACGACTACAACGGCCAGAAGGATTTCGTGGACATGCTCTGCGTGCTGGCCAAGGACCACGGCATCCACATCCACCTGGTGCACCACGTCCGCAAGATCGAGAACGAGCACAAGGTGCCCGGCAAGCTTGACAGCAAGGGTAGCGGCTCCATCGCCGACCAGGTAGACCAGTTCCTGACGGTCTGGCGCAACAAGCGCAAGGAGGCCGTAGCGGAAAAGGAGCTGCGCCAACACGGCGAGCTATCCGCCGACACGCTGGAATCCCCCGACACCCTGCTCATCTGCGAGAAGAACCGGCACGGCAACTGGGAAGGGCGCATCCAGCTCTGGCACCACGCCGAAAGCCTGCAATACGTCGGCGACAAGCGTCGCCAACCCATTGACATGATCGGAGCATTGGCATGACTAGACCGAACTTGACCGCCCAGGCCGACGTGGCGCTGGATCCGCTGGCCGGCACGCTCTCGGACACTTACGCGCGCGCGCCGGACCCCTGGGCCCGGGATGGCGCCCAAACCAGCACGATCATCCCGGAGAGCCGCGCCAGTGCTTGCGGTGCCATGGCGCCCTCGGTGGGCCTGAACGTCAATATCCTGGCTGTGGATCTAGGCAACAAAACTGGCTACGCGCTGCGCCGACGGGACGGCGCGATGCGTTACGGCACCATGGATTTCACGCCTCGCAAGTCCTGGACGCCCGGGCAGCGGTGGGCGCGCTTCCGCTCCTGGCTTGCCGACACCATCACCACGTTCCAGATCGACGCCATCGTGTTCGAGCGCGTCGTGTTCGGCCATAGCAGCGCGGCGTCGTCGGACGTGTACGGCGGGTTCAAAGCGCTGGTGGAGCTGGCCTCCGACACGCACAGGCTCGCGCTGTCCAGCGTGGCCGTGCCGACCGTCAAGAAGCACTTCACGGGAAGCGGGCGCGCCGACAAGGACGCCATGATGGCCCAGGCCAAAGTGCGCGGTTACATCCCGGACAGTCACAACGCAGCCGACGCCTTGGCCATCCTGCATTGGGCCGTCGATCTGGAGCGAAAAGCATGAGCAACCCCAACCAGGGCGCCGCCACCCGCGCGCGCAACGAAGAAATCGAGCGCCGGCTTACCGCTGGCGAATCCGGGCCAGACCTTGCCCGCGCGTTCGGCATCACGCAGCCGCGCGTGTTCCAGATTGCCCGGGCCGTCCGGGAGGCGAGGGGGCAAGCCACGCCGCCGCGCACCTACACGAAGAAACAGGGCGCCATCCGCCCGCGCCTGCGCAAGGACGACCTGGGGCTGTGGGAATGCACGGACGGCACGGTATCGCGCCGCGGCGAAACGCAGAAGGAAGCGTATGACCGGTGGATGGCGGCCGCGATCGTTGATGCCCAGCCGGCCAAGCGCGCGCAGCTCAACGCGCTGGCCGAGCCGCTGGCGCCGTACACCGGGCCGGTGACAGTCGTGCCAGGCGTGAGGCCTGGCCAAGCCCTGCGCCTGCCGCCGTCGCTGCTGCTTAACGGTGCACGCGCCATGGCCGTGCAGCCCAGAACGCCCTCGCTCTCGGGCGGACGGCGGGGAGGGGAGTGATCATGCACCTCGCCACCGCCGCGCGCGCCGTCGACCCGTTTATCCACGCCCAGACCGACGCCGCCGAAGATCTGATCATGACCTGGTACCGCTACACGCTGGCATGCCGCCCGCACCTGGGGCATTCGAACGCCTCGCCGATGTTCAAGGACGCCAAGCCCACGCGCGGCCACACCGAGGACACGCTGTCCGATCGGGAAATCCGCATCGCCACCTTGCAGGCCAAGCAGGTGCATGTGTGCTGGGAGCAGCTCCCCACCTGGCAGATGCGCGCCGCCGTCGACATCCATGCGGGCAACCGGCACGCCGGCAACCGCCTGATGCGCAACGCCCGGCTGTCGCCCGAGCAGCTGCACGAGGCCTACCAGGACGCCAAGGCGCTGCTTATCCCCATGTTCATCCGCCGCGGGCTGATGGCCGACCCCCTTGCAACGGGCTGAATCCGGCAGTACTATCCCCTCCGAGTCTCCACAAATGCCTCCACGAAGCCCGCAACCGAAAGGTTCGCGGGCTCTTTTGCGTCCCGATACCGACATGATCATCCTGACCGACGAACAGATCCTGGCCCAGGCCAGCGCGATCTGCGGGGATATTGCGTCCGGAATGTCGGCGGTGAAGGCCTGCCGCAAGAAGGGGCGCGTGGTCCGTTCCACCTTCATGCTTTGGGTGCAGGGCGACAAGCTGGGGATCCAGGCGCTTTACAAGGCCGCCATGAAGGAGCGCGCGCACACCTTCGCCGAGCAGATGATCGACATCGCCGATGCGGTGAAGAAGGGCAGCAGCGACGAGATCCAGGCCGCCAAGCTGGCAATCGAAACCAGGAAATGGAACGCCGCGCGCATGGAGCCGTCTGTGTACGGCGACCGTGTGCGCACCGAACTGGCGAATGCGGACGACAAGCCGCTGCGCCTGACCACCGCCCAGGAAATGACCGATGACCAGCTCGCAGCTATCGCCGCAGGAAGCGGCGGTCGAGCTTCTGGCCAGGCGTAGGGCGCGCACGGGCCTGCTGGCTTTCACGCAGTACACCAACCATGGGTACGAGCCAGCCGGGCACCACGGCGAGATCGCCGAGGCCCTGGAAGCCGTGGAGCGCGGCGAGATCCTGCGGCTGATGATCTGCATGCCGCCGCGGCATGGGAAGTCTGAACTGGCCTCGCGCCGGTTCCCCGCCTGGTTCCTTGGGCGCAACCCTGACCGGCAGATCATCGCCGCATCCTACAACGCGGACATCGCGGCCGACTTTGGCCGGGACGTGCGCAACATCGTGGCCGACCCGCACTACCGCCTGTTGTTCGATTCTGGCCTGGCGCCAGACTCCCAGGCGGCGAACCGGTGGCACACGCGGCATGGTGGCATGTACGTGGCGGCCGGCGTAGGCACCGCCATCACCGGGCGCGGCGCGCACGTCCTGCTGATTGACGATCCCTTCAAGGATCGCGAGGAAGCGGACAGCGACATCCGCCGGCGCCGGGTGTGGGATTGGTACACGTCGACCGCGTACACCCGCCTGATGAAGGGCGGCGCCATCATCGTGATCAATACGCGCTGGCACGAGGACGATCTGTCCGGAAAGCTGCTGGACCAGTCGACGAAGGGTGGCGACAAATGGCACGTGGTCAGCCTGCCCGCCATCAGCGATGACGGCGTGGCGCTCTGGCCTGACCGCTACCCGCTGCCGGTGCTGAAGCAGATCAAGGCGGTTTTGCCTGAGCGGGATTGGAATGCGCTGTACCAGCAGCAGCCGAACCCGGACGACGGCACCTACTTCCGGCGCGACTACTTCCAAGAATGGGAGAAGTTGCCGACCGACCTGGCGCTGTACGGCACCAGCGACTATGCGGTGACGGCGGACGGCGGCGATTACACGGTTCACCGGATCTGGGGCGTGGACCCGGCGGGCGACCTGTACCGGGTGGCTGGCTGGCGCGGTCAAACAGCCTCGGACGTGTGGATAGAGAAGCAGGTGGACTTGATGGCCAAGTGGAAGCCCTTCGCCTGGTTCGGTGAATCGGGCGTGATCCAGAAGGCCATCGAGCCCATGCTGGTGCGGCGCATGCGCGAGCGGAATACCTTCTGCCGCATGGAGTGGCTGCCCAGCGTTGCGAACAAGCCCACCCGGGCGCGCGGTTTTCAGGCCCGGGCCGCTAGTAAGCGCGTGTGGTTCGAACCCGGCGCCGAGCTCGCCGAGTTCCTGAAGTTCCCGAACGGCAAGAACGATGACGACGTGGATACGGCGTCGCTGATAGGGCGCGCGCTGGATGAGGCACACCCGGCGGTTGTCAGCACCAAGACGAAGCGCAAAACGCAGGATCGCTGGGACCGCGCATTCGGCGCATCTGACCCTGATGAAACAAACTGGAAAGTGGCGTGAACATGAGACTGGCAACCATCGACGGTGAGCAAGTGCCTGACGCTACCCCTGCCACGTCCAGCGGCTCCTACGACGATCACCTGGCCCGCTTGGTCCGGGACTTCGAAGCCGCCGAGGATGGCACGCGCGACGCCCGGCAGCGCGCCGAGCGCAACCGCGACTATTACGACGGAAAGCAGCTCACCACCGAGGAAATCAGCGCCCTGCGCAAGCGCGGGCAGCCGCCGGTAGTGGTCAACTACATCAAGCGAAAGATCGAGATCCTGCGCGGACTGGAACGCCGGTCCCGCACAGACCCTAAGGCCTTCCCGCGCAACCCGCAAGACGAGCAGGGCGCCGAAGCCGCCACCGATGCGCTGCGCTTCGTGGCCGACGAGAACGACTTTGATGTCGTGCGGTCTGCAGTCTATGAATACATGATGATCGAGGGGTACGGCGGTGCCGACGTCGTCGTTGAGCAGGCACCCAATGGCGATATCGTCGTGGCCATCCAGGAGGTCCCATGGGATCGCCTGGTTTACGACCCCCACAGCCGCAAGTCCGATTTCTCTGATGCGCGCTATCGCGGCATCGTCATCTGGATGGACAAGGCTGAAGCCTTCGCCACCTACCCGGACCGGGTCGACGCCATCGAGACGTCCCTGGGCACCGTGGCCATGTCGGACACCTACGAGGACCGGCCGAAGGATGGCATGTGGTCGGACAACCGCCGCACGCGTGTTCGTATCGTGCAGATGCACTACCAGGACGACGAAGGCACATGGATGGTCGCGACCTTCACCCGCGGCGGTTTCCTGGTGGATCCGCAGGTTTCGCCCTACCTGGACAAGTACGGCCAGCCGGCGCCATCGCTGATCATGCGGTCCTGCTACATCGACCGCGAGAACAACCGCTACGGCGCCGTCAGCGACTGGATCGACACGCAGGACGAGGTGAACAAGCGCCGGTCCAAGGCGCTGCACCTGCTGAACCAGCGGCAGACCTACGGCACCCGGGAAGCCGTCCAGGACGTGGCCGCCGCCAAGCGCGAGCTGGCCAAGCCGGACGGGCACGTGGAATTGAACGGCGGCGCCACCTTTGGCCAGAACTTCGGCATTCTGCCCACCGGCGACATGGCCAGCGGCCAGATGGAGCTACTGCAGCAGGCGACGGCGGAAATGCAGGCCAGCGGCCCGAATGCTTCCCTGGCCGGCAAGGATCAGCGTCAGCTCTCCGGCCGCGCCATCCAATCCCAGCAGCAGGCCGGCAGCATCGAGGTCGAACCCACCGTCGACGAGCTGCGCCAGTGGACGCGCGACGTCTACGAGGCGGTGTGGCTGCGCATCAAGCAATTCTGGACGGCCGAAAAATGGGTGCGCGTCACGGACGACGAGCGGAACATCAAGTGGGTGGGCCTGAACAAGACCATCACCGTGAAGGACCGCTTGGAGCAGTTGCCGCCCGAGATGCAGCAACAGGCTCTCATGCTGGCCGCCCAGCAGTTCGGCATGCCGCCCCAGGATCCGCGGTTGCTTGAACAGCCAGTGGGCGTCGAGAATGACGTCAGCGGCCTGGACGTGGACATCGTCATCCAGGAAGGCCCGGACCTCGCCACCCTTCAAAGCGAGCAGTTCGAACAACTCGCGCAAATGGCCCAGTCGGGCATTCCGATTCCCCCCAAAGCGATCATCCTGGCGTCCAGCCTGCGCAACAAGGACCAGATCCTGGACGAAATGGAGCAGGGCAACGCGCTGCCGCCGCAGGTCCAGCAGCAGATGGAGCAAATGCAACAGGCCATTCAGCAGGCCGGCCAACGTATGGCCCAGCTCGAAGAGCAGCTGCGCAACAAGCAGACAGACCTGCAAATCAAGGCGTTCGATGCTGAGACGCGCCGCATTGAGGCTGAGAAGCCCGAGCAGCGCCAGCAGACGCAGCAGGGCGACCCCATGGCCGAGCAGGCCCAGATCGCCAAGGACGTCGCCACGGCCCGCAAGACGAACGCCGAGGCCGTCCAGACGGAAGTGGAGACCGAATTGCTGGTCACCATGCCCACCTCACCAGAGTTCAGGGGAAGCGTCAGCATCTGACGCGACCCATTTTCGACAGCCGCCTTCGGGCGGCTTTTTTTATTCCGCCGCCGGGGAATTTCGGGCGTTAAAGCTGCCGCCGGGCTGAATCGGGCGTGAAGGAAGAGCGCAATGAGTGATCAGGACTTCGAATCCATTTTCGACGGAAAGCAACCCGCAGAGCCGCAGGGCACGCCGGACCCCAAACAGGAACCGGCACCGCAGGCAGCCGCGCTGGAAGCGCCACAGGGCGACACGCAAGGCGAGGCTACGGCCGAACCTGGCACCGGGGAGCCGCCAACCCCTGGAAATGAAAAGAACGTCCCGCTTGCAGCGCTTGAAGCCGTCCGCAAGGAAAAGACGGACTGGAAGGAAAAGGCAATCCGCTTTGAAGAGCAGCTCAAGCAGTACCAGGCCAACCCGCCTCAGCCGCAGGAGCCGGTTCAACAACGCGAAATGTCTGCGCAGGAGTTCGCCATCAACGAACGTTTCAACACGTCCGAACTCCTGGCCCGCAAGGACCACCCGGACATGGACGAAAAGATGGCGGCTTGGGAAGCCGCGGCTCAGAAGAACCCCGCCATGCGCGCGGAACTGATGCAGCAGCGGCACCCCTGGGAATTCGTCTATCTGCAGGGCACGCGCTTGCTTGCCTTGCAGGAAATCGGCGACGACCCGGCGGCCTACAAGGAGCGCCTGCGTCAGGAACTCCTGGCCGAGCTTTCCGCGCAGCAGCCCCAAACCAACGAGGCCGCCGCAGCCCCTGCACCCACGGCAGCTTTGCCCACCTCCCTGGCTACCGCCCGATCTGCCGCCGGCCGCACTGCGGCTGCGTACACCGGGCCGACGCCGTTCGAAGACCTGTTCAAAAAGTAAAGGAGCCGTAAATGGCTGAGACTACTGCACGCCCGGGGTTGACCCCGCAGCAATGGGACGACAAGTACTTCATGGAGTACCTGCGTGCCAACCGCTTCATGCGGTACATGGGGACCACCGAAGAATCTCTCTTCATGGTCAAAGAGGATCTGACCCGCAAGCCGGGTGATCGAATCACGTTCGCCGCGGTCCGCAAGATCGGCGGCGGCGTCACCGGTAACACGGTGCTGGAAGGCAACGAAGCCGAGCTGGATTCCCGCTCGATGGCTGTCCGCGTCCTGCCTCATCGCAACGCCGTGGTTATCACCCAGTGGGACGAGCAGAAGTCGGCCATCGACCTGCGCAATGCGGGCCGCAGTGCGCTGAAGGGTTGGTCGCTCGACGAACTGCGGGACGCCATCATCGCGGCCTTCAAGTCGATTCCCAACGCCGCCGGCATCATGGTGTCCTACGAGCAGGCGACCGAGGCCGAGAAGGACGCGTTCCTGGCGAACAACGCCGATCGCGTGCTGTTCGGAGCTGCGAAGGGCAATAACGCCGGAAACGACTTCTCTGCGGCGCTGGCCAACATCGACAACACGGCCGACAAGCTGACGCCCCAGGTCATCAGCCTGGCCAAGCGCATGGCCCAGACGGCTTCCCCGGCGATCACGCCCACGCGCACGACCGAAGACCAGGAATGGTTCGTGATGTTCGCGAACTCCCTGTCGTTCCGTGATCTGCAGAACACTCCGGAAATGACCCAGGCGAACCGCGACGCGCGCGAGCGCAACGTGCGCACGAATCCGCTCTTTACCGGCGGTGATCTGGTGTGGGACGGTGTGATCATCCGCGAAATCCCGGAAATCGGCTCTGTGACGGGCGTTGGCGCTGGCGGCATCGATGTCGGCTTCAACTTCCTGTGCGGCGCCGGCGCGCTGGGCCTCGGCTGGGCGCAGCGCACGCGTTCGACCACGGACGTGCGCGACTACGGCTTCCGCAACGGCGTTGGCATCCAGGAAATCCGCGGCATTGAAAAGCTGATGTTCGGCAAGGGCGCCACGGACACCGACAACCTGGTCCAGAACGGGGTGGTGACCGTTATCACCGCCGCGGTGCCCGACGCCTAAACCTGAACCATCTGCGACGAAACGAGGCGCCCGAGGGCGTTTTTTTTTCGTCCGTTCCAAGGAGATTTTCATGGCAACTGTCAATGCAACCCGCGTCGGCGACACCAAGCCGCGCGACGTCATGCCCGGCGTGGGCGACGGCCAATCGGTTAAGGCGATCCCGTTTCGCTACGACTTTTCGGCCGCCGTCCCCATCGGCACGGTGATCCAGTCGCCGGTCATCCAGGCCGGCTCTGTGGTGCTGGACGTCATGGTGGTGACCAGCGGCGTCAGCACGGCGACTTTCAACGTGGGCTACGGCACCGATCCGGACTACTTCGCCGCCGCAGCAACCGGCGCGGTTATCCGGGCCAGCGCCGCTACTGCCGCGCCTCTGGTGCTGCCGACCAACGACACCATCGACATCGTGACCGGCACGGCCGTCACGGGCGCCAGCGGCTTCATCGCTGGTTATGTCCTGGTGGTTCCCCTCAACACGTAACCCAACTGGAGAGCGACATGGACACGATCACCCTGACATTCACCGGCGACCCGGCCTGCCCGCACGAGAAGCGTGACGAGCTCGTCATCGGCGATCAGGTATTCCCGAAGGGCAAGCCCGTGGAGGTGCCGGACACGGCCGCCTTCCGCAAGCTGGCCAGCAACAGCCACTTCAATGGCGGCGCCGCGCAGGACGAGGGCGATGACCACCCGCGCACGGTGGCCGAGCTGAAGGCGGCTCTGGACGAGCGCGGCATCGAGTACCCCGCCGACGCAAAGAAGGCAGACCTGGTCGCGCTGTACGAGGCTGCCTGATCATGGCGACGAAACGCGACCTGGGCCCGCGCGTCCTGCGCAAGCTGACGGTTCTGGCCGCCGGCGAGACTGCAGACGCCGACGATATCGAGCTGGTCAACGAGAAGTTGGACGCGGTCCACGCCTCGCTGCGCACGCGCGGCCTGCTGCGCTGGACGCTGAACGACGTCCCCGACTATGCGCAGGAATCGTATGTGCTCATGGCCGCGTTTCTAGCCGCCCCTGAATTCCAGCGCGTGGCGGACGCGGCGATGTGGTCGGCCGGCATGCGCGAGATTGAAGCCGCCGTCGCGCTTACCGACGTCGGCGTGACCCGCGCGGAGTACTTCTGATGGAAATCATCGTCGCGCTGGACGGCGCCAAGCGCCGCGACCTTCGGGTGTACGAGGGTGACGAGATCACCCTGGCCGTCAAGGTGTTCCGCAAGGACAAGGACGAAGAGCCGATCGATCCGGCGCTGATCACCGATCTGGCGATCACCACGGTAGGCCCGTTCGACGGCAGCGTACCTGTGGGTGCCCCGTTCACGATCCCCGGCGGCTTGGTCTGGCGCAACTGGTACACCCTGCGCGGCAACGTCGACAGCATCAGCACGACCCTGGCCATGGGCTGGTTCCTTGGCTATGGTCAGCCGGAACGCCCGTTCCCCTGGGGCAATGACTACGGCTGGCGTTGGCCGTATGGCCCCGGAAACTTCGGGGTGCTGCCGTGAGGACGCCGATTCCATTCGTTGGGCCGGCGTACCAGGCGGCCAGCCTGAACCTGAATGCCCAGCGCTGCGTCAATTGGTACATCGAGATGGGCGGCGAAGGCGCCGCGGCACCGATCGCGCTCTTGCCCACCCCAGGGTTGACCCGCGTTCTCGAAATGCCGAACGCGCCCGCACCGATCCGCGGCATGAAGCCGTTCAAGGGTGATCTCTGGGTGGTCTCCGGAGAAAAGGTGTTTCGCGTCACGCCTCAATGGGTGGCGACGCTGGTAGGCGCCCTCGCCACATCGTCGGGACCGGTGTCCATGGCCATCAATGAAACGCAGATCGCGCTGGTCGACGGTGTTCTGGGCTATTACTACGATCTGCCGAGCTCCACCTTCGGCACGATCACCGACGCGGAATTTCCTACTGGCGCGCGGCAGATTTCCTATTTGAAAAATCGCTTCTTGGTCGAAGCGCCGCAATCGCAATCGATGTCATGGTCCAAGATCGGCGACGTCCGCGACTGGAATGGCCTGGATTTCGCCAGTACCGATGCCTCGCCGGACAACATCGTCGCCCATCTACCCGACCAGCAGGAACTGTATGTGTTCGGCGAGACGACCACGCAGATGCTGGTTGCTGATGCGGGTGGCTTCTCTCCGAGCCAGAACACGGCGATGCAGCAGGGATGCGTCGCCGCTTTCAGCCCAGTGAACATCGACAACAGCGTCATGTGGCTAGGCCGCGGCGACGAAGGTGAGGGAGTTGTTTGGCAGTCGCGTGGGGGGGCCGCACCGCTACGGGTGTCGACTCACGGCGTGGAAACCGCAATTTCCCGGTATGCGCGCGTTGATGACGCGATCGGCTTCGCATATCAGCAGCGCGGCCACTTGTTCTACCAACTCACATTCCCCGCGGCGATGGCGACGTGGGTGTACGACGTCGCCTCGCAACAATGGCATGAGCGCGGGTACATGGTGCCAAGCACCGGCGAATTCACCCGGCACCGCGCGAACTGTCATGCCCTATTCGGGGGCAAGCATGTGGTCGGCGACTGGGAGCGCGGGCACCTGTACTTCCTCGATCCGGAGAATTACACGGACGACGGCGATACGCTCAAGCGGCTGCGCGCCAGCCAGACGGTCGTGGATAAGTTGAACGACCTTCCCATGGGCGCGCTCGTCGTCTATATCGAGGCGGGCGTGGGCACCAGCACAGGGCAGGGCCAGAAGCCGGCCATGATCATGCGTAAGTCCAAGGACGGCGGCCACACATGGAGCAATCGACGGACGGCCTCGATGGGGCGCATCGGCCAGTACGACCACGGGGCGCGCTTCAACCGGCCCGGGAATGGCCGGCAGGTAGTCTATGAAATCAGCGTCACGGACCCCGTCAAGGCTGTAGTGCTGGGCGCATTCCTGGGGGACGACTGATGCCGATCGAATTGCTTCAGGGCAATGCCTCGTTCGCTGTCGAGCAGGCCGGCCGGCTTGTCCAGTCGCCGCAGGTGCTGGCTTTCATGCGGCAGCTGGCGAGTGTCTTGGATGACGCCTATGCCAAGACCCTGGCGCCGGTCGTTGTGGCCCCGACGATCTCCCCTATGACCTACACGGCCGCATCGCGCATGTCATTGCATGTGGGTGGCGGCACCGTGTCCGCAGTTTCTTTCAAACGTGGCACCACCACGCTGACGGTGGGCGTCAACCAGCTCATCCCCCTGAATCCTGGCGACCAGGTCGTCATTACCTACACCGTTGCGCCCACGATTACCGCCGTGTCGCGCTGAACCGAGACCCCACATGCAGAATTTTCACTTCCTGGCGCACGGCGTCGACGTGAACCCGTTGATGCTCGCCATTCGCCGCCAGCCGCACCTGTGGCACGAAGACACGTTCTTGCGCAAGTATCCGCAGGGGCCGTTTGGGCAGACGGAAACCATCATGATCCGCTTCCCTGAGAAGGTGGAAGGCCTCACGGAAGAGCAGATCGAGGCCTACAAGGCGAATCAGCTTGCGGGGTATGACCAGTACGAGGCGGTGAATTATCCCGCCTTGGCGGCGCTGCCAGAGGCCCGCAAGCTGGTTTTCGACCTGATGACGCGCGTCTGCGGCGAGCGCCTAGGCCGCGTCATGATCAACAAGGTGGCACCCGGTGGCCGGATATTCCCGCACGCCGACACGCCAGAGCAGACCTCCTACTACACGCGTTTCCACATCGTGCTGCACGGCCTGCCCGGCGCGGTCCTGCGCTGCGGCGAGGGCGCCGACATGGAAGAAATCCAGATGCGCACTGGCGACTGCTTCTGGTTCGCCAACGACAAGGTGCACGAGGTCATCAACAACAGCGCGGACGACCGAGTTTCCATGGTGGTGGACATCCGTCTGCCGCGCACGCAGGGGTAAGCCATGCTCACGGCCCACGTTGAAAGCCTGACCCAGCGCCTGGAAGAACTCAAGCCGCTGTTCCCCCTGCACTGGGCGGAACTCGCCCTGAATAAGGACAAGGTGCCGCTGGACCCGCAGTACCCCATCTACCTTCAGCGGGACGCGCGCGGCGAGGTCATCTTCGTCACGCTGCGCGATGCCGGCGAGCTGGTGGGCTACTTCGTCGGCTTCGTGGCGCCGGGGCTGCATTACCAGACCTGCCTGACCTGCATCATGGACATCCTGTTTCTGCGGCCTGACAAGCGCGGCGGCCGGGGTGGCGTGATCCTGCTGAAGGCGGTCAAGGCTGAACTGAAGCGGCGCGGCGTTCAGCGCTGGTTCGTGGGCACAAAGGTGCACATGGACATCAGTCCGTTGTTCGAGCGGCTGGGCTTTGAGCCCGTCGAGAAGACCTACAGCATGTATCTGGGAGACTGACATGGTCGCAGCAGCAGTAGTGGGATCTGCCGCCATCGGCGCGGTCGGAAGCGGGATGGCCGCGAATGCCGCCGGCAAGGGCGCCAAGGCGCAATCGGCCGCGGCGGACGAAGCCAACCAGATCACCCGCGAGCAGTACGAGCAGAACACCGCGAACTTCCAGCCGTATCTGCAGGCCGGCAACACCGGTCTGAACGCGCTGATGTATCGCCTCGGGCTGGGTAGCGGCGGTGGTGCTGGCGGCGGCGCGCTGACCGAGCAGGAGATTCGGAACGAGCTGCGCGGCCAATACACGACCGCTGGCACGACCGGAAGGCCCCCCACCGTGGATGAGGTATTGGCCGCGAATGGAAGGCTCGGCGCGGCGAGCCAGAACTATTCGAACGCTACCTGGGGCTATGACCCCAAAGCACAGAGATGGGGCTACCAGCTCGATTACATCAAGGGCGGTGATGCGGGCGGGGTTGACTCGCAGTGGGTATACGGTGACCCGCAGGGCGCCACGGCCGATTCGGTGGACGAGGCGGCGCTCAATGCGGCCGTTCAGGAGCGGCTGGCGCAACAGGCCGCGGCGAAGAATGACCCCCTCTACGGCAGCCTGCTCAGCACCTACAAGGAATTCAAGCCGTTCTCGATGGCTGATTTCGAGGTCGACCCAGGCTACCAGTTCCGCCAGACCGAGGGCATGAACGCGCTCAACAATTCAGCCGCTGCCACGGGGAACTTGAATTCCGGGCGCGCGCTGAAAGACGCTATGAGCTTCAATTCCGGGCTCGCGTCTCAGGAGTACGGCAACGCCTACGGTCGTTACAACAACGACTACAACACCGGCTTCAACGCGTTCAACACGAACCAGACCAACCAGTACAACAAGCTCGCCGCGCTCGCTGGCATGGGCCAGTCGTCGGCGTCGTCCCTGGCAGGCGTGAGCCAGAACTACACGGGCCAGATCAGCAACAACCTGGCGCAGGGCGCGAACGCACAGGCTGCCGGCGCGGTCGGCCAGGCCAACGCGCTGAATCAGGGCCTGAGCGGCATCGCGAATGCTGGCATGAACTACGCCGCTCTGCGCGCCAGCGGCTATCAATAAAGGCGGAAACCATGCAACTCGATACCCGTATTCCCCTGATGGCCCAAGGCCCGCAGATCGAAAGCCCGGTCAACGCGCTGTTCAATGCCACGCGGCTGCGCTCGGCCCAGGCCCAGATGGGCGAGCAGGAGCGCCAAACCGGCGAGCGCAACGCCCTGGCGGCCGTCCTGCGCCAGCCTGACACGTTCGGCACCGATGGCCGATTCAACCGTGCGGCTCTGCCCGCTATCGCCCAGGCCGCGCCGGGCGCCGTGCCGCAGTATGCCGGGCTGGCGAACCAGCAGGATGCGAACCAGGATCAGGCCAGCGTCCGCCAGATACAACTCGCCAAGCAGGGCATGGAGCTGCAAGGGCGCTTGCTGCAGGGCGTCCGGGATGAACCGAGCTATCAGGCCGCCAAGCAGGCGGCGGCCCAGGCTGGCATCGACGTGTCTCAGCTGCCGCCCAACTATGACCCCGCGTTCGTGCAGCAGGCCCTGGCCAGGAACATGAGCCAGATGGAGCAGTTCGACATGCTGTACAAGCAGGAGACGCTGAACCTGGCCCGACGCAAGCAGGATCTGGAAGAGCGCGCGCCGCGCGGGCAGGTGCTGGACACCGCCAACGGCCCGATGATTGTGGACCCTCGCACCGGCGAAGGGCGGCCGGTGATGTCCGGCGGCGCGGCAGTCCCACCGAAGGACAAGGGCATGAACGAAGGGCAGGCCAAGGCCAATCTGTTCGGCAGCCGCATGCAAGAAGCCGACAAGATCATTGCTCAGATGGCAGAGGGTGGGGTGAACCGGCCAGGAACGATCAAGAGCATCGCGGAATCCATCCCGGTGGTCGGCGGTGCGCTGGGGTCGGTGGTGAACGCCGATCCGACCGGAATCATCCGCCCGAGCGCTCAGCAGCAGCAGGTGGAGCAGGCGCAGCGCGATTTCATCAATGCGGTGCTGCGCCGGGAGTCGGGCGCGGCCATCGCCGAGTCTGAGTTCGACAGCGCGCGCAAGCAGTATTTCCCTGCGGTGGGTGATAGCCCGGAGGTAATCGCGCAGAAGGCTGCCAACCGAGAGCGCGCTACCCAGCTGATGCTGGCAGAGGTGCCAGCAGCCGCGCGCGAACGCAGCACCGCGGCACTAGGCGGCGGATCGCCCGCGGCCGCGCCACCAGCCGGCGGCGTGCTGTCGCCGGCCCAGCCCGCCGCGCGCACGATCGCACGCACCGGGACGCTGAACGGCCGCAAGGTTGTGCAGTACTCCGATGGCTCCACTGAATACGCGGACTGATCATGGCTACTGCTGAAGAACTGGCCGGATACCTGTCGAATCCGAACGTCCAGAAGGTGCTGCGCACCATCGGGCAGGCGGAAGGGACCATCGGCGACAAGATCGCGGATCCCTACCGCGTCGGGTTCGGCGGGTCTTCTATCGACTCCCTGGATGCTCACCCCAATGTTCTGGTGCCCTTCACGCAGACAGACGGTAAAGCGAACAAGACGAGCGCGGCGGGCGCATATCAGTTCATCAAGCCAACCTGGGATGATGTTTCATCCAAACTCGGCCTGAAGGATTTCAGCCCCCGAAATCAGGATATCGCCGCGCTCGAATTGATCCGCCGGGCGGGTGCTCTGGACAGCGTTCTGAATGGGGATGCCCAGGGCGCTCTCGGGAAATTGGGCGCCACCTGGGCCAGCCTCCCGTCGTCGCCGTATGCCCAGCCGAAACGATCCCCTGGCTTCATCGAGCAAGCCCTGAATGCCGTGATTCCAGCTGCGGAGGCTGCGCCCGTGCCCAAGATCGACCCCAGCCAAGTGCAATGGGACTCGCCCTCTATCGACGCTTCGCAGGTGCAATGGGACGGGCCGGCCGCTGGGCCAGGCTCTACCGAGACGCGCGGACCGGACGGCGTGCTGCAACTGTCCATGGCGCAGGAGGGCCCCCTTGTCACCGCCCCGAGCGAGAGCCGCGGCGGGATCGGCGGCGGGGCCTTCATGGGTGCCATCCGCGATCCGCTGGATGCTGGCGCGCAGATGCTGGTGCGCGGCGCGCGCGCGGCAACCGGCATCATCCCGGACGCGCTGGGCGGCGAGACTGCGCGCCGCTTCATGGACCAGCAGGTGGCCGATGTGGACCGCCAGGTGCGGACGGCAAACCAGGAATATGCCCAGTCCCGAGAGATTGCCGGCCGCGATGGCTTCGACGCGGCGCGCCTGGTCGGCAACGTTGCCAGCCCGGCGAACATCCCTGTGGCTCGCATGATGGGCGGCGCGAATACCCTGATGCAGCTGGCCGGCCGAGGTGCCGCTGCTGGCGCGACTGGCGCGGTGCTGCAGCCGGTGGTGAATCAGCCCGGCAAGTCCGAGTTCTGGGGTACGAAAGGCGGCCAGGCCCTGGGCGGCGCGGCGGCCGGGGCCGTACTGGCGCCGGTGGCGGCCCGTGCCGGCGAGTTCCTGGGCAACCAGGCGGCCGGCATTGCCCAGCGTCTGCGCGGCCGGTTCACCAGCCAGGCGGACATCGATTCCCAGATCCTGCGCGCTATCCAGGAGGCGGGCCCCGAGATGGGTATCCGCGACCTATCCGAGATCCCTGAGAACGTTCTGGCCGGCGTGCGGCAGCAGGTGCAGGCCGCCATGCGCAGCGGCGACGTGCCGGACCCGGCGGCCCTCGTTCGCCGCGCCGACTTCGACGCGCTCAGCGTGCCGCCCACCCGCGGCCAGGTGACGCGCGACCCCATGCAATTCGCGGCGGAGCGCAACCTGCGCGGCGTGGACCTCGGCGGTGGTCGCAATGCCCTGGCCGACCGCTTCGCCGAGCAGAACCGGCTGCTGACCGGTGAATTCGACCGCATCGGGGCATCCCAGGCCGATACGTCATTCGGCGCCGGCAACCGGCTCATGAACGCATTGCGCGAGGCCGACGCCCCGGCGCGCGCCGCCGTGGATGAGGCGTATGGCGCGGCGCGCGGTATGGCCGGGGTGAACGCTGATATCCCGGCCGCTCCCCTGGCCCAGCGCTATGGCGAGGTTCTTTCCGACTTCGGCACCGACGTGCTGCCCGGCGCGGTGCGTCAGCGCCTGGAGCGCATCGGGCTGGCGGACGGCCGGCAGACCGCGGCGCTGACCGTGGGCGATGCCGAGGACATCATTCGGGTGATCAACCGCAACTACGACCCGATGAACCGCGTTCAGGCCCGCGCGCTGGACGAGCTGCGCGCCGGGATCCTGGCCAGCGTGGATGACCTAGCCACGGCTGGCAGTCAGATAGGCCCGGAGGCCGCGCAGGCGTTCAGCGCAGCGCGCGGCGCGGCGGCTGATCGGTTCGGGCGCATCGAAAGCTCTCCGGCACTCAAGGCCGCGCTGGATGGCGCTGATCCGGAGAAGTTCGTCCAGAAGTACCTGCTGGGCGCCACGACGGAAGAGACGCGCGCACTGGGCCGCGTCCTGGCCAACGACGAGGGGGCAATTCAGCAAGCGCGCGCCCAGGTGGCTGAATATCTTCGGTCTGCGGCATTCGGCCCGAACGCGACGGGTGACACGCCGATGGCGGTCTCTCGCTACATGGGCGCCTTGCAGAAGATGGGGAGGGAAAAGCTGTCGGCCCTTTTCTCGCCGGAAGAGGTGGCGCGCCTGGAGGCAGTCGGAAGGGTGGGGCAGTACATCACGACCCAGCCGGCCGGCGCCGCGGTGAACAACAGCAATACGGGATCTGCTGTGATGAACCTACTTTCGGAGGTTTCTGGCCCGGTCGGCCAGATTCCGTTCCTGCGGGTGATCAGAGACCAGATGCGCGCCTATGGCAATGAGCGCGCGGCGAATGCTGCCCTAACGGGCCAGCCGGCCAGCCAAGCGGCCCAGCTTCCGCCCGAACTCCGCAATCGCCTGCTTCCGTACCTGTCGGCGGTACCAATTGCGGGCGGCGTTTCGGCGGGCGCGACGCTCAAATAGGCGAATGATCGGCAGCCAGAAGAGAACCCCGAGAGCCGGGGCCGCCGCCTTCAACAAAACCTCGAGATCCATATTCATTTTCCCCTCTCTGAGGGGCTTTCCTTTTGGGGCTTGCAATGCCGCAATCTTACGTCTCTCCCAGGTTCAGCGCCATAGACGCGAACGGCCGGCCGCTGGTTGGCGGGCTCCTGTACACCTATATCAACGGCACCACGACGCCTCAAGCGACCTACCAGGATGCCGGTGGCGCTGCGGCGAATACGAATCCGATCATCTTGGACGCGCGCGGGGAGACGGTCATCTTCCTTACCGAGGGCGTGACCTACACTTTCGAGTTGCGTGACGCCTTGGACGCCCTGATCTGGACGCAGAGCGATATTAGCTCGTCCAGCCCCGACAGTTCTGGAATCCAAGTAGTCGCCACGTTGCCCGCTTCCGATATTGGTCCTATCTACTTGCCCGGGCGTGGAACTTTCAGCTGGAATGGCTCCAAGTACGTGCCAGATTATGCGGGCGGATTTGGGAGCGGCCCGCTTGGGAATCGCAACAAGGTAATCAACGGTGATTTCCAGGTATGGCAGCGCGGAACCTCTATAGGGCCCGTGGTCGCCGCCACCGGGAATCCCTACACCGCTGATCAATGGAAGGTGTTCGCAACTGGAAGCACGTCGGTCACGGTCACTCAGCAGACCGCTGGGACTGATTATGGACAAAGCCGCGTGGGCGCTTACACAGGACGCATCACGTCGAATGCATCTGCAAGCCCGGCCGCCGGCGACCGAAACCGCTTGTCTCAACGCATTGAGGGGACGACGGTATTGCCGTTCGGCTTGGGTGCGATTTGGGGAGGCACCATGACGCTTTCGTTCTGGGTTAAGGCTTCGATCGTCGGAGATTACAGTGTGGCCTTCCTGAATGGAGGCAGCCCGTCCTTCCGATCGTATGTCACCACCTTTAGCGTGACTGCGGCAGGAGGATGGGAGCGCAAGACCCTTACCGTACCGGTTGACCAATCTGCGATAGCGAATTGGGCCAGGGATGAGGCACTCGGCCTGGAAGTGGCATTTGACCTTGGAAGTGGAACTACCTTTGAGGGTGCACGCGATGTTTGGCAAAGCGGGGAATTGACGCGTTTTACCGGCACCGTGCGCCTAGTTGGAACGAATGCGGCGACATTTGAACTCAGCCAGGTGCAGCTCGAAATGGGTCCGGAAGCAACGTCCTTCGACCAACGAACTGCTCAGCAGGAGCTGGCGGCATGCCAGCGATATTTCGAAATCGCGCGCCCGACGGTTTATGGAATCGCCACAGCGGCTGCGCAGCAAGGAAGCGCAGTGCTGCCCTATGCGGTTCAAAAACGGGCCGCTCCAAATATCTTGGCGCCGTTCGGGGTTAACAATGTTAACTCCACGTCAACCACCATCGGCAATACGCTAATTCCGCGACAGTCCTACATTATCGACACGCGGTCGAGTGCTGCCGGTCCGTTTTCTACGAGCGCCACCATTTACGCTTCTGCGGAGCTTTAAGACATGCCTGATTTATCTGTGGACGTATTAGGTGTGACCCTCACTCTAGATCAAAGCTCTTTGCGAAGCATATCAATGTCGGGGGCATATACGCGAAGCAGGGCCGCGTTTGTGCCGGCCCAATCGGCGGCTTATGGATCTACACCTGCGTGGATGCCCATAGTCGGTGCGCAGATCACCCTGGAGGACATGAACGAATCCAGAGGCGTGGACATAACGCTATCTGGCATCGTTGGGCGCTCCAATGATGGTCTGGTTTCCTTCGGGGTCTTCCGTGATGGTCAACTTCTCGACCAGGTCGGTGCTGCATCAATATCATCAAATTCAGTGGTGGTTCCAGTCAACCTACGTTGGCGCGATACGACCCCGCTTTCAGGAGAGCACACCTACGAATTTCGATGGCGGATGTGGTCTGGATCGTCATTTCTCGGCAGCCGAGGCGACATGAACTTCGTGGCGAACGTACCTTCCCTAATGACGCTTGAAGAGTTCATTTTCTGATGGTTGCTTTGCTGAAGTCTCATGGCCCTAAGACGGAGCTATTCCAGGCGCCGTCGCCCTGTGAGAAAGTTGCCATCATGCCCATCGCCAACTATGGGGCCGGCGCACCAAACCCTTGGCCCGTATTCGTGCGTCTTGCCGATGTTTTCGTTAAGGGCTGCCGCGCGGGGGATGTCCTGGATGTTAGCGCCGCATTTCAGGGAACAAATAAGTATCCAGGTCATAACATCGAATTCACCGGTCGGCTCATCTTCACGCTGGATTCCACTGCCATCACAGGCGCAAACATCGAGACTGCAGGGAAAGGACACGGCGGTCTAGGGTTAGGGTTCAACATCACCAATAACATGCACCATGGGATCTTGAACCTACGCGGTCGTTACCGTGTTCCCTACGACACTGACGGCTATGTGGCAGTGATCGCATACGCTGGTGGCGATGCGAGCCTCCCGAGCGGAAACTTCCAGATAGATCAAGGCGGCCACCTGTCCGTGATCCGCCATCGTGCTTACCATCGGCGTTGACAAGCGCATAGATCTGGCGCAAATGGAGCTTTATATGTGCCCGCTTCGGCGGGCTTTTTTTCGTCTATAGGGGACCCGCTTGAACATCCAAGACTTCGACGCCCTCGCGGCACCCTGCAACCGAATAGTGCAGGTGGAGGGCGCGACATGATCGCCGAAACGCCAGGCCTGGGCGGCGACACCAAGGTGATCTTGACGGCGCTGCGTGACATGCAGGCAGAGACCCAGCGCGACAGCGACGCAAAGCACGAGGCCAATCGCAAGGAAATGCTGGCGCTATCCGCCGCGGTGAAGACCGCGTTTCCCGACGGCGATTTCGACGGGCATCGCCGCTACCACGAGTTGCTCATCGCGCGCGAAGAGCAGCGCCAGCAGATCCGCCGCGAAGTGCTGACCCACCTGCTCAAGGGAAGCACCTGGGCCATGTTGATTGGTCTGCTGGTGATGCTGTTGCGCGTTCTCAAGGATTACCTCAAATGACCTTCGACGCAGCATTCGACCGCCTTATCGGGCACGAGGGCGGATACAGCAACCATCCCGACGACCCGGGCGGCGAGACCATGTGGGGCATCACCATCGCGGTGGCGCGCGCCAACGGGTACACGGGCCCCATGCGCGCGTTGCCCCGCAACACTGCCAAGGCCATCTACCGCGCGCAGTACTGGGACAAGGTGAAGGGCGACAGAATGCCGTTCCCGGTGGCATTCCAAGTCTTCGACGCCGCGGTGAACCATGGCACTGGCCAGGCCGCCAAGTTTTTGCAGCGCGCGGCTGGTGTGAAGGACGACGGGGTTATCGGGCCGAAGACCTTGGCTGCGGTGGCTGCCATGCCGGCGGCCGCGCTGCTGATGCTGTTCAACGCCGAGCGCGAGCAGTTCTATACCAACCTGCCGACCTGGCCCAGCTTCGGCAAAGGCTGGTCGCGGCGCGTCGTCACCAATCTGCGTTATGCCGCGGGGGATCTATCATGAGCTTCGACTGGAAAAACGTGGTTGCCAACGTGGCGCCCATGCTGGCCACTGCCCTCGGCGGCCCGCTGGCCGGCGGCGCCGTGGCGGTGATCACCAAAGCGTTGGGCCTGGGTGATGACGCGACGGACGCCGAGATTGCCAGGAAGCTTGCCGAAGCGGACCCCAGCACGCTGCTGGAACTGAAGAAAGCCGAACAGAACTTCGCCGCGCGTATGGCCGAAATGGGGTTCAAGAACGAGACGGATCTGGAAAAGATCGCCGCCGACGACCGGGCCGACGCGCGGCACCGGGAGGCCTCTGTCATGGACTGGACACCGCGAATCCTTGCCTACCTCGTGACGGCGGGCTTCTTCACGATGCTGGCGTTCATGGTCTTCGCCGAAATCCCCGAGCGCAGCAAGGACCCCATCTATATCCTGCTGGGCACGCTGGGCGGTACGTTCAGCTCGATCATCGCCTACTACTTCGGCAGCACCGCCGGCGGCCAGAAGAAGTCCGAGCTGCTGGCCAAGACCAAGCCCTAGACCCTCTCCGCCCGCTGGGCCAGCCAGAACCAATGGCTGTGCTTGGCGCGCTTGGCCTTCTGCTTGCGAAAGTAGATCCGCACCATGCCGGTGTGGCCGGCGTCGATCTCGACGGGGTACTCCCGGTCCTCGGCAGTCGCCGCTGGCGGCAGGGTCTTGCCGGCCTGGGATATGTACTGGCCGCCGACCTCAGCGAGAATTCCGTTGTTTTCCATGCTCAGTCCAGTTTGTTCGCTATCTCGGTCGCGCTCTCGCGGTAGTAGATCATGAGGCTGCGCGGGTCGCGGTGGCCGACCATCCGGGCCAGTTCCAGCAGCTCCAGCTTCTTGGAAAGCCGCGTGATCGCCGTGGCGCGCGCGTCGTGGAACGTCGGGCCGTCGACCTGCGCCAGCGTCTTGCCCTGCCGAAAGTAGGCGTCGCGCAGGCCGGCGTTCACCGTGAAGACCTTGTCTTCGTGGATTCCCTTCATCGCTTCCAGCAGCTCGGCGGCCCGCCGCGACAAGGGCACGTCCCGCGCATCGCCGTTCTTGGACTTGGGCAGGTGCAGCATGCGCCGCTCAAGGTGAACGTGCTTCCATTCAAGGGTCAGGATTTCTCCCGAGCGCATGGCGGTTTCCAGCGCCAGTAGAAACGCCACGGCCGTCTGCTCGCGCTTGTCTTTGGGCGTGCCGCCGGTGTAGCCCAGGGCCTCAACGATCTTGGCAGCCTGGCCATCCTTGAAGATCACCTTGCGCGCCGGGTTGTCTTGGGGCTTGACCACGTCTGGCCATGGGTCGTGATCCACATACCGCCACTCGCCCAGCTTGGCCCGGGTCCAGATCGCGCGCAGCAGGCCGATTTCGCGCAGCACCGTGGCGCCCTGCACCTTGGTCATGCGGCGGTCGCGCCAGGCGGCCAGCTCGCTCGGGCCGATATCCTGCATGACCAGCTTTGCCAGCGGGTCGGTCTGCATGGCGGCGATGCGCGCCTTTTCCCAACGCTCCCCCGCCTTTTCCGGGCTGACCTCGTCCGCGTACCTCTGCATGACGTCGCCGAGTGTCCAGCGCTGAACCTTTCCGGCGCGCACGCTGGCCAGTTCCAGCTCGCGCCGGTTGGCCCAGTCCATGGCCTCTCGTTTTGTGGGGAAGGTGGCGCTTTCACGGTGACCGTTGCGGGCGACTTCAGCCCGCCATGAATCCCCGCGCTTTCTGTATGAGGGCATTGGCGTAATCTCTGGCGTACGTTTGGCGTACGAGATTAGCAAAAACAGTGATGGAGTGTGATGCGCGGTGATGTTGCGGGTTCCTTTCGGCACCCGTAATCACCTATGAAGATGGCGTTGCGTGGCGTAATGTGGCGCCGTGTGGCGCTGCGGGGTGGTGCCCGAGACCGGA
>RCUH01000537.1_pt1 | contig 37751 bp, 21 predicted proteins | sample 2166191 | NCBI WGS metagenome assembly RCUH01 (sample SAMN09932848, study PRJNA488358) | compost metagenome | feature: garden; material: soil; isolation source: compost soil in an enriched community after 214 h of incubation | place: Germany: Experimental Botanical Garden Goettingen | collected... | reverse complement strand
GAATAACCCCAGGAGATAAGTGTTTGAGTATAAAAATGAGTTTTTGCACAGACTCTCGGACACTGAACGGGTGGAGCCGTTCAACATCAGTTGAACACTGGTTAATTAGAACTTAAGTGACTTACCTTTATAAATATGCAGACCGAACCCAGGTGAATTGCTAATCAAAGACTTACTGCTGCATATATTTTTTAAAAAAAAGGCAAATTATGCTCATGAAGATAAAATAGACAGTCCAAGCGGAACGGCACGAGAATTAGCTTATCGACTTTCTCTAATACAAAAGCCAACAGTCCATGTTTCTGATGAGGAAAGGTCATGTGATATCCATTGAGTCTATTTTCGGATTGAAAGATGAAAAATTAACAATCAGACACGATTCAGGAGCCAGCGCTGAACCTTATGTAAACGGTGCATTACTTGCTATTGAAAAGGTAAAAACATTCAAAGGGTTGAAACGTGGGTTGGATACGGTGATGGATTTCTAAAAGGCTGCAATTCAAATTCCTGTAGCAATGCGCTACAGGAGTTTTAGTTTTATCGTCGCTGTTTTAAGCCAAGGCGCAGTAAATCGCACAGACAACTCACCAGATGACTGACCATTGGTTTGAATATAAACAATCATCTTACCATGGAAAACACGTTGTTTATTATCCGTATAATCGCTCATATCTGTATTGTTCCCGGCCTCCATTCCAAGCAATCTTGCGTTTCCGACGATTTCGCAGGTGATCTCATCATCCGAATTTGGTACAAGAATACCATCTTCGTCAACAATCTGAAGCTCTAGCTGAGCCAGACCGTTTCTGGCCTCAACCTGCATCTCCTCCCCTTGTACTATTTTAATAGCCTGCTGGCGTCCGCTGGATTGCAGGTGATGCCGAGTAGTCTCTTTTCCATTCATGTCCATCCCTACCACTTCCAGTTTCCCTGAAGCAAAAGGAATATCCCAATAGATGATGCCCTGTTTCTGATCATAGGCTTTCGTTTTCCCTACGACTTTCCCATTCAGCTCCAATCTTGCATTTTCCGCATTGGTATAACAAACCACCCGGATTAGCTGTCCATTTTGATAATTCCATATGGGCCAGGCATCCATTGAAGGAGCTTCATTTTTTTGTTTACCCTGTTCTGCTTCCAGCACAGACCATGCATCAGTTGCGGCCCCGCCAGCACTGAGCGGGTAAGTACCAAGATAGGCCATGGGTTTATCCGACCAGAGTGATTGACGGAAATAGCCTCGGGGCTTGATAAATCCAGCGAAATCGAGTAGTCCGGAATAGAAGCCGCGTGAAGGCCAGCGGCCGGATTCACCCAGATAATCTATTCCTGTCCATAAAAACTGTCCGAAAATATGTTCATTGTCCTTAACAGCCTTCCAGGCATCAAAGTCGTGACGGTTTTCACTACCGAAAATGACCCGTGTCGGATACTTTTTATGGTCCTGCTGGTACCTGCTTTCTGTGTAATTGTAACCTGCGATATCCAGTACCCCTGGGTATGCTGTTTCATTAGACATGGCGACTCCGGCGAGGCCAGCAGTTACCGGGCGACTTTTATCGTACTTTCTGACTACGGCAGCAAGTCTTTTAGCGATATCGCCTAGATGCATGGCATCAGGCGCATCCTTCTTATAGCCACCAAAAATGGGCTGCGTAAAACCACCTTCCTTTGTTCCTGCGAGTACAGGATGAGAGTAAGGATCGTTCGGGTAATCCACTTCGTTACCAATACTCCAGGCAAATATGGAGAGGTGGTTACGGTCACGTCTAACCATATCTGCAAGGTCCCTTTCGCCCCACTCCTTAAAATGGTCAAATGATCCCTGAAATCCGGGAACACCGACATTCCATCCCTGAAGCCATTTGCGCTTCGGGAACTCCCATTCGTCAAAAGCTTCGTCCATCACCAGTAGCCCCAGTTCATCACAGAGGGCATACAATGCCGAAGCCTGAGGGTTGTGACTGGTCCGGATTGCATTGACACCTAGCGACTTTAAGGTCAGTAATCTACGGCGCCATACATTTGGATACATTTCGGCACCCAGCACGCCTGAATCATGGTGTATACATACCCCCTTTACCTTCATTGGCTCTCCATTCAGGGCGAAACCTTTATCGGGATCAAAAGTAAAAGTACGGAAACCTGTGACCACGAAGGACTTGTCTACTACTTGCTTCCCCTGCGTAACTGTGGTACGGAGGGTATAGGTGTCTGGACTCGCCACACTCCACAACTTTGGCTGATCTACCTCCAAAGTGGATTTGAGCTGATCTTTGTCGCCAGCAGCAAGAATGGTTTTAGATGCTTTTTTCGCGACAACCAGTCCTTTTTGGTCCAGCAGTTCGTTGAGTACCGAGAGGTCGGCCGCTTTCGCTGAGGCATTGACCAGTTCTGTTTCAATGTGCAGCTTACCCTTTTTCCCTTTTACTTCAGGATAGGCATACACTCCCCATTGCTCCAGATGGACAGAATTTGCCCTGACCAGCCAGACATCGCGGTAGATTCCGGAACCTGTGTACCAGCGGGAGTCCGCGTCCTGACTATGGTCTACCCGAACAGCAATCAGGTTCTCCGTTCCATATTTAACATAAGGCGTAATGTCATAGCCGAATGAAATGTAACCGTTCGGACGTTTACCTACGGACTGCCCGTTTACAAAAACCTCACTGCGGTTGTACACGCCCTCAAAATAGAGGAATAGCTTTTTGCCCTGATCTGCTTTCGCCAGGGTAAGTTTCTTTTGATACCAGCCTATTCCCCCCGGAAGATATCCGGAAGCACTGGCAAAGGTCGGGCTGAAGGTCTGCTTCACACTCCAGTCGTGCGGTAACTGTATACTTTTCCAGGAGTTGTTATATTCCAGCAGATTTTTACCATCTACGTCCCCCAGGTGGAAATGCCAGTCGGCGTTGATCTTTTCAGCTTGTCCAAATCCCGGCTGTGCGAAAATAGCTCCAGGGGCTCCTAACCAGACCGTAAAAGCAAAAATCGAGGTTTTAATAAATTTCATCATGCGGTTTAATTTAATGCGTTGGCTTAAGGGGTATAATGTTTCCTTTTTCGTCGAAATACATCTGGTCTATACAGACTTCGCGGTTAAAGCCTGCGGCATCCCCCATAGATATTCCGTCCGGATAATTAAACCTATGGTAAACCATATACCATTCATCTTTTCCGGGAATCTGCAATACAGAATTATGGCCCGTTCCAAAAATACCCTGAGCAGGATCTTTCTGAAGGATCAGGTTATTTTCCTGAATGTCGATCGGGCCGAGCGGCGATTTCGAAGTTCCGTAACGTACTCGATAGTTCTCACTGCGGGTATCGTCTTCCGACCAAAGGAAATAATAGGTCCCTTTACGGTAAAACACATAACAGCCTTCCCTGAAGGTTTTATCGGTCTTCAATACTTTTATGGTATTCTTTTTCATTGACACCATATCTCTATTCAACTCAGCTACAGCGAGATACCCGTTACCCCAGTAGAGGTAACTCTTCGCTGTTTTTGGATCGGTAAATACTGCGGGATCGATTTCCTGTCCACCTTTTACGCCCTCAGGTTTAAAATTAATGAGGGGTTTCCCCGAATCGATGAATGGACCGCTGGGCTGATCTGAAACTGCAACACCGATCTTTTGCGCAGCGGTAAAATAAAAGTAATATTTGTAGTCGCCTTTAACTTTTTTCTCGGTGATGGTAGGTGCCCAGGCATTACGATCGGCCCAGCTCACATCTTTCTTCAAGTCAAGAATTACCCCTTCATCCGTCCAGTTTTTCAGATCCGAAGAGGAGAAGGTTTTAAAGTAAAAGCCACCCCATCCATCGAAACCATCGCTGGTTGGATAGATGTAGTATTTTTTAGTTTTATTGGAATACAGCACATCTGGATCCGCATAAAATCCATCGAGCACCGGGTTCGTTTTGAGTGTCAGCTCCATTCCCTTCGGTATGCCCCAACGGTCGGTCAGGCTTTTCAGTTCCTTACGGGAGACCGGAATGATGGTACCATGGCGGGGATGGAAATCCATTGTAACTTCATGGTCTATCACCTTGAAGTTATCCAGGTCATAACTTTCACAGAACTGATATTTTCCCTTACTGTATACATCATACATCAGGATGTACTTGTCGGATTGGTTCAGCTTAAATACTCCGGATCCTTCCACGGCATCTCTTGTCTGCTGTTTATAATCGGCCTGTTGAATCCATTTACCGGAAGTCAGGGAATCAGTGATGGCTAGCTTTATGCCATTTCCATCGCCTTCAGTTTTATAAAACAGGTAAAACAATCCATTTTTGTTGATGATGTCGCCATCGATGCAGGATCTGCCATTTTTCGGATGGAACAATACTTTGGGCTCCGTTTCAAAATCGGTAAAATCACTATTGGCGTAAGCGTAGTAGATAATGTCCGGACCAGCTCCATGTTGCATAGACCAGTATACCATATACTTTTGTGTTGCCGGATCGAATATGGTTTGTGGTGCCCATACCCTTTTGAGGTCGTCATGCCCTTTGTATCGTTGCTGGATATTGATGACGGTATGTTTCCAGTTCAGCAGGTCATCAGACTTCATCAGGACCATGGCCCGGTTAGAGTCCCATCCTTTGGAGGAAGTCATATCTGTCAGCACCATGTAGAACGAGCGGCCATCCGCTCCGCGAAGGATGTGTGGATCGCGAACGCCGCCAGTAGAACTGACGGCTTTCGAATCTATAACAGGTTCATTATTATTTAATGCACGGTAGTTGTATCCATCGGTGCTGATGGCATAGCAAACAGCCTCATCTTTCAGCGCATTTCCTTTGAAGTAGGTAAACAAATATCCTGCAAAATCTTTTTCTGCGGAGCCGGATTTATAGCCTTGACTAAAAGTACTGCCAATAAAGGCGGTGTTTAAAAAGATAAAAAGAATCAGGCGCAGAATTGAGTGTTTTCTTGTCATCAGCAATGGTTATTTTAACGCTATTTTTTGTACTTGTGTGTAGACATATTCACTGGAAGCTGTGGCTTTGATGCCCAGTCTGGCATAAATATAATCCAGGTTTTTAAGGTTATCTGGAATATTTGTGGTTATCGTGGCCTGCTGCCCGAACACCAGAGTTCCCACATTTCCCTCCTGAAGATGCTCCCTTTGAACCTGATCTGTCAGTATCGATTTTCCAAGATATAAACGTACCAACTCCACATTTGCTGTGGGTACCACTTTATTGACCACAAACTGGGCTGTTATTGAGTTACCAGATTTTTGGTAACTGTCGCTCGTAAAATTAAAGTAAGGAGTAACGGGTATGTCAATACTGGTATTTCCTTTAACATTTACAATAACGGTATCTGTTGCTTGTTGCAGCCAGGGGGCGTCTCCCCGTCTGACCAGCTTATATTGTCCATCGAACAATTGAGCTGAAAATGTTCCGTCCTGATCAAGGAAAACCTCAATTTTTGATTTAAGCGCAAAGCCATCCTGCCACAACTCCAGCTGAGGCCCATTATTGCGTACGCTGATCGCCTTTCCATCATAAACAACCCTACCTGTCAGCATCGATTCGGGTGCATTAAAATTATCATATTCGCAGCCTGACAATAATAATCCGGCAGCTGCGCTAAGTGTCAATAATATATTCAGTTTCATAATAGAAAAGTTTATTGTAATGGATTTCGCACAATTTTTGGATTGTTGTCCAACACACTTTGGGCGATAAATGTATAATAGTTAAACATTTGGAAGAAACGTGCTCTCCTGAAACGAGTAGGTCTGATGCGTTGATAAATGTATTTACCATTGTCAGGATGACCAGGCCGTACTACACGATAGGCATAAAGTCCCATCACTACAGAATTTGCATCGGTTTCCGAACCATCCCATACCAAATGGGCAATTCGCCATCTCTTCAGATCAAAATAACGGTGATCTTCAAAAGCAAGCTCAACGCGACGCTCGTTGCGAATGATGTTCGTGGTTAGGGCGCTGAGGCTATTTGCAGGGAAACCTGCACGCTGACGCAAGGCATTGATGTAGCCCAGGGCTTCAGGCTGGCCAGTTTCAAATGCAGCTTCAGCGGCGTTCAGGTAAATTTCTCCCAAACGGAACCATGGCCACCAGTTGGCTGCCGATGTTCCCCTGGTACTGGCAGCAGGTGCATCACTTACAAATTTGCGGATGTAAAAACCGGTATTACTGACATCCTGAGCATCATTCTTCGGGCCATCAAATCCGGTCCACAGTTGTCCATCTTCATAATTTTTCCCCAATTCTGCAGAGGTTGTAAACTGATATGTTCCGTTATTCCAAACTGCTACCCCGGCTTGTATTTTAACTGGATTGCCTTTGAACGTCGTGCCTGGATAGATCACCGAACCATATAAACGGGCATCTTTATTTGCAAAGATGTCGCTGATTCCAGTATAGGCAATGAAATTACCCGACCCATCTTTATCACGCAACCTGCCGTTACTTCCATCCAGGTAATTGAAGCTTTCTACAAAACTCAATGACGGGGAAATAGTTGATGAGGATTCATTGTCTTCGGTCATGCTGCGGATGATGTTGTCGTAAGTGAAACGGTGTACCTTAAGACTGGTGACAAAATCTTTCGCAAAAATCACTTCAGATCCGGTTTTTTTATTCAGCATGTCGTAGAAATTCGCCCCTTTGTCAGGATTTTCATTATACAAGGCATATGGCCCGGCGATAATTTCTTTCGAAGCTTTTAGTGACTTTGCGTAATACTGATCGGCCATTGAAGCGGGAATGCCAACTTCAGCTCCTGGGGTGCTCAAAGGAGCAGCCATCAAATTGTTGTATTTGGCTATAGATCCCGCATACAACATTGCCCGGCTTTCCAAAGCTAGCGCAACATATTTGTTAGCCCTGGTTTTGCTGCTGTTGTTGGCTACCAGATCGTCTTTAATGGCTTCCATTTCTTTAAAAATGTAATCATATACCTCGTACTCTTTCGCGCGGGGAATTTGGAGGGGAGTAGGGTCGCCGCTGAAGTCGTAAACAAGCTGTTTTTCTACAATGGGTACCCCTCCCATGCGTTTGACCATCTCAAAGTAGACAAACGCACGGATGAAACGCAGTTCTGCTGTAAAAAGACGCTTATCCTCTTCTTTGAGTTTTACACTTTGTGTTTTTAGGTTCTCCAGGGAAAGGTTAAGGTCCCGGATCAGCCCATAATCCCAATAACGGCCGTAATCATTCCCGAATTGAAAGTCATTTCTCCAGTTCTGGTCCCGATGTCCCGACCACATGGCATCATCCAGTTCTGTCATACCACCTGTATTGAATACGCCATGTAAACTGGGTAACCTGTCGTAGTAATTTCCCAACATGGAAATTAATAGTGACGGTTCATTCCATAGTTGGGCGTCGGTGATGATACCTTTAGGATCACGGTTAAACCAATCCTCATGCTTACAGCTGCTCAAACTCAGACAGGAGAGCAACATAGCTATATAAATTTTTTTCATTGTGTTCTGGTTTTAATGATGGAGCTGGTTTAAAAAGTAACGTTGAAACCAACCATAAAAACTTTTTGCTGCGGGTAAACTACTGCCGCCCGGGCTTCAATTTCCGGATCAATCTGGTAATCTTTAACATTGTCAAATGACAGTAAGTTAGATGCATTGATGTATACCCTGATTTTTTCTGCTTTAACCTTTTCGGTAATCAGTTTGGGCAAACTATATGCAAGTTCCAGATTTCTTACACGCAGATATCTCACATTTGTGAGCCAGAAATCGCTATTTTTGCCATTATTACCGCTATTGCCATTACGAATGGCTGGATAACGACCTGGGATCCATTCACTATTTGGATTGTAAGGATCTGCGCGATGCCACCTGTCTTCCAACAGGTAAGCAGGTGAATTGCCACCACCATGAAAAGCATTTCTCAGTTCATAGTCCTGGAACCAGGATTGCATAGCACCTCCTGCAAAATCAATATTGAGGTCGATACCCTTCCAGTTGAGACCAATACGGCCACCAAAGTTCATCATTGGTGCCCATCCTGTTGGATAACCGATCGGACGCTCGTCCATTCCATTGATCACTCCATCATTGTTTACGTCCTTGTAGATCAAATCTCCCGGCAGTTGTGTTCTGTTATTTGAACCATCATTATTGATCGGGTGGTTATTGATCTGCTCAACGGATTGAAATTGCCCCACTACCTGATACCCCCACCAGGTACCGCCCCAGCGTTCTTCAGCAGAGTTTCTATATTCATTCCAGGAATTACTGAAACGAGGTTTATAAGACTCTAATGCTTTAAATCTGGAGTAAGTAGCGTTTGCACTTACTGTATACCCCAGTTCTCCAATATTGCTAGAATAAGTGATGATCCCTTCAGCACCATAGTAGCCATTTTTATTCAGGTTTTCGTTTGGTAATTCATACCCCACCTCGCTGGGTAACAAAACATCATATTTTCTGGCAGGGTAGCCAGTACGGATGATTTTAAAAGCATCAGCGGTGATCGTAAGTTTATTTTCGAACATCCCCATGTCTACACCAATATTGTAGGTGGTATTTTTAACCCAGGAAAGGTTCCTTGTTGCTAAGGGACGGGGTTGAACCCCCGGGTAATACTTACCATCTAGTACCGCACTACCTTGGGCAAAGTTGTAACCTGCGAGATAGCCATGCATGCCTACTCCCTCTTCTAATCCGGTTTGTCCTACTGAAGCCCGGATTTTCATGTCATTAACGATTCCTTTGATGGGCTTGAAAAAGGACTCATCCGAAATGCGCCAGCCCAAAGTTGCACCAGGGAAGAAGCCCCATTCTTTGCCTTGATAATATAAGTAAGAACCGTCGTAGCGGCCTAATACTTCTAATAAATATTTGCCTTTGAAATTATAGCTTATCCGGCCTATATAGCCTGCCCTGGCTTCGTAACTCCAACCGTCGTCTAAACCATTGACCTCCGAAAGTTTCATCAACGAAATAAAATTACTGGAGGGATTGGCACCCAGCGCATTGTATGTCCTGTCCCAATCAGATCTTTCATAACCTACCATTGCAGAAAAGTTATGATCACCTAATTGTTTGGTATAGTCTAACTGAAATTGTCCGAATCTGGATATGGCTACACGGTCAGTTTTATACCGCCAGCGGCTATCGGTTCCACCTGTGCGGGTATAAGCATCATTCGTATAACGGTACACATCATAAGTGTACTGGAAACCGTCAAATTTATTATTGGTGTAATTGTAAGATACTGTTCCTTTAGCCGACAGGCCAAATTTTGTTTTATAGGAGGCAAAGAGGTTAACATTGCCGCTTAAATAATTGTTGTCTTTATAACCCGCAATATCACGGCTGAAAATCGCCGGATTGTAGGAAAAATCATTGGTATGATTTGGATACTCCGGGTTGTCATTTGCGTAAGGACCTACCGTTGGCCTGTTCTTGAATATGGCCAGGATAGAAGAAAAATACCCATCGCCTCCCGGTAAACCCACATCTTTGGTGGCCTCCTGTCTACCCGAAATCTGCGCGCCAATATTCATGCCCTCAAAAATGGTGGCCTCCAGATTGGCTTGCAAATTGGTTCGTTTGTAAGAAAAATCTTTCATCATCGCATCCTGATCCATGTGACCAACGGAAAGGAAGTAATTGGAATTTTTGCCCCCTCCGGTTACATTCGCATTCAGGTAACGCTGAGGTATGTTTTTGCGGACGACCATGTCAAAATAGTCGTAACTTTTATAACCTGGTTCAGTCCCATTTTGCCATTTGGCCAGTTCTGATGGGGTATAAACACTGTTCGGGTCACGGTTTTCATTCTGAGCAGCTTCAACCATTCCTTTGGTATATTGCGCGGCATTCGCCATCGTCGGAAAACGTGTCAAATTTTGCCAGCCCTGGTAACCGTTGATATTGACCCTGGCCGTCTCATCACGCCTTCCTTTCTTAGTAGTAATTAACACTACTCCTTTGGAGGCCCGAAAACCATACACGGCAGCCGCAGCATCTTTCAGAATGGAAATGCTTTCAATATCTTCCAGATTGAGTGCATTGAATATGTCAGCGCCCGAAGCATTCTGTGTTCCCACCCAGTCTGTTCCGCCTTCACCTCCATAAGCTACACCGTCGATCACATACAATGGATTTCCCATATTACGAATTTCTATCGATGCACCCCTTCCCGGACGGGCGTCCTTAGCACGTACAGACACACCTTGTACCTTTCCTGCAAGTGCACCTGCGGTGGTAGTAGAAGAGGAACGGACAATATCTTCCGATTTGATGTTACTTACCGCACCTGTGATGTTGCGTTTTTTCTGTGTTCCATAGGCCACAACAATAACTTCATCGAGGTCTTCATTTGTGCTTTCCAGGAAAATAGAAACGCTTGTTTTGCCCGTAATGTCGACACGCTGATTTTTGTAGCCTACATAAGTAACTACTAAGGTGTTTTTTGTTGTTGTAAGCTGGAAGCGTCCCTGCCCGTCTGTGTTGGTGATTTCTTTCGGCATGCCCTCAACCAGAACGGTGACACCCGCAAGGGGTTCGCTTTTCTCGTTAAATACTTGCCCTGAAATCTTACGTTGTGCATTAGCATATGTGGGTAGCCCCCATATCACTACGCAGAGAAAAAAAATTTTCAGGATTTTCATATTTGGTTATATTGGTTAATGAGCCAAACATAAACGATTCTGCCATGCACGAACATATACGGATCCGTCAATAAACATTTAGTTTTTCGTCAAATCCACTTATTTTCTATTTTAAAGCGTCTTTTTGGTATTCAGACGGGAGTTGACCAAATTCTTCTTTAAAACATTGGCGAAAATAGATAGAGCTGTTGATGCCGACCATCAGAGACACTTCAGTGATGTTGTACTGTCCCTCACGTAACAGTTCTGCGGCCTTTTGGATCCTCACTTTACGTACGAGCTGATTGATGTTTTTTCCGGTCAGGCCTTTAAGCTTTCTGTAAAGCGTAGACTGGCTCATGTTCATTTTATCGGCTAGTGTAGCCACGTCCAGGACTTCATCCTGTATACAGGCTTCTACCAGGCCCGCAAATTCCTGAACGAAAGCATTTTCCCGCCAAAGTTCCGTATCTGTTTTTACCGCTCCCGCACCGCGCTGGTTCTTTTGAGATGACAACTGGCCCAATACTTCTGCATAGACAGCCTTTTGTTTGAGCAACAGATTTTCAATGCGGCTATAGAGGAGCTGAGGACTAATGGGCTTGGTTAAATATGAATCAACACCAAGTTCGTAACCACGCTCCTTGTCGAGCTCCGTATCCCTGGCTGTTAAGAATATCATCGGGATGTGACTCGTTTCACGTTCCTGCTTCAATGCTTCCAACATCCGGAAACCATCCATATCCGGCATGGAGACATCGCTCAAGATCAGATCCGGGATACGGCTTTTTGCAAGTGTAAAACCATTTCGCCCATTTTCCGCCTGTATTACTTCATATTTAGCCGCTAACAAGGAGCCAAGATAATCCCTGAGATCGCTATCATCTTCCACCAACAACAATAGGGGGCGTTGGTTATCTGCAGCGGCAGTCATGTGGTTTTCTGATCCTTTCGCAGCTGCGGATACCTGAACCTCGGAAAGCACCGTATTGGTCAGGAGTCGAACACAAAACTCGGTCCCTTTTCCCGGTTCGCTTTTTACCGCAATCTTTCCGTGGTGTATGGCTGCCAACTCTTTGACCAGAGCGAGACCAACACCAGTACCATGCACAGTGGAACGTGGTACCTGATAAAATTTATCAAAGATTTTATCCAGGTGTTCAGCCGCAATACCACAACCTGTATCTTTCACGTAAATCAGGGCACAAGTACTCAGTCTGTCCTTTTCGTATTCCAAACGCACTTCCACAGTTCCCGAAGCCGTGTATTTACAGGCATTCGATAATAAATTATCCAGTATCAACTGCACAATCTCCGCATCAAAGGTAGTTTTAATGTCCTCCTTCGCGACAATACATTTGATGGTCAGCTCTTTTTTATGGTTTGCCTCCACATATTTCAGGACGGTGTCCTGCACCAACTCCCCTAAAAAGGCCTCCCCCAGTACTAAAGGCTTATACTGGGATTCCACTTTACGGAATTCCAGCAACTGATTGACCAGGGCGAAAAGCCGGTTTGCATTCTTTTGAACAATCTGTACCCAGTCTTTATGTCCTTTTAATAACTTTTCGTCATGAAGCAAATTGTCCAGGGGTCCAAGAATGAGGGTTAAAGGTGTTCGGAGCTCATGGGTGATGTTGGTATAAAAATTCAACCTTTCCATATGCAGCTGTCCATCCTGTTCCAGCTGAAGCTTTTTCATCCGGAGTTCAGCTTCTGCGTTTACTTTTTTTACATAAAAAGAAAAGATCGTCCATACGATGGCAGCGACAAGTATGACATAAAATACTATTGCCAAGGTGCTCAGGTAAAATGGCGGAGCAATTTTGATAAAGAGGTGTTTGTAGTCACCAGACCAGGGTTCGTTCTTTTGACGGGTACGAATCCGAAGCTCATAATTCCCATAGGGAATGCTCCGAAAATCGAGGTTTTTCTCATTACCGAGAAAGATCCAGTCATTATCCAGTCCCTGCAGTTTATAACTAAACTCTACCATATCATTCAAGGCATAATCCATGACGGCAAGCTCCACCCGGAAACTATTTTCATCATGTTCCAGGCATATCTCTTCAGCGAGGTTGGGATATTTTTCGGATTGGGCATGTGTCTCGCCGGTATTAAATACCATGAAGCGACTGATCCTGATGGGTGATTGCGGGAGATCCAGAGGAATTTCCGTAGGTTCAAAATAGCAGATGCCTGCCGGCATTCCAAAGAAAAGCTTGCCTTTCGCATCCATGGCAACGCTGTTGTTGGTGAAGCCTCCTAATGGCAGACCAAATGCCTGATCATAGCTCAGGATACGTTTTTCCCCCGGCAGGTAACGTAGTAAGCCCAATCTTGTTGAGCACCAAATATTTCCGTTGCCGTCTTCGGCCAGGGCATTGATCGTAAGCCAGGCATCTGATCCAGGTATACTGATACGTTCAAATTTCCCCAATTCCTTATTTGCGCTTTGAAGCGCTAAGCCTTCATTTGTCGCAACCCAGATGTTGTTGCTACGGTCGCGGAACAAGTGGTTTATTGTATTGCTGAATATACCCTGGCCCCGGGTAAATCTTCCGACCAGTTTACGATTGCGGTCAAATACATAAAGACCTTGTCCGTAAGTACCTACCCAAATATACCCCTTACTATCTTCAACAAGCGTACGGGGTGAATAATCGCCTAGCATGGGGGTATTGATCACCAATTTTTGGAAGGTCTGTTTTTCGGGATTGTGAATAAACAAGCCTTCTTGTGCGGCGAACCATAGGTTACCCTGGCTGTCTTCTATCATCGCCCTTACCGACGACATTTTTTCCCCTGCATCTACTTTATGCCAGCTCTTGGTTTTTACATTAAAGAAAGAAACTCCTCGGTTTGGAGAACCGAACCATTTATTATTGTGCTTGTCTTCGAAACCAGACAGCAAAAAATTATCCGCGAGTCCACTATTTTGTACGGTCCTTCTGATTACCTTTCCATCAGGTTGTAACTGCAGAATGCCGTCGCCCGCTGTAGCTAGCCATAAGCTGTTGCCCCGATCGTGCAAAATCCCTGTCACTGTTGCCAGCTTTCCTAAACCCGGGCTGATCTCCACCGAAGGAAACACCGAGAAAAATGGTTTTATATGCCCAAAAAAAGCGACTCCTCCGCTATAAATAGCCAGCCATACGTTGCCAAATTCATCACGATCAATGTTTTGCACCGACGAGTTATTACCTCTATCCAGATAAAACGGAGTGATGGCGCTGATCCGCTGTATAGCCCTATCGATGCCATATACAGGCTGGAGGATGAACAGTTGCGATGATTCGGCACCTACCCAGATCGAACCATTGATTTCCTTTACTGCGTAAATAAAAGGCTCAACTCCGTTTCTCGCCATAGCGGCAAGAGGGATGCGCCGCATCTGCTTTGTAAACGGATTGTATACTGCTAATCCTTTTCTGGTTCCAATCCAGATATTGTCTCTGCTATCGCAAAACAGGGCTTTTACCTCATTATCTGGCAATATGCCTTTTGTGCTTGTGACATCAAGTAACTCAACGCTTCTATTTGTGGTATTTAAAATAGAGAGCCCCTTACTGACATGCCCGATATAGAGTAGTCCTTCTTTGTCTTCAACAAGTGTCCAGATGCTATTTTCAGGCATAGCGGGAATACTTTTCCTATTGAAATGCCTGAATTCTTTTTTTATCGGATCAAAAAGCTGTACGCCCTGATGATAGGTGGATAACCATAATTTCCCGTTTTTACCTTTGATGATGTCTGTAATGTCATTTGTTGCGATCGAAAGCTGATCTGCAGGATCGTGAAGATAGTAGGAAAACTTATTGGTTTTTAAATCTAGTACATTGAGGCCATTTGAACGGGTACCAATGTAAAGGTGATCACTGTCATAGAACAGCGTATTAATTTCATTGCTGTTAATTGAATTTCCATCTGCTTTCCCCGACTTGTAATACTGTTTAAATGAATTGCTAGAGAACCGGTTTAGTCCCAATTCTGTTGCAATCCATATAAAACCATGATTATCATGTGCGACATCGAGTACCTGCTGACTCGACAGTCCTTCCTGCAAAGACAGAAACCTTGCCTTCTGTTGCCCCATGAGCGTCAGGGCATGAAAAAAGGCTACAAAAAAAAGTACTCGCTTCATGATCATCAATGTAATTTCTTTTGCCCGAATCCCAGGCCTACTTTCCGGTAATGATGGCAGCTCCGCCAGGCAGTAATTTAAGCGCCATTTGCTTATTTTTCTGAAGTTTCACTTTATTCACTTCTGGCTTTTTATTTTTATCATCAGTGTATAGCAATACCTCTTTACCAGTTAACATCGGCAGAGACACCATAATATTTTTTTCCTTTTGTTCTGCGTTGATGCCGGCAATGTACCACGTATCACCATGGCGTCGCGCGAGCACACAGTATTTTCCTGGATAACCGTCGATAAATACGGTATTCTCCCAGGTTGTTGGCACCTTTTTCATAAAATCTATCACATGCGCTGGCATCTCATTGAGGTTATTCGGAGTGATCCCAAAATTCTGGACAGGAGTCTGGAACAAGATGGCAGTTGCCAACTGAAATGTTTCGGTTGTCTTCCTGATAGTCCCTCCATTATTTGCCTTGTTATGGCGTTTATTCAGCAGAACAGGTCCAAAATCCATAGATCCTACGGCATTACGGATAAAGGGATGTAAAGTAGCATTAAATGCTTCAGTATCGTTGGCCTGCTGCGTAAAAATCAGATTTTCAGAAGCCAGTACTGCTTCACTCCCTACAAAATTAGGGTACATCCTCTCCCATCCACGTGGTAGCGTGCAGCCATGAAAAATAACAGTCAGCCCATAACTGTTTGCATCTGACAGAATATCTTCATACAATTTCATCGTTTCCTGCTTGTCGCCACCAAAAAAGTCCACCTTAATGCCTTTAATCCCGATGCTTTCCATCCAGGCCATTTCCTGTTTCCGGGCAACAGCCATATTCATTTTATTTTTAGGTCCCTGCGGGGCATCATTCCAAAAGCCATTTGAATTGTACCACAGACAGATCCCTACACCTTTATCTTTAGCGTAGGTTACCAATTGTTCAATTTTATCATGGCCAATCCTGGTATCCCACCAGTTATCGACCAGCACGTATTCATAGCCCATGGCTGACGACAGATCCACAAACTTCTGTTGATCACCGAAGTTGATGCTTCCATCCTGCCATAACAACCAGCTCCAGGTGGCACGTCCGAAAGTATAAGTTTTAGAAGCCTTATATTGCGGTTCCACCACATCGAAGGCAATTGTAGTTTCGACAATTGGCTTGAGGTCCGCCCCTACTGTCAGTGTCCGCCATGGTGTATTGCCGGGTAATGCGATCGTCGGATTTGCACGTCCCATTCCATTATTCTCCCCGTTTTCAGGAAAAGCGATTTTATACAAACCATCTTTTGTTCCTTCGCTCAGTTTTGCACCACAGTATGCTCCATTCACACCTGTTTCAGAAAGTAACACCCAGCCTATACCCCCCACATGGAACAGTGCCGGAAAGGTATAACCCAGGCCATATTTCGAGGGTATCCCTAATGCCTGATCCGGCGTATATTCTTCCTCATAGCTGGGCTTGGTTTTCATCCAACCGATCATCGGACTTGCCTGTGGCGTTAAAAATGTTGTTGTCGCTGCCGGGAAATTATACCCGCTTAATTCCTCCTCAATGATCAAATTCGCAGCTTCGCCAGTTTGAGGAACTCGATACCGAAATGCTACATTGTTGTTGCTGACGCGAAAAACCACCTCAATTTGGTTCTTAGCTAGATTTTCAAATTTACAAACCAGTTCATTCGCCTGGTAATGAACAGTACTGATTTTTATTTTCGGCTCAGAATAGGTTTCGTCGATGTGTTGCGAACGCTTATCTACCAGACGAAGGTTCGCGGACAAATCTACCTTGTTTCCACGCAGTCCCAAAGGCGACTTCTCCAGCATCTCGTTTCCCTCCAAAAGCACACGATAGTAGAGTCTACCCTCCTCTAATGATAATTTAACAGTCAGCTTTTCATCCGGACTGGAAATACTGAGGTCTTGCGCATAAGATGTTGAAATACATAGTATTATTAAACATCCGCAAAGCAAATTCCTTATGTTGATCATATTGGTAGTTATTTTTTTATAAATCGGTTAATTGTAATTTAAAAAACGGAGGCAGACGATGTTTAAGATGATGTACGATCAAACCAATATTTACTGGCAGAAGCATTCATAGTTGTGTATAGAAATTGGCTGTTCATACATTTGGTTAGTTTAAGAGGTAAAAAGTAGAGATTATTTTTTTAAATGTCAAAAATACATTTAAAAAAGATATAGATAATGCCAAAATAACGAGAGAAGCCTTTAAATCTTACGATTTAAAGGCTTCTCTCGATTGTACCTAATTGGTCAGGATATGGATTTCTTGGTCAACTCTGAGCGAGAGCGTATTTAATTTAACTACTTACTTGTCTTAATTTCAGGATACAAGACAAAAGTGATGTAATTTTTCAGGGTAAGATATTGCTTTGCAGCATTTTGAACCTCTATAGGCTTCAAATCAGAAAGCAATCTATTGTAATTAAAAAGCGTTGCCGGATCCTTATGTTCGCGATAAGTGTCTATCAGGTAACTATTCCAAAAAGCATTGGTTTTCAACTGCGTTTCCCAGGCTAATTTTTGCTCAGCTTTAAATTTTGTCAGTTCTTCCATGGTAATACCATCTTTCACCAGTGTTCTAATCTCCTCTTCAGCAGCTGCAATTAATGCATTTACCTTTTCGGGTGCGCACCCAAATGATATGCCAACCCTGAATTCCGAAACTGGGTACTTTGCATAACTTACAGAAATATCAGGAGTATAAACACCACTTTCTTTTTTTCTTAAGCGATCTAACAGTCTGAAATCTAACACTTCCTGTAAAGCATCCATTGCCATATTCTGCTGCGCTCCGTAGTTATAGTCACCGCTTAATACCAATTGAACGGTAGCTCTATCTTCGGCACCTTTATAAATATCCTTCCTAATGATTCCTTTAGGCGTTCTGATGCCAACATCTTTCCAATTCTCTTTTCTCTTTATAGAAGGTAAAGAGGCAATGTAGCGCTTTAATAAAGGGCGTATCGTGCTATCCGTAAAGTTGCCTGTAAAAATGAAGGTAAAATCAGATGCATCAGCAAACCTTTCTTTATAAATTTCGAAACCCTTCTTAAAAGAAATCTGATTGGCTTTTGCTAAGCTTGGTCCTGTTCTACGCATGTGGTAACTACCCAATACCGCATTTGCGGTATCCGCGAATACAAGTCCCGGGATGTTATCACGGTTCAATAAACTGCTTTTATAATTGGCTACCAAGCCATTAAATATCGCTTCATCGGCTTTAGGCGCCGTAAAATAAAGGTATAGCAATTGCATTGCGGTTTCAAAGTCTTTTGGAACCGTCCTCCCTTTAAAACCTTCATAGCGCTCGGAAAGGTATGGTGAGATATTCAGCAACTTACCAGAAAGCACTTTAGGCAATTGTTTGGCATCAAATGGCCCCAATCCGCTACTTGCAATCAATGTAGTCGCATTCACCGCCGACTGATAATCCTGATCCGGATAAAGAGAATTACCCCCGGGACTAAATGCATAAAAAAGTACCTCGTCATTTTTAAAATTGGTAGGCTTTAAAACTACTTTGATGCCATTGCCCAATACCAATTCAGTTATACCAAGCCCTTCAATTCTAGTTTCTTTAACAATCTTTCCTTCTTTTGGCATTTCTTGCAGTAGGGGTAAATCGACCAAATTATCTGAATAAGCCAAAATTTCTGTGTTTTTAACTTCCGCTATCCATTTCAAAATAGCAGATTCTTCTGGAAGGGAAGCTTTTTCACTTTCAGGACCTAATACCATAATATCGCGATTAGTATCAACATAGTACTTAGCAACCAATGCATTGATATCGTCAAGAGAGATGTTCTTTATTTCATTCTTATAAAAATGATATAAATATTCTTTACCCGGACTTATTGTTCCATTTAAAAAATGCTCCAAATATTCCTTAACATACTGGTCCGATGGCGTTTTATCTTTTTCCTTATAGACAGATTCCTGATAATTCAGCGTTTCATTTTTCACCCTATCCAGCTCAGACTGTGTAAAACCATAACGCTTAATCCGCTCTAATTCTCTATATGCGGCTTTAAATCCCCCCTCTAATTCATTTGGTTTGGCTGCAACAACTATTGAAGCAACATCTACTCCTTTGAAAAAAGTGCCAATGTTACTCCTTCCCTGCAAATAGGGAGGATTTGCTTGTTTACGTACCTCGCTATACCGTGAGGAGATCAATTCATTGTAAATCCCGGCTATCAGATTCTCTCTCAAATCATTCCTTGTTGTCGTCACCTCGGACCTGTGTTTACTCATAATTTGGATCACTCTTGAGGTATATTCCGGATCGGTTACTTTTACAAACTGGTTTTTCCCATCCAGGTTAACGCCATATTGAATTCTCTTTTCAACTTGGTCTGGTCCTTTAAAGTCGGAGAACTGCTCAATGATCATTTTTTCCATTACCGCAGGATCAAAATCTCCAACAACAATCAATGCTTCCAGATCTGGACGATACCAGCGCTGATAAAAGTTTTTAATCGTCCTGAGGCTTGCATTTTTAATCACTTGTTCTGTACCAATTGGCAGGCGATCTACATATCTGGAACGGTTTAGTAAAACTGGCCAATAGATTTCACGCATCCGCTCATCTGCACTCTTGCGGAGTCTTTTCTCTTCCAGAATAACTCCCCTTTCCGACTCCATTTCCTGGGCTTCTATCAATGCCGCACCTGCCCAGTCGCGCATAATTTGAATCCCTTGTTTAACTACTTCTGGGTTGTCTGTTGGAATCGGCAACTGATAAACCGTCTCATCAAAACTTGTATAGGCATTTAAGTCTGCCCCAAAACGAACACCTACACTTTGCAGGTAATCGATCATTTTATTCTTAGGAAAATGAGTCGTCCCCTTAAAACTCAAATGTTCAGTAAAATGGGCCAGTCCACGCTCTTCCTCTGTTTCCACAATCGAACCAATCTTATTGGCCAGGTAAAATACAGCCCGGTTTTTCGGTTCAATGTTTTTTCGGATGTAATACGTAAATCCGTTAGGCAATTTACCCACTTTTACACCAGCATCAAGCGCCAATTTCTCATTACCACCCGCGACAACAGTCTGTGCTCCTGCGCTATAAATACAGAGTGCAGAAAGTAAAACAGTGGATAATATTCTTAATAATCTCATTTTCGTTTTCTTCTAAATAAAATGATTCCTCCCAAAGCGCCAATCAATAATGGTATTACCCCAAGAAACAATACTTTTTGAATGTTTATCTTATTTCTGTTTACCAGAATTTTTGTATCTATAGCTTTTGGTCTTGGATTGGAAATAGGGTACTTACCATCACTAAACCATTTCATTGTTTTAATTACAAAACTTGCGTTAACTACATGCGGACTACTTCTTGAGACTTCCAAATTACTCATGAAGTCAGCATCTCCCAGAACCATAATACGCTGCTCTTTTTTAGCAACATTCCTGGTTATGGCCAGCGCTGTCGGATAACTTGCCTTTTGCTCCCTGGCAGGATCAAAAACGATCTTATCCTTAAGGTCGAAAGTACCAGTCTTTTTCCAGCCGAGTTGTCCGTTGCTAATCAATATCGGCTGTTTTTTATAAGGACCAGCTTCCTGATAGGATAAACCAGCAACACCGGGTAGCGTAACCATAGCACCTTCATAGAACGACAATTTATACGCTTCTGCTGCTGGCGTGAAAAATGCCTGAACCATATCTAGTTCATTATTCTCACTTTCCTCCAGCAGCATACCATCCATCAAATTAACCCCCAGTGTTTCCAGCAAAGGATTTAAGATCTGTTGACGCCCAGGCTCACCTGCTATCATCATATTACCACCAGCATCTAAAAACTGATTGATTTTTTGCAACTGCGCCGCAGTAAACGGAACAGTTGGGTCGGCAAGAATCAGCACAGTCAAACTATCAGGTAACTTATCAGTCTGATTCACATCAATGTCAACCACATTAAATCCCTGATTAATCAATGAGGCCCTGACATTTAGGCCTCTTGTAATAGCCTGATATCCCCTGTCGCTGTTGTTACTCGCACTACGCTCATCATTTCCGATCAACATTCCAGCTGTTGCGGATCCATCCAGCAACCTTTTAAGTGCTGCATTGATTTCAGGCTCCCCAGGGTAAACAAACATGTCCTGAAACATCCTCAATGGAGTCTGTTTGCCATCATATTCTATAAAACGTACAAATGTGTTGTCTTCCGGGATTAAATTAATCCGCTTTTTAATCTGATCAGGAGTTAGCAATTTTGAAAAATCAAATCCCAATGCTGTAGAAGCTTGCTTCGCTTTCGCCAGTAATGTTTTGCTGATATCATTATAACGAACTAAAGAATCATAATAGGCTACATATTCCATTTTCATATCAGGCTTAAAACGTTCATACATTTCAAATCTTCCCATGTCGCCAATCCTGTTGTCAGGAGCACCAAACTGACTATTAGATTCAACAACATTGGTATAAGAAACTATCTTGAGTGGCTTTTTAAAACGTTTAACGAGTTCCTGACTTTTTTCCGTAAGCGTACGGTCTTTAAATCTTGTTGTATCAAAATAAGCCGTTAACGAAGGCAGGGAACTGATATACCCCAAACCAATAAAAACCAGCAATACCGCTGCATAGCGCATTATTTTAAATCCGGCACTTCTAATCTGTCGACCCGAATTGAGCTTGATGATAGTCAGTAAAAGGAACAACACGATGACTAGTGTAAAATAAATCAAGTCCTTAGTCGTGATCATGCCGTTAATCATGTTTTCAGTCCTACCGGCGATAGAAAGCCAGTGTGTCAGGTCTCTCAGAAAATCCGTGCCCTTTCCTATTTCACCGATAAAATTTAAACATGCCAGTACAGCTAGCGTGCTGATTGCCGCAACTACCTGATAAGGTGTTAAACCAGACATAAAGAGACCGATGGCAGTATAAGCACAAATGAGCAGATAAATACCAAAAATACCACCTATTACAAATGATACATCGAGTGCCTCAATAGAAACATATCCGGCTAATGCGAACCCAAGTAAAATAAACACCAGGATAAGGCCATAGGCCATCATGGCCACAAATTTCCCTAAAACAATTTCAGTAACCGTGACAGGTGATGACAACAACAGTTTAATGGAACCACTGCTGGTTTCTCTACTCAGGAGTCCCATGGTTAACAATGGAATATATAAATACAGATTTTCCAATACGATCGTCAGCATTCCCTTATCTCCGGCAAACAATACCTTCGACATTGGACCAAGGGCCCGTTCCAATTGCTGGTAAGTTTCCTGACCGTACAACACTTCTGTAAAAGTGATACCACTTTGTATCGTAAAAATGATGAGCACCAACCAGGCGATAGGAGAATAAAACAATATACTCAGCTCAAGTCGGGCTATCCTTATAATTTTTTGCATTTTCTGGTTTAATTAATTTTTAGCCGTTTTCTTAGATAACTGGGCGAAAATGCCATCCAATGAACTTTTCTCAAGGTATATTTCTGCCAAAGCCCAATTTTTATCCTGGCAAGCACGAATGATGGTCTTGGTTATAGTGGGGCCTGTATTAAAATGCAACCTGAAATGGTTGCTGTGCAGCAACTCGGCCTTGGTTATACCTGGTATTGCTTCTAATTCTGCTATTTCCGGTAAAATGTCTAATATCAGTATTAATGAATTCGGCTCTATATAGTTGTTAAAGGCATGCATGGTATCGGCAAATACAATATTTCCGTGTTCGATCATGATGATGTTGTCACATGTTGCCTGAACTTCAGATAAAATGTGTGTTGACAGGATCACTGATCGATCTTCTGCAATCTCTTTGATCAATTTTCTTACCTCAAGAATCTGATTAGGATCTAGCCCATTGGTAGGCTCATCCAGTACGACCAACTTGGGATTATGGATGATGGCCTGTGCAATACCGACCCGTTGTTGATAGCCTCCAGAAAGGTTGCTCAATACTCTTTTGCTAAAATGAGAAATGCCACATTTAGCCTTGGCAACTTCAAGGCTATTTTTTATTTCGCTAGCAGGTATCGAGCGCATGTATGCGCAATGCGTAAGGTACTCATCAACGGTTAGCTCCATATGCAGGGGTGCTTTTTGCGGCAAGAATCCGATCAACTTTTTAGCTTCGACCGGGTTATTACGCACATTGATCCCATCAATAAAAACGTCGCCCTCTGTTTGATTAATTACCCCGCAAAGGATGTTCATTGTGGTTGATTTACCTGCACCATTGGATCCAAGTAAACCTAAAATCCCTTTTTCAGTAACTTCGAAACTGATGTCTTTAATGGCCCAATCTCTACTGTAACGATGTGAAAGGTTTGCTATTTTAGCGATGCTTTGCTTCATATTCTATATTTTGTATATAGGTTGTATCATAAATCGGTGATGCCAAATTCTCTATGCAATCGTACTAATGATACAGCCTGGTTTGTTATTTTCTTTTACGGTTAATTAAAATGTAGGCTGCTGATAATGCCAGCAATGCAGGTAAAACTCCCAGGAAGGCAATTTTAAGCCAGGAGATCTGCTCGCGTGAAATCAGTATGTGGTTATCTGTTGATTTTGGACGGACAGTCTCAATTGGAAACTCGCCATTGCTAAACCATTTGAAGAGATTTGTGGTAAAGCCAGCGTTTACAATCACTTCATCCGATTTTGAAATCGTAGCATTGCTCATGAAATCGGCATCACCAGTAATGATAATTTTTTGTTCTTTTCCGGGCAATTTCCTGGTCAGCGCCAATACCGTAGGTACACTAACTTTATGATCTACTGCAGCGTTAAATGGTATTTTAACACCAGTTGCATCAAAATCACCTAATTTATTCCATACCAACTGCGCATCAGTGGCGAGTAATGGCAGGTAAGTATATCCCTGAACGGGTTGATATTGAATCCCAACTACGCCTGGCATGTTAACCACACTTTTTTTAGCATAGTTAAACTTTAACGCATCCGATTCAGGCGTTAATTTAGCCTGCACCAGGCTGACATCCGACTCTTTGCTTTCCTGCAATAAGGCCCCTTGCATCAGCTCCACACCTAAAGGTTTCAACAGTCCATTTAATGCTGTTTGTCTGCCTGGCTCAGCGGCAATTAATATATTGCCACCATTGTGAATATAAGTAGCTATCTTTTCAAGATTTGCAACGGTATAAGGTGTTTTAGGATCTGCAACAATCAGCACTGCAAGATCGGCAGGAATAGGCTCAGCTACAGACAAATCTATACGTTTCATATCAAAGCCCTGGTTGATCAGCGACATCCTGCTTGATAGGGTATTTAATATGTTCTTGTAGGCCTTATCTCCCGTTTTGTCGATACTACGTTCATCATTCTGATTCAGCACTCCCACCACTGGCGGTTTTACCAGGAACCTTTTCAGGGCGGCAGAGATTTCTGCTTCTTCTGGATAAGCGATCATATCAAAATACATCCGTAGAAAAGTCCGTTTGCCATCATAATTTACGGTGCGGACAAAGGAGTTGTCTTCCGGAGTAAGGTCAATTACCTTTTTAATCTCTACAGGGCTCAACAGCTTATCAAAATCATAACCTTGTGCCGTAGCAGCGCGGAGTGCTTGTTCTTCAAGAGGCTTTGTTTTATTGCGTATATAAAGTGTAGTGTCATAATAAGGCACATAATTGAACTTCAAACCGGGTAGAAAACGTCTGTATTTTTCAAATGCCCTTAATTCGAAATTTCTCATTTTTGGTGCTCCTATGTTTACAAAAGCGCCAAGTACGTTTGGATAAGTAGTAATGCTTAAGGGCTTATCCAACTGTTTGATAATGGCCAAACTCTCATCAGTTAAGGTATTGGTTTTTAATCGTGTGGTATCATAATACCCAATAAACACGGGTAAAGATGTTACATAACCAATCATCAATATAGCTGCGATCACCAGCGTATATCTGGTAGCAGTAGCAGCCTGACTTCTAATTTCCCGGCCAGCATTCAACCGCATAATACTTAAAGTAAGAAAGGCCGTAATCACCAAAAGGAAGTAAACGACGTCATTACTACCAATCATTCCGTTGATGAAGTTGTCAGCTCTTCCAGATATAGAGATCCAATAAGTAATGTCTCTTACAAAATCATAAGCCTGACCAACGCTCCCGACAAAATTCAGTGCAGCCAGTATAGCCAGTGTGCTAATCGCTGCAACAACTTGATAAGCGGTTAGAGATGACATAAAGATACCAATTGCAGCGTATGCACAAATGAGCAGGTATAAACCTAAAATTCCGCCCAGCACATGCATGACATCGAGGTGTTCAATCGCAAAAACGCTCGTTAGCGTTATACCCAACAATACCAGCATTAGTAAAGCACCATAACCCATCATGGCGACAAATTTTCCTAAGATAATCTGCATGTTGGTTAATGGCGATGAGAGCAATAGTTTAATAGAGCCGCTACTAATTTCACGACTCATGAGACCCATTGTTAATAATGGAATATATAAATACAATTTCTTCTGCACAGCGGCAAAGAAACCGTTTAGACCACCAAAAATATCCGCAGTTAAAAATTCGAGGTTATTTCCAAGCTGTTGTTTAGTTTCCACCTCATTGAGCATGGAAGTAAATGTGACGCCGCTTTGAATGATGAAGATAATCAGAATCAGCCATGCAATCGGGGAGTAAAACAGTATACTAAGCTCTAAACGGGCTATCTTTAATACTTTCTTCATTTGTGTGTGTTCGTTGTTTCTATCAGGTTAAAAGAGGCTGTATCATTAATCTGTATTATGTTATTTTTATACATTTCGGATTAATGATACAGCCTCGGGATACTCATTTATTTTTGAGTAGTGATGGCCGTTATTTTACCAAAGCCAGTAAAAGTTTTAATATTCGGAAAATCAAGTGTTCCGGAACCAACACTCTTTATAGGCATAATGTGGACTTTACCTTCAGTTCCAGTATAAGTAGACACAATCAATTGTTTGTTATTTGTTGCAATATAATCCCCACTAAAGAAAGGGTAATCGCATTGCTGAAACATTTGCAGTGTAGTGATCTGCTCTCCTGCAGGTGCAGTATATCTTTCTTCAAAAATTGGCGTAGCCCCACCAAACAACATCACATAAATTTTTGATGTGGTTGCATAGTACATTACACGCTGTTCATCATATAGCACAAATTTAATGGCCTCATCGATCCCAGGAGCAGCACTTAAATCATAAACAGCCTTAGGTGAGGGGATAACTAAAATATTAGAATTATCGTAAAATGATTTGTTCAGTACATAAAGTGCTAGCTTACCACTCGTCTTATCCTTTAAGAGATGGAGCAGTTCTCTATCCTGGCCAAGTCCGGCAGCTACATTTGTTTTATTTGGCAGATTTCCAGGATCAAAAGCTTTTCCAGAAACAGAAGGATAACCATGCATAGCTCTGTCACCAAAACTTTGTACAGATGAGAGATAAACAAAATGGCCCTTAATCTCATCATAAAAATTCATTACAGTTGCCAGGTCATTAACATTACCATCCAAAGCTACTTGATTTGGCACATTAAATTTGCTATCAAATGCTACACCCCATTTTTTTGCTACCTCAAGATAATTAGAATAAAATTTACCGTTTTCTATGTAGACAAAACTCTGATTAACAGCGGCTATTGACTGAGGAGCAAAAGGACCAACGTGGTTAAAGAACAACTCCTCGTTTTTACCTGCCAGTTTATAGTCTAATGTATTTACCCTAAATACTTCAGCATTGGTTATCCCAAATAAGCCAGTTATCAATGGATTAAAACGCATCTGCTTAACGAGACCGCTAATCTTACTTCCATTTATTGACGAATAAATATTATGTCTTACACGCTCTCCTGTAAAATCTCTGGTCACAAGCGGGTGCATAATATGGCTCAAATCAGCATTTATACCATCACTGGTTTCTGCAATTACCAAGCCTTCACCTATACCGTTCCTAATCGTCAGCTGCCAACTCATGATATACTTTAGGCCATTACGTTTATCTGTAATTCTATAAGCTAACTGATGATAAGAACCCGATTTCGTGGGCGGAAGACTAATTTCGGCATCTAGATTCCTGGCTGTACTGAGCACTGTGCCCGTCGTATCATTTGGAAGCAGATTAATCCGCCATTCATAAGTCAAATCTTCATCACTAAGATTAGTTGTCAATTTAGGGGTTAAAACCAAGTTCTCAAATTGAAAAACGCTTAGAATACCATTTCCTGTGGTATCTATTTTTACGCCATCAATAGGATTTAAATCCAGGGTACTCAAATCCTTTTTACAGGCAATTATTGAAGTTATCCCTACAATAAATAAGAATAATCGTATTAAATTTCTATAGTTCATGATTAGTCATATTTAGATTTAGTGTAATAAACCGGAACAATATCTTGTCCTATCAGGGGTCCGGAGTCATGTTTTAAATGGTCATTTGGATGATCCAAGTTCCATTGCTTCACATAATCACCAAATTTAGTGGCCTCTGCTTCTACAGCTATTTGTCCCATTGCTCTGAATTGGGCTGCTGTTAAAGTTTTTAATCCTGATAGCTGTACAATAATTTGGTATACTTTATTGCTGGAGGCTACAGAAAAGAAAATTCTATAGTAAGTCCAGGATGGCAACACAATCTGATTAGTCCAACCTACAACGAACTCACTGGACTCTATATTTCCGGCTTTGAAATCCTCTGAGTCCGCTAATTTTAATTTAAGGTTAACGATAGAAGTATTCAGTTCCGCAGAGTTAATCAATGCTACAGACAACTTTCCAGTGAATTCTCCCGCCTTCACTACCCCGCCAATAATGCGGTATTGTGTTGGTTTTGCAGTAGTAGAAGCATCATTAACCACAATAGCGTTAAATGTTCTGTCATGATCCGCAGTGTTGCCAATAATCCTAACTTCTATTTCCTGGATATATTCTGCTGACGGGTTTCCTAAAAATGAATAGTCCAATGCCTTTGTTGTAAAATTAACAGCAGGACTAGCTGTAAAAGATGAGATTTCATCTTTTTTGCATGAGGCGTGCAGCATAAATATTCCTGCAATGGCCATTAAAAGTATATACTTTGCCTTTTTCATCGTGTATAATTTAATTATTGTACCCTATTACCAAACTCTATTTCTGTCGCCGGATATGGCAACAAATAAACCTTATCATTAGCCACTATTGTTGAGGCCAACCCGGGATAAGTGGTCTTTCCCAATCTCTTGTAATAGAAAAACAATTGACCATCCATTATGAGCTCCTTTTGATACTCTTTATCCAGTTCAGTTTTTATCTGTTCGATGTTCGAGTTCGTTGGGATAGGCTGAACAATGCCTCTATTTTCCCGGATTTTATCCAGGTATTCAATTGCTTTGCCTGGATTGGTAGTGATGTAATGTTCAGCCGCTATATAATACATTTCTGGAAGCTTCATTAGAGGCATAATGTTTCTACCCACATCTTTCGCCTCTAAACTTTGATAATACTTAATAGGCACCATACCAAGGGTTTGCGCAGACAATAGGGTATTGTATCTAAAATCAGACAAACCAATATTAACATTAGCTGTTTCGTAAGTCGATTGGGCCTGGGCGTTAGTTAGGTACAAAGTATTCGTAATACTGGCATCATTCGCTTTTAGGTATGTGTTAATAATGTTTAGAAAGCCTGTTACATTCAGATTGAATAAGTGTTCCGTATAAAGCGAGGGATTAGTAGCAACAGAAGCCGAATTGGTCAATTTAGCAGGACTATCTTTGATCACTTCCTCTGCGGCCAAAGCTGCATTAGCTACATTAGTGTTTCCTCCCTGCCATAGCAATATCCTCGCCTGTAGGGCCTTTACTGCATAGTAATTTAAACGTTGCTCTCTTTTGTTGTAGAAACCATCACGATTTACATTCAAATAATAAGATGTCGGTTTTTTAGGATTGTTATAAATAGGATCTTCTTTTAATAAAGCCAATGCCTCATTAATATCCTTAGAAAGCAAATCAAATGTTTGTGAGTAAGATAACTGGGGCGTAATTTCCTTCTTAAAATCAGTAACATATGGGATGGCTAATTTACCAGCCAATTCCGGACGGTTAGCAATGTTACCATATCCATACAGACGCATCAAATCAAAATGCAAAAAAGCGCGTAAGCCCAATAACTCCCCTTTTATGATTGCATAATTTATGGGGTCAAGATTTGCTTTATTTTTGTCAATGTTTAGTAATGCATTATTGATGTTGGCAATTGTATTGTAGGATTTATTCCACACTGCATCTATTCGGGTAGTCGCCTTAATGGTTTTATAATTATAATTATAGATATCTACATATTGTTCATTACCAGTCAAAGGTCTGTATTGATGCGACAGTATGTCTACCAGGCCCCAGGTGATGTCCTTCGAATAAAGGGCCGGGTCGGTCATGCCAATATAAACGCCCATTAAGGCATCTTTAAAACCACTTTCTGATGAAAACTGAGTATCAGAATTAATCTGAGTTCCCGAGTTTACATCAAGCCACCCCTTCTTACAAGAACTGATACTCAACAATATAGACAATGCGAAAGTTATATTTTTCAATTTTGAAGTCATGATAATTGAATTAAAATGTTGCAGATAAATTGAATGACATAGTTCTAGCGAACGGATATGATGTCCCTCGCTCGATCACTATAGAGGAAAAAGTAGTCAGCTCATTCATATTGAAGCCAACTTTTAGACGTCGTATACCAAGTTTGTCTGTTATCTTTTTGTTAAACAAGTAGTAAACGTTTAACGCTGATAAAGTGAGCTCATTTCTATTCTGAATAAAACGAGTGGTTGCCCTTGTCTTTTCATCGAGAGATTCACCAGATGCGCCGCCCTCCTCGTTCTGAACAGAATAAGTACCCAAACGTTTAAACAATGCATTTTGTCCAGGGGTTGTCCATCGTCCGGTGATCACCCTTTCGTCAACATTATAGGCCATATCAACATTTTCGACACGATCTACTAAGGTCTGGTTATACATTTGTCCACCTCCCAAAAATCTTGCTGTGAGGCTGGCACCTATTCCTTTATATTCGCCGGAGAATCCTAATGTTCCCTGATAGTCGGGTGTAGAATTTCCTCTGGCAATCATATCATTTGCATTCCATATAAAAGTTGTATTTCCATTTCGGTCTACATAGACCTCATTTCCCGTTGACGGATCTATACCTAAAGAAGGAACTGCCCAAATGGCGTTCATAGACATGCCATCTTGATATTTCTTAACTGGTTTATTATTTCCCTGATCAGCGGCAAGTTTATCCATATTGGCATTAAAAGCCTTCATGGCGTTAGACAACTCTACGATCTTATTTTTATTTGTTTCGATACTCGCATTTAAGGTGAAAAAATTCCCTTTGTCCGCGTACAGCATATATGATCCATAAATCTCAAATCCCGTATTTTGAACTTTCCCCAGGTTGTCTTTAACCGTATTGAAACCAGTAGAGTTCGGTAAACTCACATTGGTAATCAGGTTCTCTGTAAAGCTTTTGTAATAATCAAACTTTAACGTCAAGCCTGCGATGTTTGCATCCAACCCCGCATTATAATCAAATTTCGACTCCCATTGCAGGTTTGAATTTGCTAAATTCATTAGGTACGACCCTGGAAAGCCCTGATACAATGCATCCTGATAATAGGAATAGGTAGCAATTGCCTGGTTATTCAGGAAGTTAGAGTTACCAGTAGAACCAAGAGATCCTCTTAATTTTAATTGCTTCAGAGCAGCAAAGTTTTTCAGGAAACGTTCATTATGTACGTTCCATCCCAAACCGAAACTCCAGAACGGAGCCCAACGCTTGTCGGCACCAAATTGAGAAGAAGCACTTGTCCTGACTGTCAGATCTGAAAGAAAACGATTGTCATACATATAAGAGAAAGCACCCAAAAACCCAAGTTCCCGGTTAATAGCGGAGCTACCAGAAGGTTTAGAATCTAATGTATACCCTCTTGCGAATAGGATATTATCTACCCTATCACTCGGAAATCCTTCTGCTTTATGAACAACTTCATTGTAGTTAAATTCACTGACATTAAAACCAACATTCGCAAACAGCACATGTTTATTGATCGTTTTCCCATAATTTAGGTTCAAGTCGCCAGATAAGGTCTGACCTTTTCCATTGTTAACCTGGTAAGATCCTTTTCTTTGCAGTTCCACATCTGATGTAAAATCAACAAATTTAGTATGACTTGAAGGATAGAATTCATCCGCGTCACTGTTTTTGATATCAACGCCCAAACGTGTGGTCGCTTTTAAGCCCGGAATTAGCGTCCACTCTAGATAGAAATTATTGGTGAAATTAAGGTAGCTGGTTGTATTTTTTGATTTTACAGTTGAATTATAGAGTGGGTTTGTAAATTTCTGATCAGGATTTTCTCCAAGGTATTCTGCATAAAAAGGAATACTGCCATCGATATTTTCAGCTCTCCAATAGGGATTCATCTGAGCATAATCACTAAATGTACCATAAGGAGATTCGACCGTATTATTTTTATTTACGCTCATTATATTTCTGAATAAAAAGTTATTCAGGCGATAAGAAGTCATAACACTACCGGAAATATTTTTCCTGCCTGATCCGATCATCGCACCTTTTACATCTCTATAGGAGACATCAGCCATAACATTTAATCCAGAGCCCCCCAATTCAACAGAAAGCGCATGTTTTTGTCCTACACCATTCTGGAGTGGTTTAGCCAACCAATAGGTATCAAGGCCTTCTAAAGCCAATTTTTTTCTTGAGTTATATAATTGCTGCAGCGCAAGCAATTCATCAGCAGTTTTAGATCCACGAGTCAAATAAAAACCATCAATCCTTTCCGCTTCCAGTTTTTGTAAGGAATTAGTTAAATTATAACTTCTTAAATCAGGAAGTTCAAGGTCGACACTTGAGTTATAGGTGACCAGAGGTTTAGATGAGGCTAGCTTTTTAGTTTCAATAACTACGACACCATTGGCGGCTTTTGAACCGTAAATGGCTTTTGATGCTGCATCTTTAAGAATGGTTATGCTTTCAACTCTGTTCATATCCAAATCGAATACCCGTTCTAAACTAGCCTCAAAACCATCTAATATAAACAAAGGTTGGTTTGGACTGCGCTCATAGTTTCCTTTCAGACCTGCGGCAGAGTTGTCCCCTGCCGGAAAAGTAGAAGTACCTCTTAACTGAATGTCAGGCAATGCATTGGGACTAGACCCCATTGCAAAATTATCCAGTACCATAGATGGAGAGATATTTTTTAAAGCCTGGAAGATGTTTGCATTACCTACTTTTTTCAAATCTTCACCTTTAATAACTAAAGTAGAACCGGTAAAACTATTGGCCTTACGAGTATAGATACCGGTATTAATCGTTACTTCATTTAAGCCTCGAACCTCTTCTTTCAAGACTATATTGATTATTTTTCTACCAGCTACAGATACATTTTGCGTAATGTAACCAAGCGAAGAAAAACTAATCATGTCCTGATCAGAAACCGCAGAGAGCGTATATTTCCCGTCTCTATTGGTAGTGGTTACATGTTCTCTGGTCTCCAAAACCGGATTATCAGCGGGTTCTGTTGTGTTGGCTTTTTTCATCTTAAAACTAATCGCGTTGGAAACCAGTCTAACGGTTACACCTGGTATGGGTTTTCCAAGAGAATCTCTTACCGTTCCCTGTACATCAATAATACCCATATTAGGAACAGCGCCCATCGCAATAACAATATCGCGTGCAGGCTTTAAGGTGATGTTTTTACCAATTATCTGATATGCAATACCCATTGGCTTAAAGTATTTATTCAGTACTTCAGTAATTGTTGCATTATTGGTGGTTACACTGAGATTATGAACAGGAAAGCTACTTTCGTTATATAAAAACACATATCCCGATTGTTTTTCAATAGCTTCCAGCACCTTGGTCAGAGGTGCATTTTTTTCGTTGAGCGTAATTTGACTGTATCCCTTGGCACTGACCTGTACCAAGGAAATAAATAAAATTATCGTTGTTAACTTCATAACCTTGAAGAGTTGTTTTAGCGGCAAATCAACGCATAGCGGAATGCCCTTAGTATTGGAACTAAAATTCATTACATTTGTAAATGTTGGGTTAAAAACAAGGAAATAATCGCAAATTATTTATCTGTTAGGCTCTCGCCAATACAGAAGGGTTAACCCAATAAAATGATACGGAGGTGTTAGAAGCGCCTCCGTTTTTTTATGGCTAACCAAATGGATTTTAATTCTGCTGTCGTAGATTTTTGATCATAGTTGGGTTGTTTAGGTTCTAGTTAATGGATTTATATATTATTGTTTTTCAGGTTCAATGATTATTTTATTCTTTTCTACACGGTACTTAATGCCTATGTATCCGATACTTTTCAGGGCTTCCTGCAGGTTTACATTTCTGTAGATTTTCCCTGTAAATGAGATTTCAGGCACCTTTCCTTCATAAGCAACTTCTACATTATACCAGCGCGCAATTTGCCGCATTACAGTCTCTAAATCAGCTCTTTTAAAACTAAACAAACCGTTTTTCCAGGCTACGACCTGTTCTGTATTTACAGAAACGACTTCTATTTTATCCCCCGAACCAATTATCGATTGTTCTCCAGGCTTAATAATTTTACTACTACCTTTGTTAGAGACTTTTATACTACCTTCAAGCAAGGTGGTTTTTACAAATGGTTCATCGGCATAATTGTTCACATTAAAATGCGTGCCCAATACTTCTACCACCTGATGATCTGACAGTACACGGAAAGGTTTAACAGGGTTTTTAGCAACCTCGAAGTAGGCCTCACCTTTTATCTCAACCTTACGCTCATTTCCTGTAAATCTTGTTGGAAACTTTAATTTAGATGCTGCATTGAGCCAAACAGAAGAACCGTCTGGAAGTATCACCTGATAAGTACCAGAGCGTGGGGTTTCTATCGTATTGTAAGCAATTTCCGATCCTTTGGCAGCGTTAGTGCCAGAAAGATCATAAATCAATTGCCCGTCTTTAGATTTTTTAATTAAAACATTACCTTCATTAGCCAGGGCTCCAGACTTGGCATCCTTTAGGTCTATCCTGCTGCCATCTGCCAAAATTAACACGGCTCTATTTCCTCCTGGGCTAACGTCTGTGAGGTGAGCTAGCTTCTGTTCTGCTTCTGGTTGAAGGTAGAAAAAATAAAAAGCAAAGCTTAAAAAGAATAAGACAGAAGCCGCAGCAGCGATTTTAGGCCACAATTTCAGGCTAGCCCTTTTTGTTAAGCCTAAAGTCTCGCTCATTTCCATTTCCACAGCTTTCAGTTCCAGCTCCGATAATTCCGGCTCACTCTCTGTGTTCCAGTTCATATACCAGCTTTCAAGCCAGGCTATTTCTTCTGGGGTACATTGATTGGCCTTAAATTTTGCTAATAACCTGCTAGCACTTTTCTTTTGTATTCTTTTAGACATTTACTTATCCATTGTTACCTACTAGACGGGATGTGAGAGGTCAAGGGGGATAATTATTTTATTTTTTTTAAAAAATTAGAATAAAACTGGCAAAAAGAGGTTAAAACTTATAATTGAACAAGAATATTAAGTACGTCACCAGGCCAAGTTTAGCTCTGAGAATTTTTAGGGCCTTTTTAATTTGATCCGTAACAGTTTGCTGCGAAATCCCCAATTCCTCTGCAATTTCTTTATGACTCATATATTTTTTTCTGCTTAACTCAAAAACCAGACGCATCCGTGGCGGCAGAGCGGCAATCTCCTTTTCAATTATTGCAGAAATCTGTTTTTCACGGATCACATGATCAGTCACAGCAGTTCCATTGTCCAGAAAATTTTGTAATGAGCCTAGATACTTCGATTCAACAGTTTGATGCGAAATAAAATCAAAAATCTTATTTCGAACTGCCGTATATAAATAGCCTGTCAAATTAGATTTAAAATCAATTTCGTGTCTTTTAGTCCATAGTAAAGCAAAGACATCTTGAATTACATCCTTAGCTTCCTCTCGATTTCTAAGCTTTTTATATGCGTGACTATACAAAAGGCCATTATACCGCATAAAAATCTGACTAAATGCACTTTCGTCACCAGAAAGAAGCAAACTAGTCAGTTCCCTATCAGTAAAGGAATCATATGAAGCCATATTTCATTATACTATGCACTACTTAGTCAAGAATTCGCTAAAAATACAAGATTAATTCCATTTTACCAGTCAGTAACTATTAACTATCGCAACTCGCGATCAAATTGGCGCAAAATAGCTTTAAATTATCGATTACCTGAATAGAAAAAATATTAGATTGTCGGATGCAGAAACATTTTGCCATTCACAGTAGTCCAAGTGAAATAATTGTATGGCCACTCTTTTGTGTTATTATTAACAATTTTAGACAGTTGCTGATCGCCTATTGGTTCGATATAGACTTTCCCGCTGGGATAATGGCATTGGTATAGCAGTTCACTTGTTGTAAAGGCTATAGTTTGTTTATCTGGTGACAATGCTGCAAATTCCCCGCGGATTCTGTCTTTTCCTGGCCGGGTTATTTCATAAGCTTTACCCGTTCTCTGGTTAAAAATATAGTCATTATCTACCATTAACAAGTTAGGTCCAATCTTTACCATATCACGGTTTTCCCATTGTCCGTCGCCCTCTATAACTGTAGGTCTGTCTATACTATAGACCTTTAAACCCGATTTTTGCGCGGTGAATAAATAAAATCTATTTCCTATACTATTTGGACCGGAAATGCGCGCAATGAAACTCGTTTTGGCTGGATTAATATAGGTAACGTCATAAAAGTCGTATTGTGAACGCTCCTGAGAAGGGTAGGCTGATGATTCGGAATCGCTGGGAGGCGCAACCTTGGGATTTATCCTAATAACTGTACCATTGTAAAGCACTTCGTTCCACTCCGCGAATTGGTTAGATCCGAATAGGCCCCCTATCCATTTTTGTTCCTTGCTTTTTAGATGCCGCTGTGAAAATATAGGTTTTTTACCATTTGGGAGTTCATTCAAATTAACTTTTACATCAAAAAGTGCAGCTTGATAAACTTTTTCATGCTTACAGGATGAAAATATGATCAAGGATAAACAGAGTATAAGCTTATTTTGAAAATGAATATTGGTCATAATTTTACTAAGATAACTATAGTATATCTACCTCATTGAAAATTTGATCTGCCCGCGCAATTTGATCAATTATATAATTTTCATTTCATCAATTCTTTCACCTTCAATTGGGCTTTGGGCTTCGTATTTCATTTTCAGGTGACAACTGCATAGAAATAACCTGTTTCACAATTATCTTCGATAACACAATATTTAGCCCAGATTAACGTCTTTATATATGAGAGCGTTAATTTAGATGAAGCGGGAGTGGTCGGAGATCATTCCCGCTTTCTTTTTATAAGTCTTATTTCTTGACTTTCTCTTTTAAATCCGAAAAATCAAATAGCTCCATTGGATTGACTTTCAAAAATTTGGCATAAGTTGATGCATGACTAATACTGGTGTTAACTTGTCCTAACTCCGTTCTGGCTATTTGGCTTTGCGATACTTCTGTAAGCAAAGAAAGCTGTTCCTGAGAAATGCCTTTCCCCTCCCGAATTTGCTTTAACTTTTGCCCAAATTTTTTAATAAAATCTTCGTCCTTTAAATACTTCACAAGGCAAATAGACACCTATAAAACAAATTAATTAATAGCAAATTTGCTATTAACATAAATACTACTGATCTTGCATTTATGAATTAGAAAAACGAACGAATATTAAAATTGCGGTTCTATCATTAGTGATAAAGAATTGCTTACAAGCCTCGCAACTAAATCTGACAGTTTAATCCCGCGAGAGTAAGTTGAGCAACCAAAACCCTATATTTGCTATAGGGTTGGTGCTCACTTATGTCTGTTGTGGGAGCTCTTTCGAAAGAAAGGGTGGCTTTGTCAGAGCCAAGTTACATTAGACTAAGTGAGTTACCAACCCTATTCTTTTGCGGGTAACCACTTATTCGAGGCTTATTTAATGTTAAAATTAAATGAGATCAATATGGAACTACAAATCTTATCCCCAGCAGAAGACCACGCGATTTACTTTAGAGCGTTTATCGATCAGCTTGTCCAAAAGTTCAAGCCTCGTCAAATCTTTAGCTTTTCTAAAAATAGCTATACCCAAGATGATCAGGGCTGTTTTAAAGAAAAATCCGCTACCTTTCATTGCAATTATTGCCTACTACTTGTCACTGAGAGCAATACCCGAATTGATCATGAGGTCCAAGATTTCACAAATGGGAATTACAAACAGGGTGTAATTACAATCCTCTGTCATGCTAAAGAAGCCATTGAGGAAGCTATTATAGCTAATAATCGTTTTTTCATTACGGTTTGCGGTACCGCCAAATTGATTTATAGCCATAATGGAATGACTACTTTCGATTTCTCCTATCGTTTTATTCCAACTGAAGCGGCTATAAAAGCAAAAAAACATTTCGACCACAGAATGACCTTAGCAGACGGCTTCTTAACCGGAGCCCATGAGTGCATCATTACTGAACAGCACAATGTATGCGTATTTATGCTGCATCAGGCAGTAGAACAAACCTGCATTGCACTGATCAGGGTGCACCTGGCCTATCGAGCAGAGATGCATAATTTAAGCCGTCTTTTACACCTCTGCTCCTGCTTTTCAAATGCCCCCATTAAAATGTTCTTATCCGGGAGCCCTGATGACGAAAGACTTTTTGAAGTATTGCTAAAAAGTTATTCGGGAGCGAGATACAAGGATACTTTTAACATTTCCGAAGATGACTCCTGGCTTTTATACAATAAGATTATAGCGTTTGTAGCACTTGCTAAGGTAATGTGTGAAGAGAAGATAGCGCAATTAGCACAACAGGCCATGTTATATAACGAATTTGCTAACCCAGCCACAGCCTCCAATTAGCAATCAATTTTACTATTCAATACTGATTTAAAAATAAGATTATGGAAAACATCATGAAAAAACTGGATTACCAGC
>RCUH01000533.1_pt1 | contig 38075 bp, 32 predicted proteins | sample 2166191 | NCBI WGS metagenome assembly RCUH01 (sample SAMN09932848, study PRJNA488358) | compost metagenome | feature: garden; material: soil; isolation source: compost soil in an enriched community after 214 h of incubation | place: Germany: Experimental Botanical Garden Goettingen | collected... | reverse complement strand
ACTTTGAAAATCTTCCATTTCAGTTACCTCCTAAGATAAATTTTGTAAAAAAGGAGTTTAAGTATACCACTCAGCCCACGAAAAAGCGATCATGAACAAGCCTTTGGCGAAAAGTGAAATGAAAAACAACCGCCCCCCGGATATGTCCAGGGGAACGGTCGTCCCAATTTCAGCCTGCTAAATTCAACTTATTTAGGGCCTTTTCTGGCCCTGTGTTAATTTCTCAATGGTCTTGCGAACTCTCGCATCACGCGTCTCTGGCCGCTTTGCCTCCTCAATCCACTGAATATAAGCTTTGCGATGTGAAGGAGCAAGGCCAGCAAAAAATGCAGCGGCCTGAGCAGATTGATCCAGCAGCGTTAGTAAATCAGCCGGGATGATCTCAGGTCCCGGTGAAGCTTTGTCCACCTTCTGCACCGGAGTTCCAACATTCCGTTTCTTTCTCGGTGCGGAGCTTCCAGCTCCCACGGGACGATAACGCATGGCTGACCACTTGTCATCAATCGCAATGAGCGAGACGCCCTCGTATCCCAAATCTTGGACCGTGTCCCAGCCCTTGTCCCGGTTCAGGTCTGTTCCCGCTTTAGCTCCGCCTTTCGGGTAACAGAACCAGAGCAGTCCGTCATCTTTGATCGCGCGAATTGCGGTGGGTGCAAGCTCATCCACTTCTTGGACAGAGTGAACAAAGACCTGAACAAAGTCACAGCTTTGTGCCTTTAGTTCTGCATACTCTGTAACTTGATTATTCAGTTCTAAATCCTGCAGGTAGCCATCAGGCGGGTTAAGTATGAGCAGCTCTCCCTGTGCGGGTAACCTCAGCTTGCGCGCAAGTGGTTCATTCATCGCTTATTTCCTGCCTGTCTCCAACATTTCCCGAACCGCTACACTAGTCATAATTAGTCCAACCACTGGCGGAACAAACGAGATGCTGGCAGGCGGCTGCTTGGCTTTGCGGCGATCCGGCGCATTCTCAGGGACTATTCGCTCAATCACATCTCCCCGAGGTTTTACCGGAGGTTCTGTGGAGAACACTACCTTAACGCCTTTCTTGATGCCGATCTCGCGCAGCTTGCCGCGAATAACTCGGGCCATCGGATCCATATGGGTCTTCGAAATATCCGCAACCTGGAACTTCGTCGGGTCCATCCGGTTAGCCGCGCCCATGCTTGAGATGATCGGAATACCGCGCTCGCGGCACTCCTTGATCAAATGGATTTTATAAATAATCGTGTCCGAAGCGTCAAGCACATAATCCAACTTGTATTTGAACAGCTCTTCGTACGTCTCTTCCGTGTAAAACATATTGAGCGCTACCGTCTCACATTCCGGATTAATCAGCTTAACGCGCTCACACATCAAATCCACCTTGCTTTGGCCCACCGTAGTGGTCAGTGCATGAATCTGACGGTTCACGTTCGTGATGTCTACGACATCCTTATCGATTAGAATGATCCGTCCTACCCCCGCCCGAGCCAGCGACTCGACAGCGATCGAACCTACGCCCCCGATACCCAGAACAGCAACTGTACTGTTCTTCAGAATCTCTAAGCCCTCCGGACCGATTGCCAGCTCTGTTCGTGAAAATTGATTAAGCATGTATCTTCAACCCCCCATATACATTGGACCCATTACTCCTTCCGGAAAATGAATCATGGCAGGGTATCATCCTAAGACAGAGACCTTTACTCCGTGCCCGGCCATTAACGGCACTTTAACAAACAGATGATTGCCCTGTCTGTCATAATACCATCCCGCCGTCTGCACCTCAAGATGCGAGAGACTCCGTGCCTCGTTCAATCCTTCGATCTTCTCTGGAATGAAGGATAATTGATGAATGGTGAACAATATCTCCCGTTCATTCCCTGAGCCCGAGATAGCCGCATAATCGTAACCTGCGCTGATCTCCATCACACCGTTACTTTCCAGAAAATCAACCTTCAGGCGGCTGAATTCGCCTGCCTCATATGCGTGTGTGATCCCATCATCTTCGTACAGTGTATATTCCCCCGTAACCGATTGCCCGGGATCAGTCCCAATTCCCTTACCATAGATATGAACATTTAGATTTGTCCAAACCGCCCCTTCGGTATGCTGTAATCCGCTCGTCATCGGAATGACCGCACCGGATTTCACGAAGAGTGGAATTCTGTCTATTGCAGCGTGTGCTAAATGGTGGCAGCCTCCCTCGTGTCTGGACCCAGTCCAGTAATCGTACCAAACCCCTTCCGGCAAATAGACGGACCGGTGTTCTGCCCCTGGTCTGCAGATCGGGGCAACAAGCAATTGACCTCCAAGCAGGAATTGATCTGATAGGTTGAACGTCTGTCTGTCCTGCGGATATTCAAGCACCAGAGGCCGCATGACCGGGAGTCCGGTCTCGGCTGCTTCATGGAACAAGGTGTACATGTAAGGAAGCAAAGAATATCTCAGTTCGATAAATTTCCGGCAAATTTCCTCTACCTGCTCACCGAAAGACCAAGGCTCCTGTTTTCTCGATTCAATAGCGCTATGATTCCGGAAGAAGGGGGTAAATGCCCCCAGCTGTGTCCATCTGACCAGCAGCTCTCCCGAAGCATGATGCATAAATCCTCCGACATCCGCCCCACAAAAGGCGACACCTGATAACCCCAAATTCATTCCCATCGCCATGAACATCTCCATGTGCTGCCAATAGCTGCGATTATCCCCGGTCCACACGGCTGCATATCGCTGAATTCCGGCGTATCCCGCACGTGTCAAGACAAAGGACCTCTCACCCTGCAGCAGTGTATCCAGACCTTCCTTCGTCGCCTTACACATGAGCATTCCGTATAGATTGTGTAATTCTCCGTGAGTTCTCGGCTGGCCGTTGTTCCCGTGAAGAACTTCTTCATCCATGGTCTTCGTCGGAGAATTAAAGACACTTGGCTCATTCATGTCATTCCAGATCCCGCTGATCCCATGATCCACGTAGAACTGGTGCAGAGCCCCCCACCATTCCCGGGTGCGCTCTTCTGTAAAATCTGGGAACATACTTGGACCCGGCCACACATGACCACGATACAATTCTCCGTCCGGAAGCTGGCAGAAGTGCCGCTCCGCTACCCCTTCTTCATATACCTTATAGCCTTCATCTATCTTGACACCGGGATTGACGACCGGAACAACACGCAGCCCCATTTGCGCAAGCTCGTTCATCATCCCTTCTGGATCAGGGAACTGCTCGGGATCAAATGAGAATACTTTGTAATTATCCATATAGTGGATATCCAGATAGATGACATCACACGGAATCTCCTTTGCCCGGAACGTTCTGGCCAGCTCAAGCACTTCGTCCTGATTCATGTAGCTGAATCTGGACTGCTGGTAGCCCAGCGACCACAGTGGAGGTATTTGCATTCGTCCCGTCAAGGCGGTATAAGAACTCACTACCTCGCGGAGACCCTCGCCCGCAATAATATATAAGTCCATCTCGCCATCTATCGTCTCTACGTCGTAGTTATCGCCGGACTCCCGCATATCGACCGTCATTCTTCCGGGATGATCGATGAACAGACCCAGCGAGCTCTGCCCGGTATGATGGATCAGCAGCGGAATCGACTGATAAAGTGATTCCATGTCCGGCACATGCGGATCAAGGATATCCGAGTTCCACATCGTATAGCGGTCACCACGCTTGTTCAAATACCCCGTCGTTTCTCCCAGCCCGAAGATGGCAGCTTCCTCCTTCATACCTCCCCGGCAGCGCAGACGTGATTCAGTATAACTGAATGAATAGTTTCCGCAGTCCAGATCTGATCCGTGCCTAATCTGAATAGATAACGTCTCTTTATCCAGGACCACATGAAATTCCCCTGTACGAATAATCAATTCCCGCTGATGATCCTTAATATCAAAGCCTTCCAGTGAACGCTGCGGAAGCAGCGCCTGAGACGGGACCATTTGAGCCGAATCTCCATGCAGCGAACAGGCCACTCTCAGTACTTGAGGCGAGACTCTCCAGAAGCTGAGATTCCCTCCTTTTCCACAGACCGTAAAACTCGCACCCGATTCATGAGAACTGCTGCCGGTCATGGGACCCAGACTCCGGTATGCCTGTGTATCCTCTATTCCGATTTGATCCGGATGAATTTCCTCACTGGTGTGCATGCGCCTCTCCACTCTCCTTATTTGTCTATTGATTCAACCAGACTTTGAATTCATAGGCAGCCAGGATCTGCTCACAGATTCCATCCATTAGCTGCTTCTCACCACTGAAGACATCAACCCATCGTCCTTCCGCAAAAGATACTTGGACATTCGCTTGCTCAGATCCCGTATTCATCGCGACAATCAAGTGTTCATCTTCGTGCTGCCGCTCATAGACAAGAACCCTGGAACCCTTCTCGGCACTTTGAATTTGAAATGATCCATTAAATAGAGCAGCGTGCTCCCGGCGCAAAGCAATCATAGTCCGGTAAAATTCAAACAATTCCCGGTTCATCTTCTCCCGATCCCAGATCATCGGCCGGCGATTATCTGGATCAAACTCTCCGGCAAGGCCGATCTCATCTCCGTAATAAATGCTTGGAGCTCCGATGTGTGTGAGCTGGAAGGTCGCTGCCAGCTTCATCCTGCGGATGTCGTCCTTGCACAGCGTTAGCAGCCGTACTGTATCATGGGTATCCAGATGATTGAACGATGCCTCAGTTACTTGCTTGGGATAGCGGGCTATATAACCGCCGACTTTGGCTGCGAAGGAATAAGCATCATCATGTTCAAATACGAAGAAATCGAGAATCGCATTACATAGCGGATAATTCATCACACCGTCAAACTGATCCCCGAGCAGCCAGCTCATTCCGTCATGCCACACTTCCCCCAGAATATAGGCATCTGGTTTGACTTCCTTGACCACTTTGCGGAAATCCCGCCAGAAGGCATGATCCACCTCGTTGGCAACATCCAGACGCCACCCGTCGATATCGGTCTCCTCAATCCAGTACCGCCCCAGCTTAAGAAAATAATCCTTGACCTCCGGATTCGCCGTATTGAGTTTGGGCATCGTTCTCTCAAATGCAAAAGTCTTGTAGGTAGGTATTCCCTCAATGACCTGCAGCGGCCATTCCTGTATATGGAACCAATCATAATACCTTGATTCCCTGCCCTTCTCTAACACATCCTGAAAGTATGGAAAGGTAAACCCGGAATGATTGAATACGCCGTCCAGTATGACGCGAATTCCCCTGGCGTGGCAGTCTTTGACCAAATCTCGCAGTGTTTCTTTTGTCCCAAAATGCGGATCGATCCGGTAATAATCCTGTGTATCGTATTTATGATTGGTCGGTGATTCAAATATGGGGGTAAAATAAATCACGTTAACACCCAGCTCTGTTAAGTGGTCCAGATGATCGCGTACACCCTGTAAATCCCCTCCGAAGAAGTTATGATACTCTGGCTTGCCTCCCCACACTTCCGTCTGTTCCGGGTCATTGCTTACATCCCCGTTGGCAAATCTCTCAGGAAAGATTTGATAGAATACCGATTCCTTCACCCACTCCGGCGGCGTATGAATATCAACGGGGTGCAGGTATGGGAATTCGAACAGCCCCAGGTGCTCTGTTGGCGGGCTTTTGAGGAACCCTCTCTCCGTGAACCATACGCTCTCACTGCCTTCCGTCAGGAGGAAACCGTAGGACAACCTTCCATACTTCGGATGTACCTCTGCCTGCCAATAGTCAAATAACTCATCACTGGACAAGTGCTTCATTTCGGCTTTTTGCATGTGAATCCATGGTTTACATTTATCCCCGTACAGCACCTCTACCGTAAGCCGGTCCCCTCTTCGCGTCCGTAGGCGCAAATGAACCGTTTGCCCATCATATCCATAAGCCCAGCAATCTCCGGGTCTATGATATACCGCTTCTTTTAACATCAGATCTCTCCAGCTCCTTTTCATATTGCTGCTCAGAACTCCCGGCTCGGTCAGCCCTTCTCGGCTCCTGCCGTCAGCCCCTCCACCAAGAATCTCTGCAAGACAACAAACAATAGGGTGAGCGGAACGGCTACCAGAACGCAACCGGCAGCAAACAGCGTAAATTCTGTTGCAAATTTACCTTGTACGATTTTGAAGAGTCCAACCGCAAGGGTCTGTTTCTCCGGTGTACTTAACACCATATTGGCAAATATAAAATCAACAAAGCCGCCCGTGAACGAGGTTAGAGCAATAAAGACCAGCATCGGCTTGGACAGTGGAAGCATGATGCTTCGAAATACCGTGAAATGTCCGGCACCATCAATCCGTGCAGCATCAATTAAACTTTGGGGAATCGTATCGAAGTAACTTTTTACATATAGAAAGCCCATTGGCGCTCCCGCCGAATAGACAAGAATTAACGAGAAGTGCGTGTCAAGCAGGTGGAGCTGCATCAGCAGAATATACACCGCAATCATACTCATAAAGCCAGGAAACATCCCGATTACCAGCAGACTAAGCATCAGGTTCTTGCGCCCTCTGAATCTAAATTTGGAGAATACATAACCCGTGATAGTAACTAGGCAGGTGCTGAAGATCATGGTGAAGAAAGCAACTTTAAGTGTATTGACAAACCACTGGGCAAAGGGATACGTATCGAACAATTCTTTATAATGCTGAAGCGTAAAAGTTGTAGGGATCAATTGTTCACTGTACAATGCGGTTCCGGGCCTGAAGGAAGACATGACTACCCATAAAGCAGGGTAAATACAGGCTAAACCAACCAGGATCAGCCCCACATAACAAGCTAGATTTCCAATCTGGCTCTTTACTTTGGCTCCTGTTCTCATATGTTAATCTCATCCTCCTTGAAGGCTTTGGTTCTTCGAATGTTCACAATGGCAAAGGATGCCACAAGGATGAAGATGAAAATCCCGATAATGGACGCAAAATTGTATTTACCGGTATCAATCGTCAATTTGTACAACCAGGTAATCAGAATATCTGTATCTCCGGCAGACTGATAATCCGGATTTGCCGGGTTTCCGTTAGTCAATAGATAGATCAAATTGAAGTTGTTGATATTCCCTGCAAAGGACATGACCAGCAGCGGGCCAAATGAGAACATGACCGTTGGTAGTGTAATCGCTCTGAATTGCTGGAACGAGGTCGCTCCATCAATTTGAGCAGCTTCGTAATAATCTCGTGATATTGTAGAAAGAATACCGATAACCATAAGCATCGTGATTGGAAAGCCGATCCAAACGTTCACCATAATCACGGTTAACTTGGCCCAGAACGGATCCGTCAGCCAAGGCAGATCGCTCAGGCCGAAGTAATTCAAGTATTGATTGATCGGTCCAAATTCCCCGTTGAACATATTGCGCATGATAAGCAGAGAAATGAACTGTGGAATGGCGTAGGGGATAATGAATAACGTCCGCCAAAATCCCTTAAGCCGGATTCCCCGTTTTTGCACCATTAAGGCTACACCAAAGCCCCCGATAAACGTGGTTAGCGTAGCGCAGATTGTCCAGACTGCGGTCCATAATACAACACCGAAGAACGTGTGGTTCCAAGCTTTTATCGTAAAAATGTCTTTGAAACCACCAAAACCAATCCAATTCACAAGCTTTGCTGGCGGCAGGTAATTCGGGGACGAATAATTCGTGAACGCAAGGAAAATCATGAACAAAATCGGCATTACCGTGAAGAAAATTACCAGCAGGATAGGCAGGGAAATGACCAGATGCGGAAAATGCTTGCCGGTGATACGCTGGCAGGTAGCTTTGAAATTCGGTGCTGCAGTGCCGCTCTCACGCAGCTTGCCTACAACATAAGCATCCCGAACGTTCATTACATAGACAACGAGCAGGACGAGGGCAGCCAGAAATACAACCATACCTTCAATCATAAGAAAGATAGAATGGTCCCCCCGTACATTGACATACAATCTCCCCACCTTCTCCAGGTGATCCGCCCGTTCTCCAAGCGTTGTAATCCCCCAGATCGCCCTTGGAACATACAGTGCAACACGGAGGGCAACCAAATGTACTATGAATAATAGAACTCCCTTTATTAACTGGCGATTATAAATTTGTCCAAGTCCCATCCCAATTAGCGATAAAACCATCGCCCATTTTCGATGCTGGATCATTATGCCTCATCTCCCGTATGGCTAAAAGTGGGGACGTCATCCGAAGGAAAGTGAACCCCGAATGACGTCATTCTGAAATAAAGGACATTATTTATGCAGCGTCTTCATCCCTTCCTTCATGCTGTTAACTGCATTATCCAGCGTAGCCTTTGCATCATTTCCTTTCCAAATGAGTTCCAGCGCATTAGCCATTGGAGCCCACACCTGCTGCATTTCGAACAAAGTCGGCATAGCTACGGAATGTTTGAATTGTTCTATCGCTCCGGTTACCATTGGATTTGCCTTGATCGCAGGCTCATTCTCCATGCCCTTGCGAGCAGGAATAAATCCGGTCTTCTCAAAGTTCTTGAGCAGAGCTTCCTGGGTTGTAACATATCTTGCGAATAACTTAGCTGCATTCGGATACTTGGAGTAAGCACTTACATAATAGGCTTTGACACCAGCAAAGGTCTTAGGAATCTCTCCGTTCGGGAATTTAGGCAGAGGGATCATGCCAACTTCAAAAGGCAATTTAGAGAAGTTGCCGATGTTCCATACCCCATCCAGGTTGATCGCCAGCTTGCCTTCCTGGAACAAGGCCGTTTTCACATCCGTAGTTGCATCAGCAGCTTCCATAGGCAGGATTTCGCGCATGGATTGATAATATTTCATCGCTTCAACCGCTTCCGGGCTGTTCAAACCAATATCATTCGGGTCGGTATTGTCTTTGCCAAAAATATACGCTTTGAAGCCGGAGAAGAATGGAAATGCATAATACAAATTGTTCAGCTGCATCATAAATCCGTATTTTTTATTTTTGACATCCGTAAATTTCTTAGAGAAGCTGATGATATCATCCCAGCTGGCCAAATCACTTTCTTTTACCAGTTTCTTATTGTAGTACAAGGCATAGGTCTCCATATTTCTTGGATAACCGTACAGAATGCCATCCTTGGTCACCGCGTTCACCGCTGTTTCTTGAAATTCCTCCCGAGTCTGCGCTTCATAGAAATCATTCGGGAGTACAAATCCGCCGGCCACGGCCTCACTCAAATTATCATGCGGAAGCACCAGTACATCAGCACCAAGCCCTGCCGGACCGTCTGTTTTCATTTTTTTCATCTGCTCGGGTGCACCCTGCTCCTGAACCTGCACCGGTACTTTGTATTTATCGCTAAATTCCTTAGCTATCTCGTTCAGAAAAGGAACCCCGTCCTTGCCATCCCATACCAGCAGCTTGGCTCCCGGTTCGGGGGTCAGTTCTTCCTGCCCTTCGGCAGTCACTGCGGTCTGTTCTGTCTGACTCGTTTGCTTCACGGGGTTACCGCCATTCTCATTCCCTGAACAGCCTGCCAAACTAAACACAAGAATGATAGATAATAATAGGAAACTCCATTTCTTTGTCTTCATTAAATAACCACCCTTCAAATGATCGATTATAAGATGAAACATTTAATCATACTTACTTTATGAAATTCTCTTTGTATTTAAGAACCCAGACGAATGGATCACCTCCTTCATAGAATTTAGAATTCGAATTTTGATTAATCGTTTAATCACCTAGTAAAAAAATATAGGGTTAACTATATTTTTTGTATGGAATCGTGCTCTGGCGAACTGTGAGACTTACCGGAAGCACGACACTCCGTTTCATGGAGGAATTGTTACCCTTAATTTGATCCAAAAGCATCGTTACCGCGATCTGACCCTTACTCACAACATCCTGCTTGATTGTGGTCAATGAAGGAATCATGTAATGAGCATAAAAGATATCATCGAAGCCAACGACTGAAATATCATTCGGGACATGGAGTCCGATATCATGCAGACCCCGGATCAGACCCATAGCGGTAACATCGGAAAAGGCAAAAATCGCGCTAATGCTCTCCTTAAATCCAACTATCTTCTGTGCCGCCTGATATCCGCCTTGAATGGAGGAAGCCTGCTCAAATATAAGATTCGGATCGCTCTCTATGCCGGATTCTTTCATAGCCCGCAAGTAGCCCTGGTATCGGAGATAGTTAACCCCGCCCTCTTCCAGCTTTCCGGTAAGCACACCAATTGCTTCGTGGCCGAGTCCAATTAAGTGTTTGGTCCCCAAATATCCTCCAACCTCATCATTCAGATCTATTTGATACAAATCAGGATTAGTTAAATGGCTATCCAGAAAAACGCAAGGGATTCCCGTATCTAATATTTTGCGGTACGTATCCGACTGCTCATATCCACCAACTACGATCATTCCGTCCAAGTGGCGTTGACGTACAAATGAGAAGTCTTCGTCATCTTCAATACCTACCAGAATCACCTGCACTTCATGATGCCTAGCTCCATTCTCTACACCGCGAACAAGCTCCCAATAAAACAGATTATCCTGCAGCATCCCCTTCTCGATAAAAGGAACAACAATCGCAATGAGGTGTGAGTTCTTGTCCTTCAAGCTGCGCGCCGAAGCGCTCGGCACATATTGCTGCTCTTGTATGACTTGATTCACTCTGCTGATCGTCTTGGCAGATACCCTCCCTGTTCCGTTGATGACATTCGACACGGTTGCGATGGATACGTTTGCAATTCTGGCAATGTCTTTGATTGATACTTTATTGTTCATGTTGGCTCCTAACCTGATTAAACGTTACATCAATTAATTAGATTAAATCACTGAGATAAATAATTGTCAATTACTTTTTTGTAATTCCCCAAAGCCCATACAAAAAAACCCCGAATGATAAAGAGATCACCCGGGGGATAAGTTAAATTGTTATTTATTTCTTCTCTTCTACCGGCTTTTTGGCCAGCTTGATGTGAAGCTGATCGATCTGTGCTGCATCCACTTCGGAAGGAGCGTTCATCAGCAGATCCGTTGCACTTGCTGTTTTCGGGAAGGCAATAGTCTCACGCAGGTTCGTACGGCCAGTTAAGAGCATAATAAGACGGTCGAAGCCAAAGGCCATTCCCCCGTGTGGAGGAGTTCCGTATTCGAATGCATCAAGCAGGTATCCGAATTTATCCTGTGCTTCTTCTGGGGAAATGCCCAGTGCTCTGAACATTTTCTCCTGAATCTCACGTTTGTAGATACGCATGGAACCGCCGCCCACTTCATAACCATTAAGCACAAGGTCATACGCCTGGGCAAGAATTTTACCCGGATCTGTATCCATAAGGGCGATATCCTCTTCGCGCGGACTTGTGAACGGATGGTGCTCAGCGACATAACGCTTCTGCTCTTCATCCCAGCCAAGAAGCGGGAAGTCTACAACCCATGCAAATTTGAATTTGCTGTCATCGATCAGACCCAGCTGGCGTCCGATTTTGAGACGAAGGTTCCCGAGCACGTCAGCAACCACTTTCTTCGTATCCGCAGAGAACAGCAGCAGGTCTCCCTCTTCAGCTCCTGTACGCTCCTTAACGGCTTCGATCTCTTCTGGTGTAAAGAACTTCACGATAGGCCCTTTGAACTCGCCGTCTTTGACTTGGATCCAGGCAAGACCTTTGGCACCATAGCGCGCAGCGAACGGTCCAAGATCGTCAATTTCTTTACGACTCCAGGTTCCGCAGCCTTTTGCGTTAAGAACTTTAACCTCGCCGCCTTTTTCGATGACGGAAGCAAATACTTTAACGCCGCTTGTAGCTACAATATCACTTACCTGAATAAGCTCCATATCAAAGCGCAGGTCTGGCTTGTCCGAGCCGTATTTGCCCATGGCATCTGCATAGCTAAGACGCTGGAAAGGTGCTTCAATATCGACATTGATCGTCTCTTTGAACACACGAACCACCAGCTGCTCCATCATGCCCAGCAGCTCATCCTGAGTCAGGAAGGAAGTCTCGATGTCTACTTGAGTAAATTCAGGCTGACGGTCTGCACGGAGATCCTCATCACGGAAACAACGAGCGATTTGGTAATAACGCTCCAGTCCAGATACCATTAGCAGCTGCTTGTACAGCTGTGGAGATTGCGGAAGTGCAAAGAACTCCCCGGCGTGCACACGGCTTGGCACAAGATAGTCTCTTGCGCCTTCAGGTGAGCTCTTGGTCAGAATCGGTGTTTCTACTTCAATGAACTCCTCATTATCCAGGAAGTCACGGAATACCTTGGCTGCTTTGGAACGAATCCATAGCGTTTTTTGCATTTCCGGACGGCGCAGGTCCAAATAACGGTATTTCAGACGAACGGATTCATCTACTTCCACCCCATCTTCGATGAAGAACGGAGGTGTCTTGGCTGCGTTAAGTACTTCGATTTCAGTAACCTGTACTTCGATTTCACCTGTAGGCAGGTTCGGGTTGACGGTCTCGGCAGCACGCTTGACAACTTTACCTTGAACGGCAATGACATATTCACTGCGGACACGGTCAGCAATCTGGAGAGCTTCTCCGGAGTATGCTGGGTTAAACACGACCTGCACGATCCCGCTGCGGTCACGAAGGTCGATGAAGAGCACGCCTCCAAGGTCACGGCGAGTCTGCACCCATCCGTTCAGTGTTACTGTTTCTCCAATGTTCGCGTTGCTCAGAGAGCCGCTTTGATGTGTTCTTTTCACTTGTATATTCCTCCTTGAGTGGTTGACCCTCCCAAACCCTCCCTAATAGGGAGGGCCCCAAGGGCTCTGCCCTCTGGACACCCTGAATTTTGATGAGGGAGCCAGGTGGGGCGGTTTCTTGGATAGGGGGAGCATGGATTCGCTTGTCGTCCCTAACGGGACCCGCTTGGCTTAGTTCGTACTTGGATACGAATAAAACGTTGGCGGATAGTGATAATTTGGTGCACTGGTGTATATGTTGACGTAATAGCCGCTTGCCGTCCCGTTGGGACCCGCTCTACGTTGATGCAGCATCTTAAATGCTACTTCGTGCGTGGAGCGCTCTCCCTGCGGGATTCGCTGAGGGTCACGTGCAGAGCTATTGAGTGCCGCTTCGTGCGTGGAGCGCTCTCCCTGCGGGATTCGCTGGGACTCGTGTGCGAGCTATTTAATGCCACTTCGTGCGCGGAGCGCTCTCCCTGCGGGATTCGCTGGGAGTCACGTGCGGAGCTATTGACTGCCACTTCGTGCATGGAGCGCTCTCCCTGCGGGATTCGCTGGGGCTCACGTGCGGAGCTTTGACTGCCACTTCGTGCGTGGAGCGCTCTCCCTGCGGGATTCGCTGGAAGGCGGTAATGCTTTATAGTAGTGATGCACCGAGCAAGTGCTCCCCCTCTGGCAGGGGTCGCTGCGGTGAGCATGTAAATGCCACGATGCTGGGACCCTTGCCTTACGGGTGATACTCTACAGTGATCTATATTCACTCTATACCCGACTTCAACTCGTTCGCCAAGTCTTCCAGCTTTACGGTGCGCTGCTCGCCGGTCTCCATGAATTTAACCGCGATTTCTCCGCGGGCCAGTTCGTCATCCCCAAGAATGGCGGTATAACGGGCCTGCATGCGGTCAGCTGATTTGAACTGGGCTTTCATTTTGCGGCCCAGGTAGTCCCGCTCAGCGGATATACCGGCTTGGCGAAGTTTGAACAGCTGCTTGGTGACTTCCTTATCAGCTTCCTCACCCAGAGCAACAAGATATACATCAAGTGGCTTGACGCCTTGAATCTCAATGTTCTGGTTCTCGAGAATCAGCTGGATGCGCTCAAGACCAATGGCCAAGCCCACTCCTGGCTGATCTGGTCCTCCCACCTCAGCGACCAGACCATTGTAACGTCCGCCACCGCCAACGGTATCAATCGCCCCAATACCTTGGGCTTTATACTCGAAGGCAGTCAGAGTGTAATAGTCAAGCCCGCGTACCAGACGGTGGTTAATGCTGTAGTCTACACCCATCTCGGTCAAGTAAGTCTTCACTCGTTCAAAATGGCTTAGACATTCTTCATCAAGGCTGTCCAGAATAGAAGGTGCGCCCGTGAATTTGTCTTGATCTACCTTGCAATCGAGCACCCGCATCGGGTTGCGGTCAATTCTGGATTGACAATCCTTACAGAGGCTTTCCCTCATAGGTGTCAGAAAAGCAATCAGCTTCTCGCGGTAATCCGCGCGGCTAGATGGATTGCCGACCGAGTTAATCTCAACCGTGACGCCCTGCAGTCCCAGTTCTCTGCACAGCTCATATCCCAGCGAGATTACTTCCGCATCGATTGCAGGATCAATCGCCCCAATCGCTTCAATCCCGAACTGATGGAACTGGCGCTGGCGGCCGGCCTGAGGACGCTCATAACGGAACATGGGACCAATGTAATAAAGCTTGCTTACATCGGGCTCCCCGTACAGCTTGTTCTCCACATAAGAACGAACGACCCCAGCTGTTCCCTCAGGTCGGAGCGTCATACTGCGATCTCCTTTATCGAGGAAGGTATACATTTCTTTTTCGACTATATCTGTGGTCTCGCCAACACCGCGTTCGAAAAGGGACGTCTGCTCGAATATCGGTGTGCGGATCTCTTGGTAATTAAAGCGCCGGCATAGATCTCTAGCTTTTTCTTCAATGAACTGCCACCGCTCCACTACGCCAGGCAGCAGATCCTGGGTACCTGTTGGTTTTTGAAAGCCCATGGTTTATCCTCCACTTTATTATCGTAATAACGGATCAGCAAGCCCGCTGATTAATCAGCATATCTCAAAGTCCGTGTAAAAATAAAAGTCCCCCACCCCTGTTATAACAACAGGGACGAGAGACTGGATATCCATCACTCGTGGTGCCACCCACATTCCGAACAACCGCAGTCAACTTCCTAATCAAAGCCTGGAATACAAGAAAGTTACATGCCATTATTCGCTTTATACGGTTAACGCCCGCCTACGTCTTCAGCTACTAAGATGGTTCAAGGTTCGCTGACGATTCTCTGGGAGGTCTTTTCATACAGTCATCACCGGAATTCTTACAGCCTGACCTCATCAAGTGAATGCTTCACAATAAGGTTCTGGAATTCCTCTCTGTGGGCTTGGAGCTGGATTACTTTGTCCCGTCATCGAAGTTAAAGTATGGTTAGTGATACATAGAAGTTTTTATCATTGTAAGAAACGCAGACCACAAAGTCAAGACTCTAGGAAAGAAAAAAACCTGCCGGCATCGCCGCAGGTCCAGTCATGATATATTAAAAGGGGGTCATGCTTTTATTATAGACAGCCTATGTTAAGGAATCATGAAGTGCAGATTACAGTTGTATTACATAAAAGAAAGCGCTTTACTTGTCGAATTCAGGTCGTCTCCCACTTTCATCGATATGGCTTCCACAACCAACGCACAAACACCTCCAAGGTTATCTTCCCTATCTTGCGACAGGGTTCCAATCTCTTGAAGGTGTTTGGATTGGTCTCACGTTACGGGGTCAGTCATAGGGACCTTAAACTGAGGATGTAGGTTTTTCATCAACTGGGCTGTTTCATTAATCAAGCAATTCCACGTAGGCTCCTTGGGAGCGAAGCTTGTTAATAACGCTATCCACTTCTGTCTCTTTGACAGTGGCACTCAGTACATATTTCAGATCATCATAGTTGTAACTGGATGAGACCTCGGTATCTTCCCTGCGATCACGCTGATGCTCATCATTCTCTGTATTCATATAACCAGTATCTGTCCGATCATTAGCCTCGTCGCTCAAGGCAGCGAGTGGGATAACAGCCTGAGGACCATTCGTGCCTGTGAAGCCGGAAGCACCATATGCTCCGCTCCCGAGAACAGCACCTCCGACAATTGATGTTCCGAGGTTATTCGCCGCTATTACTGGTCCCAGCAAATTGTTATCGCTTGTGAGTGTGTTTTCCAAGGCCCCAGTCTCCAAATGCTCCGTTTCGAAAGAGAGCAGACTTGTCTTGGCCCCTTCAGCCTGGCTTTCCGTCTCGAAATACGCTTGGATATGTTTACTCATATAAATCTCTCCTTTGTCACATTCGAATGGTGAGGCTTAAGCTCTGGTGTTACGATAACTTCCTTAGTATTTCCCGCACAAATGCTGGTTCATCTTTAGGGGTGCGTGAAGAAATGAAATTTCCATCTACGACAACCTCTTTATCCTCAAAATTCGCTCCGGCGTTAACTACATCATCTTTCAAAGGTGGATATGAAGTTAATGTCCGTCCTTTGACAAGTCCGGCACTGATCAAAATTTGAGGTCCATGACAGATAGCCGCGATCGGTTTCTTCGCCTCATCCGCCTTCTGCACAAAGCTTAGGACGCCCGAATCAAGTCGAAGATTCTCCGGAGAAGAACCACCTGGAATAACAACCGCATCGTAATCCGCTGCATTCACCTCGGAGATGGATTTATCGGTTGTATATTCCGCTTTGCCCTGCTTACCCTTAAGTGTTTCTCCAGCTTTCAAACCTATAATATCAACCTCATGTCCGGCTTTCTTAACTTCGTCATAAGGAACCTGCATTTCGGAATCTTCAAACGCATTGGCCAGTAAAAAAGCTACTTTGCTCATCGTTATGTCAATCTCCTTTCCGTGACTGTCCTTCGCTTGTTATTACCCGATTGGCTGTCATTTATAACAAGTGAGCCTTGCTGTTCGGACTAAAGTTCTTTGTTGATATTAATAAAAAACCGCCTTTCCCGAAGGAAAAGCGGTTGTGAAATCCAAATCACACATTACACTCATATAGGAGTCACTTAGGCTTGAGGGCTGTCCAAGATTAGGGTTACAGGTCCCCAGTTGGTCAGCTCCACGTCCATATCGGCTCCAAATTGGCCTGTCTGTACTTCAAGGCCTTTAGCCCTTAGCAGCTCATTGAACCGATCATAGAGCACCTCAGCCGTCTCAGGCCGGGCAGCAGCCATGAAGTTGGGACGCTTGCCTTTACGGCAGTCTCCATAAAGCGTGAATTGCGAGACCGAGAGAATGCTCCCGCTGATGTCCTGAACGCTCAAATTCATTTTCTCATCGTCATCTTCAAAAATCCGGAGCCCCGCAATCTTATCAGCCAGATACTTCGCATCCGTCTCCGTGTCCTCATGTGCAATTCCGACCAGCAGCATAAGTCCAGGCCCGATAGCACCAACTACTTCGTCTTGAATCTTAACCTGAGCCTGCTTGCATCTTTGTATGACTACTTTCATGTCTAGAGCCACCCTTTATTGCATTATCCGGTGAACGGTATAAATATCTTTAATCCGCTTGATTTTATCAACGACGGACTGTAAATGCTCGGTGTTGCGAATCAGAATGGTCATGTGAATCAGATCCATCTTGTTCTTGTCGGACCGCCCGGAGACCGCGGAGATATTCGTTTTGCTCTCCGATACAGCCTGAAGTACTTCATTCAACAATCCACGGCGGCTGTGCCCGGTAATCTCGATATCCACGCTGTAGTTGGCTTCAATAGATTCTTCCCACTCCACCTCGATAACTCTTGCGGCTTCCTCCCCGTCCTCTTGAGAAGGAATATTCGGGCAGTCGGTCCGGTGAACCGAAACGCCGCGTCCACGAGTAATATACCCAACGATATCGTCGCCCGGAACCGGATTGCAGCATCTGGCGAACCGCACGAGCAGATTATCTATTCCTTTAACGGTAACCCCGTTCGTCGGGCGCTTCTTCTCCGCAGATGGAGCCTTCATTTCCTTGACTTCCGACGTCAGCTGGATGATCCCGGCCTCTTCCTGCTCCTTGCGGAGCTTCTCTGTAACCTTGGTACACACCTGGGATGCTGTAAGTCCACCAAAGCCAACTGCGGACAGCATATCTTCCACATCATTGAAGGCAAATTTCTTGGCAGCTTCCATCAGTTTGTCATCCGACATATACTGAGAGGGGTCAACACCTGCACGCTTCAATTCACGCTCGACGGCTTCCCGGCCCTTCTCCACGTTCTCTTCCCGTTTCTCTTTCTTGAACCACTGCTTAATCTTGCTTCGTGCGTGAGAAGACTGGGCAATTTTGAGCCAGTCCTGACTCGGTCCATAGGAGTGCTTGGAAGTCAGTATTTCCACAATGTCCCCAGTCTTCAGCTTGTGATCAAGGGGAACGATGCGACTGTTCACTTTGGCTCCAATGGTTCTGTTCCCTACCTCTGTATGAATCCGATAGGCGAAATCAAGCGGAACAGACCCTGCGGGGAGCTCAATAACTTCCCCCTGCGGAGTAAATACAAAGACAAGATCTGAGAAGAAATCCATTTTGAGCGACTCGACGAACTCAGAAGCATCCTTAGCTTCATGCTGAAGTTCGAGGATTTCTCTGAAGAACGGCATTTTATTCTGAGGTCCGGCATTCTCGGAACCCTCTTTGTATGCCCAGTGTGCCGCGATACCGAATTCAGCGGTTCTGTGCATTTCGTAAGTCCGAATTTGCACCTCAGTTGGTTCCCCCGTAGGTCCCACAACTGTGGTATGAAGAGATTGGTACATGTTCGCCTTCGGCATGGCAATATAATCTTTGAACCTGCCGGGCATCGGCTTCCACAAGGTATGAATAATTCCCAAAGTAGCGTAGCAATCTTTGATATTATCTACAATAATACGAATCGCAAGCAGATCGTAAATCTCGTTGAACTGCTTGTTTTTCGTGGACATTTTCTTATATACACTGTATAAATGCTTGGGACGGCCGGAGAGATCCGCCGAGATCCCCATCTCAGCCAACTTTTCTGATATTCGTGAGATTACGTTCTCGATATATTCCTCGCGTTCAGCGCGCTTCTTATGCATCAAATTAGCGATGCGATAATATTGCTGAGGATTCAGATATCTTAATGCGATATCCTCCATCTCCCACTTTATAGCCGAAATACCCAGTCTGTGTGCAATCGGGCAAAAGATCTCCAGTGTCTCATAAGCAATTCTGCGCTGGCTCTCCTCAGACTGATACTTAAGCGTCCGCATATTATGCAGCCGATCCGCAAGCTTAATAACGATGACCCGGATATCCTGTGCCATCGCAATAAACATTTTGCGGTAATTTTCATTCTGCTGTTCTTCTTTGGATTGAAACCGGATTCGTTCAAGCTTCGTCAGGCCGTCCACGAGCATGGCACAGTCGCTGCCGAACTTCTCCTTGATTTCCTTAAGGGATACGGTGGTATCTTCCACGACATCATGAAGCAAAGCTGCGATAATGGACAGGGAGTCCATCTGCATGCCCACGACAATTTCTGCAACCGCCAGCGGATGCAGTATATAGGGTTCACCGGATTTCCGCACTTGTCCGTGATGGGCTTGTTCAGCGAAATCATAGGCTTCCCTGATACAGATCATATCCTGTTCGTTAATGTAGGCAGATGCCTTCTCGAGTAATCGCTCAATGCCCATTGAATCCTTTTCGTTTCCTTTCCTGGTAACAAGGCATACGCATCTTCACGAAGCCGTATCCCTATTTTTATTTTCTATAATTATGACGCTTGGGAAGTACCACGTCAACTCTTGAGCCTACAATACGGCAGGTAATTTGCTAGAAATGAGGGAATTTCTTGATATTTGTTGTTGTAAAATGTCGATGATGTCATTAATCTATTAAAGATGCACAGACTAAACAGACTAAGTTAAAAAAGAGGAGTGACTTTAATTTTGCAGCGCGAAATACAAGTGAATGAGAAAATACCCTTTGGGCCGGGGATATTACTGAGCCTGCAGCATTTGTTCGCCATGTTCGGCAGCACCGTGCTAGTGCCAAATTTATTCGGAGTAGATCCGGGCATGATTCTGCTGATGAACGGGATCGGAACCCTGCTGTACATCCTCATATGTAAAGGTAGAATACCTGCCTATTTGGGATCAAGCTTTGCTTTTATCTCTCCTGTAATTGTTGTGCTGAAAGCCCATCCTGGAAATGGATACAGTATGGCACTGGGAGCTTTTATTGTTACAGGCGTAATTTTTGTCCTTGTGGGTCTTCTCGTGAAATATGCGGGAACTTCCTGGATTAATGTGGTGTTCCCTCCTGCGGCGATGGGAGCTATTGTGGCGATTATTGGACTCGAACTTGTTCCTGTAGCGGCAGGTATGGCAGGTATTATTAATCCGGATCCTACCAAGCCGTGGATTCCTGACATGACTTCGATTCTCCTCTCCCTAGTTACCTTGGGAGTAACCATCCTAGGCGCTGTATTGTTTAGAGGATTCCCCAAAATCATTCATATCCTAATTGGGATTGTTACGGGCTATCTGCTCTCCTACGTCTTAGGAAGGGTAAATACGGCCGCGATTGCCAAAGCGGATTGGCTCTCTTTCCCTACAGTAACAACACCCCACTTTGACTTGTCGGCCATTGTTACGATTATTCCCGTTGCCTTGGTTGTTATTGTCGAGCACATTGGACACCTTCTAGTGACCAGCAACATCGTGGGTAAGGATTTGTCCAAAGACCCGGGACTTCACCGTTCGTTGTTCGGTAACGGGATCTCGACCATCCTGTCCGGTTTTGTCGGCTCAACCCCAAATACCACCTATGGTGAGAACATTGGAGTTATGGCACTTACCAGAGTGTACTCCATTTACGTCATTGGAGGAGCTTCAATCTTCGCAATCCTGCTCTCCTTCTCAGGGAAGTTCTCGGCAGTTATAGCCAACATTCCCACTCCTGTTATGGGCGGGGTCTCCATGCTGCTATTCGGTGTAATTGCAGCGTCAGGTCTTAGAATATTTGTAGAACAGAAAGTCGATTTCTCTAAAGCAACCAACATGATTCTTGCAACGGTGATCCTTGTGATCGGGATTAGTGGAACCAAGCTAACAATCGGTACCGTTGAACTTAAAGGAATGGCGCTAGCCACCATTGTTGGTATTCTGTTCTCCCTGTTCTTCAAGCTAATTGAAGTACTGGGACTGTCGAACGACAAGGAAGAAGCCCAGCATTAATAGTTAACAAAATAACTCAAAGAGAGCCCGTCTAAAACAGAATTTTCTGTTTAGACGGGCTCTCTTTATTGATCTGCCTTTGCGGATGACTTCACTCTCCGAATGGATATTTCCCGGGAAAGTCATCCCTATTTCAATTTAGGTGATTAATAAGTGACCAGAGATACGATATCTACTCCAGGCAGCTTCGCACGGCCGTTCAGATCTGCAAGCTCAATTAGGAATGCAGCTCCTGCAATGTTGCCTCCAAGCTGCTTAACCAGCTGCACAGAAGTAGAGATTGTGCCTCCTGTAGCAAGCAGATCATCTGCAATCAGAACATTCTGACCTGGCTTAATGGCATCGCTATGCATAGCCAGACGGTCTTTCCCATATTCCAGATCATATTCGATCTCAATGGTATCCGACGGGAGCTTGCCGCTCTTGCGAATAGGGACAAAGCCAACACCCAAAGCATAAGCAAGCGGTGCGCCAACCACGAATCCACGAGCTTCCGGACCGGCAATCAGATCAATTTTCATATGAGAAACCATTTTCTTCAGTTCATCAATGGCTTGACGGTATTTGTCCCCGTCATTTAGCAGTGTTGTGATATCTTTAAAGCTGATCCCCGGTTGCGGGAAGTCTGGAATCACTCGGATATAATCTTTGAAACTCATTGTAATCTCTCCTTCTAGTCTTAACCAATCTAAATTGTAGGTAACTTGCACAAGCCTGAATCAGGAAACCCCGGCATTTCTAGCTATCATCCATGCTGCCACTTGAGCGGCTTTCCCGTGTATCAGCATGTGTTCCATCTCAGCCATTGAACCTATCCTTCTATATCGAAGTGAACTTTCTAGTGGCTGTTTGGACGGATTAGGATTAAGCATAAGCCTGCCGTTATCCCTGCTTAAGAATTGGAGTTCTTCAAACACTTCCAGGGTCAGTCTAACCATTCGGTTAGACATTCCTGTCTGACGGACTAAGCGGCTCAGAAGCTGCTCCTCCGTCATGGATGCAGATGAATACTGACGAATCATTGCATATACCTGTTTGAAGCTATCCCTTGTAGGAATCTCAACCCGTTCATACTTATCCTGTTGTCCATGAACTAATATAACACGCTCAAGCTGTGGAAAAGAAGCCAATACGGAATCAAGTTGTTCCGTTGTCTCCGGAAGCTCAAGAATGAATAAACTGGTGATCGAGGCGCGATCTTTATTATTATCGGGATTTTCATGAGACTGTGTTAATTCAGCGTCTCCATCATATACCCAAAGCGTGAAATCCACCAAATTTCTTCGGAAGCGTTCAGCGGAAGCCTGCCTGCATACAGCAGCCGTCCTAGTAGATTGCCCAGAACTCAGGCCTTCCAGCTTCTTCGCAAATTCATCCATAATATTCAGCGGTGATGAGGATGACCTGAAATCAAAGACCTGTAAATGAGATACAGCCAAATCCTGAATCATCAACTGAGGTTTGACTGAACCATTCCACTCGTTAATCCCGGCCTCAACAACAAGGTCAATACTAGCGCTCTCTGTCAGAAAGTCCGCAAGATAACCTTTGCCAAAAGCTATTGCTTCAATAACAGTACCATTCTGCTTCAAGCTAAGCTTCAGATGATTGCTCTCTCTTCCCATCTTGCGGCTCTCAACCAGGGATGCACCGCGAATAATCATGCGAGGACACGGATTATCCATGCCGAATGGAGCCATAGTTGCAAGCTCTCTTATTAAGGGAATAGTGATCTCGTCTAATGTACATTCCATATCAGCGGTTATAACCGGAATGAAGTGCTCTTCGTTCAGAATGTTTGCCGCATATTCATTCAGCCGCATCTCGAAAGCGTCAAGCTCATCCTTATGCAAGGACATTCCTGCTGCTGCTGTATGTCCTCCGTAATGGTCCAGGAGGTCTGCGCATTCAGTAAGGGCTTCATATAGATCGAATCCTGGGATTGAACGAGCAGAGCCTTTACATTCACCTGTATCGGGATTAATACCCAGAATAATCGTTGGACGATAATAGCGCTCCAGAATTTTGGAAGCCACAATTCCCACTACACCAACATTCCAGCCTTCTCCTGCGATAACAATGACGTCAGGAATTTTCTTTCCGTTCTGAATATCATTGTCCAGACGCTCGGCAGCTTCTTGTACCATATTCTCTACCATCTGCTGACGTTCGCGATTTAGAAGGTCCAGCTCAGTTGCAATTTCTTCTGCCTCATCATGATTATCTGTTGTGAGCAGGCCCACTGCGCGCTTGGCATGACTGAGACGACCGCTCGCATTAATACGCGGCGCCATACTGAATCCTACCGTGGTCGAGTTAACCGTATTCTCTTTCCCTCCTGCTACCCTCAGCAATGCGGCTGCACCAATTATAGGATGATCCGTCATGGACTGCAGCCCTCTACTGACCAGAACGCGATTCTCATCCACTAAAGGCATCAAATCCGCAATGGTTCCTAAGGCAACTAACTGAAGCCAATCTTCAGGCACTTCCTGAATAAGTGCAGCAGCGAGCTTATAGGCTACCCCAACCCCGGCTAGCCCCTTAAAGGGATATGGACAGGTTGGCAGCTTGGGGTTAATCAGAGCAAAGGCCCCCGGAAGCTGAGCCGGCGGCTCATGGTGATCTGTAACAATCACATCCATCCCAAGCCCACCAGCATGCTCAATCTGTTTCACAGCACTTATACCGGTATCTACCGTAATGATCAGGGATACTCCATTTCGTTTGGCCTCATCAATAGCATGAATATGCAGCCCGTATCCCTCTCTGGAACGATGGGGAATGTAATAATCGAAAGATGCGCCCAGGTGGCGCATTAATCGGATCATTAACGAAGTGGACGAGACGCCATCTGCGTCATAATCCCCGTATATCAGAATATGCTCGCCCGTCTCGATGGCACGCAAAATTCGCGGAACAGCCTCTTTCATCCCGCTTAACAAGTAAGGATCATGCAGATCGCCAAGGTGCCCGCGTATAAATTTGCCTGCCGATTCCGGATCAACCAATCCACGACGAAGAAGCAGATTAGCAAAAATAACCGATATTTTCATATCCTTTGCAAGCTGCTCTGCCTTCTCCCGCTCTGATTGTTCACATTTCCAATTGTATTTGGACTTGATCAAATCATAACTCCCCTTCCTTACAACAAACCGGAATTGCTATTGAAGCAAGGTAGGTATGTCTGTATTTGAATTCTCATGGTTCGACTTGTAGGGATAGACCGGATCATAAGGAATTACGTGGATATTCACATCACTCACATGAGAGAAGCGATGCTTGAGCAGCACCTTAGCCCGGTTAGCAATGTCCTTCGCTTCAATAACCGTGATCCGGGGATTCACACATATTTTGGCTTCTACAGCTACGTAATGCCCCTGCTCATGGGCCTTAAGATCCTCGACCATAATGACACCATGCACCCGCTGTACTGTCTCAATAAAACTAGCCGCATCTTCATCTTGAAGCTCCTGTACCAAGGTTCCATAGATAGATGAGGTAACCATACGATAACCTCTCCACAACACGAAGCAGGCAATCAGAAGCCCGGCAGCAGGGTCCAGATACAGTAAACCTTCAATATCGAGGGCACCACCAGCCATAGATCCGAACACTCCAATGAGCAGAGCAATGGAGGAGTACAAGGAAAACCGGCGGGTCTCCAGAAACGCACTGCCTTGCTCTTCCTCATATTTCTTCGACTGACGGTACTGATACTGAAATACTGCCTCCTTGAGGGCTACAGCTATAACTACAGTTACTCCAGACATATAGTCCGGAGCTGTGACGTCTCCGATCGACATTTCCTTAATGGCCGAAATGGCCATTTGCAGGGCACCCATCAGCAAAAAGACGGTGAACATGATGGTAAGGAGCGGATCACCCTCCTTAGACGATTTCATATATCGCCCCCTCTGAATGCTGCGTTCCTTGAATCCTGGCAATAGGATCTTCCCGGATAACCCCTCGGCCGCTTCAGAAGCTGAGTAAAGTGCATCCCCTATTAAGGCTTTACTATCGCACAACAGTCCCACTACGCCTTTAAATATAGCTAATGTAAAATTGTTAATGATTCCGGTCCATGCAGCAGCTTCAGAATGAGCGGCATACTTGCTAGTCATAGAATCCCCCTCCTGGGTCACTGACATGACCGCGAGAGAGCAGAAAGCCGCGTCACACGCAGACGCGGCTTTCCCTCATGCTCTGGCGGATCATTTGATTAAGTCGTTGTTTTGGACGGTTTGGATTTAACATTCTTTTGCAAGCCTTTAAGACCATACCAGAGTGGGCTCGCAATAAAGATAGATGAATATGCACCGCACAAAAGTCCGATTACCATGGCAAGTGAGAACATACGAATGGACTCACTTCCGAAGATAAGCAAACATACAGAGGCAATAAACACAGTAAATACGGTATTGATCGAACGCGTCATGGTTTGAGAAATACTCTTGTTCACGACATCATGCAGATCCGTATGTGTCTTGATTTTGGCAAAACGCATATTTTCTCGAACACGGTCAAATATAACGACGGTATCGTTGATGGAATAACCAACAATGGTCAGTACCGCAATGATAAAGGTCAGGTTAACCTCCAAGCGTAAGATGGAGAAAATACTGATGACCAGAAACGCATCGTGCAGCAGCGCAACAATCGCAGCCACCGCAAACCGCCATTCGAAGCGAATGGTAACATACACAATAATACCTAGGCTCGCAAGCAATACCGCGTAGATCGCATTCTGCTGAAGCTCACGAGCCATTTCAGGATCAACCGTGTTGACTTCTGCCGAAGCGTTCTTATCGATATCTTTAATTAAAGCCGCTTTAAGATCAGACTCTTGATTAGGGCTCAGCACCTCAGGGAAACGAATATTCACGCGTCCGCTACCAGGGGTGATCTGAACATCCTTTTGATTGAGTTTGGTCTCTACAAGCACCTTCTCGATATCCTGTTTAGTAACATCTTTGGAGATCTTCACATCCACATTAGAACCGGAACGGAAGTCTACCCCATAATTCAGTTTGAATACGGACAGACTAATAATTCCTGCAATCGTTAGCACGATGGAAAAGATATAAAAATACTTACTCGCTTTAACAAAGTCATAATTCCATTTAGAGCGCACTTATTTCACTCTCCTTTACACCAAGCATTTTCGGGCTCTTGATAATATTCCCCTTAACCAGAAGATGCAGGAGATATCGGGAGAAGAAAATATTCGTAATGATACTGACAATCAGGTCGAGCATCAGAACAAAAGCAAAACCTTTAACAGCACCGGTACCCAAACCGAACATGACCGCGGCTGCGATAAAGGTCGTTACGTGCGCATCCATTACGGTACGGAAAGAGATTCTGCTGCCGGCTTTAACTGCGGACAGAATGCTTTTCCCGTTTCTAAGCTCTTCTTTGATCCGCTCGTCGGTAATGATGTTAGCGTCTACGGCCATACCTATACCCAAGATAAACGCGGCTATACCCGGCAAAGTCAGGGTTACACCTGCAAAATAGAAGAAAGCAATTAGCAGCCAGGTATATACAATCAGGGTGAAACTTGCAACCAATCCCGGAATTCTATAGACCAGAATCATGAAGGCCAGAATGATCAATGAGCCAATGATACCGGCTTGCAAAGTTTGATCCAATGACAGCTTACCCAGCGTGGCTCCTACACTTTGCGAATATTTCTCGGTCAATTTGAGCGGCAGAGCACCCAGATTGATCTTATCACTCAAATCTTTGGCCTGTTCCTTCGTGTATCCTCCACTGATTGAGGCCGTTCCGTCAGAGAGCACAGCTCGTACTTCTGGATGGTAGAGCAGCGTATCATCCATGAAGATCGCCAGCTCCTTATTAAGAAGGCGCGTGGTTATTTCAGTGAGCTTCGACTTATCTTTAACTTTAATGCTTACTTCATAAAATTGATTTAATTGATCCGGATGGTAAGAGGCGCCATTCTCAGCGAACTCATTTCCGTACAATTCAATTTTATTGTATTGAGCCGCACTCTTCTCCGTTCCATCTTTGCTTCGGAACGTAAGAGTTGCAGGTTCTTGCATCTTTTCTCGCACAACTTTCTCGTCCGTTACACCAGGCATTTTCAGACGAATGCGGTTCGTCCCTTCCGTAGTAACGTCAGGTTCACTTGTCCCGAGCTTATTTGCCCGTTTCTCAATGCTCTTTGCCGTCTCCTGCAAAGCATCCTTGGTTACCTTGCCACCAGCTTCGATCGGTGTAGCTTCATACAGAATCTCGAAGCCTCCCTTCAAATCCAGACCAAGGTTGATGTCTTTAAGCAAACTGGGGGTTGTCCCTACCATAACCGCAGTGGTCACAACCACAACGACTAGGAATGTGATGATTCTTTTCATCCCGTTCTTTGTTCCCCTTTCATTCTCAATATTCCTATTATATCTACGTGGGAAAAGACCGTCAATTTATCAAATATTGTCGGACAAAAAAAATCCCATTAATCAAAACGGGATCCACGATAGGCGGAAAGCGTTAAAAAGTTCATAAATTGTGTCGCCTTCAGTGACATGATGTCGTTAACAAGCTGGTGAAGGGGCGGTATGCCTGACTTCTCATATTTTGAACTGATACAATCCCAGATATCCGAATGGGTAACGTGCTCGTAGCCAATCAAATGGAATTCCTCCGCTTTGCTCCGGCAAAGCTGCTCAATAGACTGGATCAGCTGTGCTTCGGTGATATCTTCTTCGCCCATGGGAGTCCTCCTTCTTTACCACATCTCTGTAGTTCCATCTATATTACATTCCACTTCATCTTACTAATTCCTGCCTGACAAGTCCAGGCATTTCGGGTATATCCACATTCAGGCCGAAGGCGGAGAACCTGAATTCGCAAAACGGTGTCATGAACCCGGACAGGTCCAGCATATGGTTAAGTTAAAGCATGTCTATATAGTACATGTCTAGAATATGACACATGGGGGAAGAGGGAGAAATGTGAACAAGCAATCTTTTATCCATGGGACAATGATTCTTCTTGCAGCTGGTCTAATTAATCGTATTCTTGGTTTCATCCCCCGAATAATTCTGCCGCGTATTATAGGCGCTGAAGGTGTTGGCTTATATCAGCTGGGGTATCCATTCTTTCTGGTTATAGTCACGATCATCTCGGGAGGAATACCGCTTGCGATCAGTAAGCTTGTGGCTGAAGCGGAGTCAGCCGGGCAGCCGAACAGGTCCAGGGCAATACTTCGGACAAGTCTTATCTTCTCGATGGGTGCTGGCTTTTTATTTACTTTCTTGTGCCTGTTTGGAGCTTCATGGATTACCCAGAACATTCTGCCGGACAGCCGGGTCTATCATACCTTTATCAGTATGAGCCCTATGATTGTAATTATCGCTGTGTCCTCGGTCTATCGAGGTTATTTCCAAGGCAAACAGGATATGATCCCGTCGGCCACCTCATCCATCATGGAGACACTAACGCGTATCCTATGTGTATTATGGTTCTCCTATTTATTATTTCCCATGGGCGTCGCCTATGGAGCAGCAGGGGCCATGCTCGGGGTAGTAGCCGGTGAAATCGTCGGCATGCTGGTGCTGCTGTGGCAGATGAGAAGATTAAAGCGTCAGGAACGAAGTGAGCTTTCGGAACTTCCATCAGTGCCGCCACATCCCAGTCATCCTAATTCAGCGCGAAGAACATTAAGACGGATTCTCGGGATAGCGTTACCTGTGACCGGTGGACGGCTCGTGGGTTCCCTCTCTTACCTGCTTGAATCCATCACCACTGCTCAAAGTCTTGCCATCGCCGGGATAGCTACAGCAATTGCAACAGCTCAATATGGAGCCCTACAAGGGATGGTTATTCCCCTTCTTTTACTGCCTGGAGCACTTACTTCATCCCTTGCCGTATCCTTAGTTCCTTCCCTTGCAGAAGCACAGGCACGTGGAGATATGCGGACCATTCACAAGAGACTTCATCAATCCATCAAGCTGGCCCTGGTGTCAGGGGCTCCTTTTGCCGTAATTATGTATGTAATGGCAGAACCCTTATGCGTTCTGCTGTATAAGAATAGCGAAATCGCCGGTATGCTAAAGCTGATGGCTCCTTTTGCACTGCTGATTTATTTGCAGGGACCGCTTCAGGCAGCTCTTCAGGCTTTAGATCAACCTGGAAGGGCATTAACAAATACTCTAATCGGTGCAGTCGTAAAAATTGGCTTGATCCTGTATCTGGCATCAAACCCTGCGCTGGGCATTTATGGAGCCATCATAGCTATTATTGTCAACATTATTATCGTAACGCTCCTGCATTCGGTAACTGTAGCTGTTGCCCTCAAGTATCATGTTCCTTGGCTGGATTTCTTTAAAGTAGCCGGAGTGATGATCATCATGGCGGGAGCAGTCAACCTCATCTATCATGAAGTTTCTCTGGGTTCACAAATATGGCTTAAGTTCACAGCATCCGCTGCACTCGGGGGGATCCTATATCTCGTACTTGTAGCTTTGCTCGGACTTGTCGACCGCAGTGATTTACAAAGGGTCCCTTATATAGGCAAATGGTTTACATGATGATTACTCACCCGTAACAATGTACATTCTGCCTTTATGATCTACCGTACACAGGTTGACTTCCTTGAAGTGCTTTAGACCTTGGAATTGAATTTGATTTTTTAACCAAAACCGGGTTTGGCTAATTTGCTCCAAGTTCTTGTCGAGTACTTTGCCATTCATAATCAGGGGTAAAGGCAACGAAGCGTATTTTATTTGTGCAGGCACGTCATTTCCTCCCTATCCAACTTATTTTTCGGATATCCAAGTACATGTATTCTTCCCGTACCCTTACGGCTAATGCAGAAGTAAATTCTTTAAATAGCGGTGTATTTTACAGAATAATCAAATAACCTTAACCTCTTGGTAATATCAGAATAGGCTTGACCATACAATGAAATATCAAAGCTTGAGCTAAGGAGGAGCTATTCATGGAGTACAAGCGCCGTATGCTTCCGTTTCGTATCTCTCATCCGACCGTGTCCGGCCTCTGGTATGCTTTTTTATGGATGATGATTGGGGCATTGATTCTGTCTTTGTTCCTTCATATCAGTCAAATACAGGAGGATAATCTATCTGTATACACGTATCTAACTCATGCTTTATCCATTGGATTCGGAGGAATTGTTGCTGGCAAAAGGACAGGCCGAAAGGGATGGTATCAAGGGGGGCTGGTTGGTTTTCTGTACGGCGTTATTGTGCTGCTTATCAGCTTCCTGGCCTTGGATTCACAGCTTATTCTGAACGACTTTCTATTACTGATTCCCGCATCCCTTATTGGGATGGTTGGGGGTGTAATGGGTGTGAATTTACAAAAGTAACACAAATCTCACGAAACGGTTGGTCAATTCAGGATTATTTCTGATTACCCCGAAATATGTTAAACTGATGTAATCCGTGTTAAATATAAGGGGGAAAAATCGGCTTTGCTTTATCATTCCATGACAACCGTTTCGCTGTTCACAGCTGGTGTAGCTATACTGCTAATCTGGTTTGGTTCCGCGAAAAATCCGTTTGTAGCCGCGTATGCATTTATTCGCGAGCTTATATTTTCCAGAAAGTTCCTAGTTCTATTTGCCTTAATGGTCGGTGTTCTGCTCGTTAACAGTTTTGAGCTTAAATGGGAAGCTGAACTAGGAACAACAACAGATTTCACACCCTGGTTTCTTGCTATAGAAGGACATTTCGTTCAACATTTTCAGCAGTTCTTTCATGCCCATTGGATAACTGAAGTCACCGCCTTTTTTTATGTTATTGTTTTTCAGGCGCTTCTTATTGCTTCGTTAGGAATTTATGCGAGCGGCAAGAACACCGTCTTTGTTCATGCTGTGTGTTATACAGTAATTATAAATTATCTCGTAGCCATACCTTTTTATCTGTTCTTTCCGATCAATGAAGTATGGTCTTATGCTCCTTCAGGCGCAGTATTCTATATGTATGAAGTTTTCCCTAATTTTGATGCGGCTTACCGGCCATTATCTGGGATTAACAACTGTTTCCCAAGCCTTCATACGTCAATTTCTGTCTCAATGGCTATTCTTGCCGTTCGTTCAGGCAATCGCCGCTGGGCGTTTGCGGCTGGTGTGAGTGCCTTTATTATTGTCTTTGCCATCTTCTATATGGGTATTCATTGGCTTACAGACATGATTGGGGGCCTAGTCTTAGCTACAATTGCCACAACGTTAGCGGTAAGATGGGCTCAGCGTTCAGCTGGATCTGCAAGACTGCCTCTGAATGTGGAATCTTCAATATAAATACAACCTAAATGGATTGAACTAAAGACTGCGTGATTGATTACTTCTTTAGTTCATTCCATATAATTAATCGGTACCCAATAAAAATGAGCCTGCTCTAATTAGAGCAGGCTCATTTTTATATTAGCTGGCAGATCCAGTCGTATCTGCTGTACTGATACTGTGGCTGATTGCGCTTCGTTCAAATGTAAGCTTAGTTACATCGTTCACTTTAAGCACAACCGTATCATCCGTAAGCTCGGTAATCGTACCGTGCAAACCTCCGATGGTTACGATTCTGTCGCCCTTCTTCAAAGCACTAAGCATGCTTTTTCTAGTATTTTGTTTCTTCTTCTGTGGACGAATCAACAGGAAGTAGAATACAACAAACATCAGAACAAACGGAATGATAATGCTGTACAAATCCGACCCTGGTGCTGCGGCCGCGGCTGCATATTGAAACATTTATGTTCCCCCCTTTCTTCTCTAGTAAAGATCCCCTTTAGAAGCCTTTGTCGTTGTCTAACAGACCGTACTGTTCGAAAAATTCATCCCGGAAGTCAAGCAGCCGATCATCCATGATCGCTTGACGCACGTTCTTCATAAGATCGAGCAGGAAGTGCAGATTATGATACGTCGTTAACCGGAGTCCGAAAGTCTCATCCGCTTTGATAAGATGACGCAAATAGGCACGGGAATAATTCCGACAAGTATAACAGCTGCATTTCGGATCCAAAGGTCCAAAATCATTAGCATACTTGGCATTACGAACAACAAGCCGACCTTGACTCGTCATTGTTGTGCCATTGCGGGCAATTCTGGTTGGAAGCACACAATCGAACATATCAATTCCCCGAATTGAGCCTTCAATAAGTGCATCCGGCGAGCCAACACCCATTAAATACCTTGGCTTGTTCGCGGGAAGCAGCGGCACTGTATAGTCCAGCACCTCATACATCAGGTGTTTGGGCTCACCTACACTCAGTCCACCAATAGCATACCCCGGAAAATCCAGGGAAGTCAAATCGGCAGCACTCTGTCTTCGCAGATCTTCGTACATCCCCCCCTGCACAATGGCGAACAAGGCTTGGTCATGAGGTCTTACATGGCTTTCAAGACACCGCTCCGCCCAACGGGAGGTCCGTTCGAGAGACTTCTTAACATACTCGTGATCTGCCGGAAAAGGGGCACATTCATCAAATGCCATCATAATATCTGAACCAAGGGCATTCTGAATTTCCATAGCTACTTCCGGTGAGAGGAACAGCTTTTCACCGCTGAGGTGAGACCGGAAATGAACTCCTTCTTCCGTAATCTTTCTCATTTCACTTAGGGAGAAGACTTGGAATCCACCGCTGTCAGTCAGAATAGCACGGTCCCAATTCATAAACTTATGAAGTCCGCCGGCTTCACGAATAATCTCATGTCCAGGGCGAAGGAACAGATGGTAAGTATTGCTGAGAATAATCCTGGCTTCCATCTCTTTAAGCTCTTCAGGACTCATCGTCTTCACCGTAGCCTGAGTTCCTACAGGCATAAAGGTAGGTGTCTCAATAATCCCATGGGGGGTGTGAACCCGTCCCAATCTGGCACCGGATTGCTTACATGTCTTAATATGTTCGTAGGTTACAGCTGCTGTCAATATCATCAACCATCCTCTAAGGCTTTAGTAAATAAACATGGCATCACCGAAGCTAAAGAATCGGTATTCCTTCTCAATCGCTTCCCGGTATGCATTTAATATATTTTCTCTTCCTGCCAGTGCACTAACCAGCATAACAAGCGTTGACTTAGGAAGATGGAAATTCGTAATTAAGGCGTCTACAAGGCTATACTTGTAACCTGGGTAGATAAAAATTTGCGTCCATCCACTGCTCTTCACAATAGGTCCGTCACCACAAATCTGACCAACGGTCTCCAGCGTTCTTGCAGAGGTGGTTCCTACCGCAATCACTCTACCGCCCCGAGCCCGGGTCTCATTCAGAATGTCCGCAGTTTCCTGTGGAAGAATATAATACTCTTCATGCATAACATGGTCTTCAACGCGGTCAACTGACATGGGTCTGAAAGTACCCAATCCCACATGCAGAGTCACAAAGGCAATTGAAACACCCTTGGCGCGAATCCGGTCCAGTAACTCCTCTGTGAAATGAAGACCGGCAGTAGGAGCAGCAGCAGAACCCTCATGACGGGCATATACCGTCTGGTAGCGCTCTTTATCTTCAAGTTTTTCTTTGATATAAGGCGGAAGTGGCATTTGGCCGAGGCGATCCAGGATTTCATTGAATATTCCCTCATAAGAGAACTTAAGAACTCGCCCGCCTAGCTCGCCCTCTTCAATAATTGTTGCCTTAAGCTCATCACCAAATACGATTACAGAGTCTTTTCTCAGTCTTTTACCAGGTTTAACAAGAACTTCCCATTGATCTTCCCCCAGGCTCTTAAGCAGCAGAACCTCTGCCTTGGCCCCCGTATCTTCCTTCACCCCGAACAGCCGGGCTGGAATAACCCGCGTGTCATTAAGCACGAGCGTATCACCAGAATCCAAGTAATCTACAATATCCGAGAAAATGTGGTCCTCAGTACTTCCATCCTTCTTATTCAGGGTAAGTAAACGTGAAGACGTTCTTTCCAGCAAAGGGGTCTGGGCTATAAGCTCCTCTGGCAGTTCAAAATCATATAAGTCTACGTTCATGATGCTGCTTCATTCCTTCGTTATAGTCACATTTTGGTAATAATGCTGCAAAATTGTTTTGTAATCTTTACCGGCATCAGCCATTCCTTTAGCGCCCCATTGAGATAACCCGATTCCATGGCCGTTACCACGTCCAATAAACATAAACGCATTGCTGTCATCTACGACCCTGGCTTCATTCGAGCCGCTAAGGACAACCATGTCCCCTCCACTTATGCTTTGAGTTCCAGATGCGGAGAGAACTTTAGTACCCGCTTGTGCTGTGCCTGTACCAGTCTGATTCCCGGCACCTAGTACAGTATACCTTCCGGTTGCGGTAATATCAAACAGCGTACTAGGCAAGCTGCCCAGCGCAGAACGATACAAATCCGGATATTTAACATCAAGTGTTTGTCCATTCGCTTTCACTTGAATAGCACGCCCGGAAGGCCCACGCCGAGCAACCTCAAGTGACAATATAGGCGAGCTAACTGAAGTCGTAGTTCTTCCTTTAAGAGATTGAATTAATTGATCTGAGGTAAAAGGACCTTTGATCCAGGCGTATTCATTGGACTGATCGACCTTTTCAAGAACAATAGCCTGATCGCCGGGATTCATTTTGGCTACAGGTGTCTCCCCTGATTGTACTACCGGAAGGACTCTTACATTTGTATCATTCGCGGTTACGGTCAGGTAAGGCAGCCCAGCGGGATTCTTGGTTCCCGTTAACTTTGTATTATCTTCACGAATATATCCAGTCTTGCCATTCGCGAGCAGAACATGATACCACATTTTGAGTCCTGCCTGCGCGGCCTTATCCTCATCACTCTTTACAGCTGTATAGGTAGCGTCAATATTTTTCCACACTTCAGTAGAATCTGCCGCCATTCCTCCACTGTTGGAAGAGAACAAACCTTCTATCAACTTTCCATTGCTCTTAAGAACTTCACCCGAAGTACTGTCAACCGCCTTTATAATGCTGGCAGCTTCTTTCTCAACTCCGTTATAGGCCTGACTTAGCGTCGTATCAACAAGTCCCGCTACTTTGAACTTAGTCGCCCCCTGGTACAAGGCATACGTTCTTGCAGCCACTGCCTGAGCTTTAAGTGCTTCCTGTGGCCAGGATGAATAGACCTCTCCTCCGACTACGGAGTACAAGTACTTGTCCAAAGGAAGCTCATTGACCACAGCCAGCTGCCCGTTCACACGGCTAAGTTCGAAGCCCCCTCTATATTTGCGTGAAGATCGTTCCACCAGCTGAATACTGCCTGAAGCCGAATCACTTCCTTGAATCCACAGCACGGCTCCACTTCCGTTCACTGAGAAGTGCTTGACTGGAGATGGGCTTGATAAATTCATTGTGACATCAGACCGAAGAATCACGCTCGTGCGGGTCTGATTGGCTGGCTGAAGGGATAATCCTGGAACAGTCGTAATCAGCTGGGATTCCACTTGATCGAGTTCTTCAGAAGTAGAAGCATCTCCAACCCACACTTCATAAGCCCCTTGACCGGTCAGTACGACTACAGCATCAGTTCCTTGCGACTCAATTTGCTCCCTCATCTTGTCCGCTTCCTGCTGGTCCCCGAAAGCTCCTGCTGACAGATACAGTCCTCCCTTGGCCTCTGGAGCCGCTGCCCCACTTAGGCCCAGTGTCTGTCCCGTTCTTACTGCTGCCTTCTGAGCTTCAGAAGCCGAAATATAAGGACCACTGTAAATTTGGTACAGGGTGGTTCCTGATTGACTCACAGCAAAGATCAGCGGCTTATCGGCAGTTGATTGAAGCTTCTTCGCTGCATCTGCTGCCTTTTTCCAATCTGATGTCTCCATAACCTTAACTTTGAAGCCATCCAGACTGAATCTTGCCTTCTCCCCTGCCGCAAGTTTAACCCATGTTCCCCCGTCTCCTTTAGGAGAAGCCGTCCAGGCCGATGAGGATATAAAGGTTACTGCGGGTACTGTAGATTTATAAGTACTGCCTGCATCCACAAACAAAGCGACACGGACCGTGTCCGTAGTAGATGATTCGGCATAAGCAGATGATTGTATCATTCCGAGTAACAATACCCCTGCCAGTATGCATTTCCCTATTTTTAGCAGCTTGCTCTTGTTACGTGATTGCTTCATGGTAATGATAATCCTCCCTCACAGATGTGTTCTCATCAAGTATTACATCTTCTCAGGTACAGGCAGTCCGAGATGTGCGTAAGCCGCGGCGGTAACCATGCGACCACGCGGGGTCCGCTGAAGAAATCCGATCTGCAGCAAATAAGGCTCATACACATCTTCAATAGTCTGGCTCTCTTCCCCGATCGTGGCGGCAATCGTATCCAGTCCAACCGGACCTCCGCGAAAGCTCATAATCATAGCTTTTAGCATCTTGTGGTCAATCAAGTCGAGTCCCATCGGGTCTACCTGCAGCATTCTAAGCGCTTCATTAGCTATATCCGCCGTAATGATTCCATCTCCACGTACCTGGGCATAATCCCTTACTCGCTTGAGCAGCCGGTTAGCGATACGCGGGGTCCCTCTGGATCTGAGGGCAACTTCCTCCGCCGCATTTCCGAGGATTTCAATACCAAGAATATCAGCACCCCTGCTTACAATGTAGCTAAGCTGGTCCACGGTGTAGAACTCGAGGCGGCTGACCACTCCGAAACGGTCTCTAAGCGGAGCTGACAATAACCCCGCACGTGTCGTCGCCCCTATTAAAGTGAAGGGTGGTAGATCCAATCTGACCGAACGGGCACTGGGCCCTTTGCCAATCATGATATCCAGCGCGAAATCTTCCATGGCGGGATATAATACTTCCTCAACGGTCCGGTGAAGACGGTGGATCTCATCGATGAACAGCACATCCCCTTCCTGCAAATTCGTTAGCAGAGCCGCGAGATCCCCCGGCCGCTCAATTGCGGGACCGGAGGTGGTCCGCAGGTTCACACCTAGCTCATTCGCAATAATGTTAGCTAGCGTCGTCTTACCAAGTCCCGGAGGGCCATAGAGCAGAACATGGTCCAGTGCTTCTTTTCTCATCTTGGCGGCTTCAATATATATTTTTAAATTTTCCTTAACTTGGTCCTGTCCAATATATTCAGCCAAATAACGGGGACGAAGGCTTAATTCAACCGCCTGGTCTTCCATCATTAGATTGGCCGAAATAATGCGGTCATCCATCAGTGTACTCCCCCTCTGTCCTTACTTAGCCCGCATACAGCATTCTGAGTGCTTTCTTCATTACGGAGTCAACCGGCTCATCCGGTACAATTCCATCTTTCAAAGTCTGCCAAACCTTGTCCAGCTCAGCATCCGTATAACCTAAAGCTCTCAATCCTTCTTTGGCTTCATGCCAGCCTGTAGAGACTGGATTGAACAGATCATGCTGATCATTATCTACTTGAACAAATAATGGGGTATTCGCAATCCCGTCCAGCTTGTCTTTCAGATCAAGAATGATACGCTGCGCGGTCTTCTTCCCGATTCCCGGCAGCTTCGTAAGGAATGTGATGTTCTCTTGATATATCGCGGCTACCACACTGTCAGGCGTACCTCCGCCAAGAATACCGAGTGCCACGCGCGGCCCAATTCCCGATACCTCAATTAACTTGCGGAACAGCTTCTGCTCCTCCCTTGTAGGGAAGCCAAACAGAAGAATCGCATCCTCCCGTACGTGATGATGAATATAAGCCGTGACCATATCGTCACTTTTGGCAAAAGCATACGGATTAGGACAGAACACCCGGTAGCCAACATTCTGCACATCCATAACGACATACTCGGTTTCATAGTGGACAATATGTCCCTTTAGGTAATCTATCATGAACGTAATACCTCGTTTATCTTGGAATTTAGTGTGCTGGAATGGGCATGGCAAATGGCAATCGCCAGCGCATCCGCAACATCATCGGGCTTTGGCACAGCCTGCAGTTTTAAGAAGATCTTGGTCATTTCCTGGACCTGCTTCTTCTCTGCTTTACCATAACCGACAATGGCCTGCTTCACCTGCATCGGAGTATACTCCCCTATAGGCAACCCTCTCTGAATGGCAGCCAGGACAAGTACGCCTCTGGCCTGACTCACTGACATAGCCGTCGTCACATTTCGATTGAAGAACAGCTTCTCAAGTGCCACCGCATCCGGCTTATACTTGTCCATCAGCTGTCCAATTGCTTCGTATACATGCAGCAGCCGTTCTTCTTCGGGGGTGTTCTTCTCTGTCTGGATACATCCATATTGAACCGGAATGCATCTGCTTCCCTGCTTATCAATGAAACCGAAACCAACAATCG
>RCUH01000530.1_pt1 | contig 38197 bp, 34 predicted proteins | sample 2166191 | NCBI WGS metagenome assembly RCUH01 (sample SAMN09932848, study PRJNA488358) | compost metagenome | feature: garden; material: soil; isolation source: compost soil in an enriched community after 214 h of incubation | place: Germany: Experimental Botanical Garden Goettingen | collected... | reverse complement strand
TCCCGCTCCATTCGGATCAACAATTCCGATGATGTCTTCTTCAATATACCCCTCTTTGTAGTTATTTGAGTTGATCGGGTTATCCAACATAATGATCAATTCATTCCCCATTTCCTGGATAGTCATCACAGGAGCTGTTGGTGGTTCCAAAATACGGAAACAGTTGTCGAACAATGCCTGTGCTTTCGTATCTGCTGTTTTCAATGCGTTTACAGAAGAGAAGATCTCTCCTTCAAAACTTCTTGCATAAACAATACCAACTGTAATGTTGTTTACTGCTCCCGGACGTAATGTAAACGGTCCTGCTGACTGTACGAAACGACGGTCACCTGATGGATTCGACGGGGAGTTTATTCCACATGGCTCAAACTCTGACCAGGAAAATCCAGGATCTACCCCGTTTGTTGCCCAATTCAAAGTATCTGAATCTGCAGGGAACATGTAATTTGTTTCAATTCCACCTACACAAACTGCTCCTGGGAATCCTGTTCCTCCGTAGTACAATTGATCTCCGAACTGCCACAATCCACGCATGTAGTTGTAATACTGTGTAGATGATGTTGGATCTGATTGACCAATAGGTGCATTCTGACCTGTATAGATCGTAAAGTTACGCATACCGTAACGCTCGTTGTCCGGAATTCCGTCTCCGTATCCGATTCCCAATCCTTTATATACAATTCCTTTGTTTGCGATAGCACTTGCAACCGTTGGAATGTCCCATGTTTTTGTAATTGTATCAAAAACTGGTCCCGGGTTATCGATTTGGTCTGCATCCTGGTAAGGTCCTTCAAAGAAGTCTACACCGATTGCAGGTGGATTAGGTCCGAATCCCGGACGACCTGAGTTTGGTTCGTCATTTAAGTCTCCATTGTACATGTAGCTCAATCCACGTGTAACGTCACATCCTGCATAGTCATCGTTGTAGTTACCTAAATCCGCATCAACATACTGAGAGAAATAAGTGTCATACAAAGTCTGTGTACCACGGTTAATCAACTCGTAGTTGTAGAAAGTCATTTTATTGATCTCATCGTCTGTTGCAAATGCAAAAGCCTGAGCGTGGATTTCCATCCCGATAGGTTCTCCCTGAGATTCCGTGTGAATGTTTCCTTTATCGTTGAACACCCACCAGTTGGTAAGGTCACCGAATAAAACTACACGTCTGTCTGATCCACATTCTACATCATCTTTTCCTAAGATGTCATCATACCAAGGGTAATCTCCGTCTTCCGGTTCATAAACCATGTCATTATCCTGGTCATAGAACGGAGCAAGGAATTGGTCTTGTCCTAAAGCAACGTTTCCGTTACCTGGCCATGCATTGATCTGAGCCAATGTTTCATTACTTGGTGCCGGACAGTCTCCTGTTATGCATTCCTTCCAGTTAATGAAGGTAATGACTCCTGCTTTAGTGATCGTGAAAATTTTATCGAACTCCAAACATACCTCAGGAGAAACCGTAGCATCTCCGTAATTACGTCTAGTCGTATCTCCCTGTGGAACCGACGGATCGTAAATACTTACTCCGGGGTTGACTGTAAGCGGACCTGGCCAGAAATCATTTCCCTCAACACGAAACTTAACCGCAGCTAATTTAAGCTGACCGTTAACGTCTGTTCCTCCCATCCAAAGTGCTCCGGCATAAATGGATGTAACAACCGTTTCACTTCCTTTTCTTTTTGGAACCGTATAGGTAGCCAATCCGTTAGCACGGTCAAGGAATAATAATCCTCCCGTTTCCAATTGACAGCTAACATCATTAAAGTCCATTATTTTACGGTAGTTCGCAGGCGCACAGTTTGCAGCCTTTGCATTTACCGTGGGTTTCGGTGGCTTATTATTGCCTCCCGACTTCCCTTTCCCAAAATCATGATTGTAAGCGCTGGCTTCACCAACGAAACACATCATAACTGCGAGTGATAAGTATTTAAATGTTCGTTTCATACTTTTTAATTTTTCTTTCTTAGAAATCAAACTTAACCCCTAAGCGAATCGTTCTTGGTGCACTAATATTAAATGGATTTGCCACTTTCATCATGTAATAATCTCTGAAAGCCTGTTCATCCAATTGGTTTTGGATTGACGCCTGGTATTGAGCTGCCGCCAAATATCCGTCGTCATTCCAGTTTCCTGTAGCTCTGTAAACATTAAGAACGTTCATTGTATTGAAAAGGTTGGTAACACGTAGATAAACCTGTAAATAAGTTGATTTCTTTTTACCTTCTTTTCCAAAATCGATCGCAAATATACGATCTAACTGAAGATCCAAACGGTATTGCCAAGGCAATCTTGATCCGTTTACAGTTCCCATAATACCAGCAGTATTCGGGCTCTGCAATGCATCACTCGTAATACCTGTCTGAGACGTGTATGGAGATCCGGAATAAATGTTCGTCATCAAGTTCAAACCTGTATTCTCAAGGATCTTAGCATCACCGATCATAGGACCGTTGTAATCTGCTCCTTCACCGTAACGGTAGTCAAGCATGATATTAAACGTATGACGCTGGTCATATGAGTAAGGGAATACACTTCTCAAGTTAGGCAAACCTGCAGTCTGAAGTCCTGTAAGTAATGTAGCAGCAGAAGTCGCGTCAGAACCTGTACCATCTGCGAACTGTAATGTATATGCTGCTGTCATACGAATATTTCCTGTTCTGCGTAAGTCATAAGAAACAGTCAAACCTTTAACTGTACCGAAGTCACGGTTACCGAAAGTACGGTAAGTGTTCGGGTAAGCTTCGAAGACATTCATCAACTGTACATTGTTACGTTGTTCACGGTAGAATGCAGAGATTTTCAATGAGGAAGTCTTAGATAGAACTTGCTGGAAACCGATTTCGTAATCGATTGTCTGCTCCGGTCTCAAATTCGGGTTATTGATCGTATTTGTACGGGACTCGATGAATTGATAATCGATCGGGTTAAAACGTATACCTGTTGTAGGTCGTTTTGTCAAGATATCATAATGCGCAAAGAAAGACGCTTCATCCGAGATAGGGAATGAGAATGCAATACGAGGCATCACGTTGATCTGTGGCTTGTAATCTTCGAATGCATCTGCATTTACTCTACCTTTTACCGCTGACGTAGGATCTTTCAACCATGGAGAAATACCTGTAGATGCAACGATCAATTTCGGATCTTCAACAGCAATACCATTTGCATCGTACCACTGATCTCCGTTTCTAAATCCATTAATTCTTGTAGGATTGTTTACATCATCAACATATACTACATAGTCGTCACCCATTGATGAAGGGATTACCATGTTTGAGTATTTTGAAGGATCTTTTGCAATTTCAGATCTTGCTTCCTGTACATTGTTTGCAGTATAAACCAAGTATTTGTCTTTCAACACCGGCTGGTTTGCATCGAACACATCGACACGAACACCCACGTTGAAAACGATATCCTTGAATGCAAATTTATCCATGATGTAACCAGCAATATAAACCGGCTGGAATGCACCGATGAAACGCTTATAGTTTCCGTTTTCATCAAACTCGTTGAAATACTTATTGATATCCGTATTTCCTCTTACTTTCTTCCCTGTATGGTCATAACCAAAGTAGTTAACAAAGTTATTTCCCTGGTTGAATAATTCATCCGGAGAGAACATATCCAAAGAATACATGCTAGGATCATACTGATCAATAACCAGGTAATCTGTTCCTGCAGGATTCCATCCCAATTTCTGACGAAGGTTGTAATCAAAGAATGACTGCTCGTCCTCTTTCTGATCTCCCCCGTATTGTCCGGCTCCTTGTGCAGATGCTGCATACCCCGTATTCAATCGGTCGTAGCTGTACTGTTGGTAAGATCCAAAATTCACAACAGTTGCTGCATTTGTATTCAACTCGGTCAAATGCTTGTTTGCTAACAAACGTGCAACTGTCCAAAGCTCAATTGGTCCGGATGATCCGTTTGACCAACCTCTATCCCAACGTTGCTCGTATTCAAATCCTAAAGAAAGGGAGTGGTCACCAATGTTAACAGAACCAGATCCTGTAATACGGAACTGATCTTGCTCAGCGCGGCTGAAACCGTTATTCGGCGCTCCGATGTTATTCCAGATACCGTAAACAGAAGTTGGAACATCACCGTTTCTCAATGCACGTCCGTTCTGAACCTGAAGCAATGTTTGGTAATTACCTGTTGGGTTACCTCTGTAAAGATCAAAGTAACTTTGAGTAATCGATGCCAAAGCCTGGTTTGTTTGAGAAGCCTCAAATTCAACCAAGTATTCTTCCGGAACTGCTGTTTGGTAATAATCTCCGTCTACAAATTCGTATGTCGGACGGAAATATCTTGTAAACTTACCTACGTGTCCGTAGCTGAACAAATCAAATTTGTGGTTTCTGTCGTAAGACTCTGATTTTGTCTTAGAGTAATCCACCATGATGGAGTAGAACGCTGATTTCACTTTAGAACTTCCTCCTTCTCTTGTATTAGAGAAACGCTGAGTGAAACGTCCGTAAACACGGTAGTCTAACTGGTTGAAAACTCCAAAATTTGTAAAGTTCAACAACGAGTTGTCATAATTGTAATTACTTCCGAAGTTGTAGTTTAAAGATCCACCGAATGTTAAGTTAACAGACGGCCCTGTATTCACATCAATTTTTGCAGAAGCAGAAACTGTGGAACGAGCTGCATTCATTCTCCACGGAGTTTTCTCGAAATCACTTTCTCTTAAGTAATTTGCATTGTGGAAAGTACCCGTACCTGTAGCACTTGCTCTTACCGGATTTTCCAATAAGTAATCTCTTGCTTCTTTCTTAATACGGTATGAACCTCCATTCAAAGGACGGCTATCCAATTCATTTGTGTAGTTAACAGAAAGAAGGAAACCAAGAATCGGTTTTGTTTTCTTACCAGTTGAGTCTTTTCTCATCAAAAGTGGTCCGGAAAGCAATCCTTCAACAAGGTTATAACCGAATTTATCCAATCCGATCACTTTTCCGTCGTAACCGTTCGGGTCATTTCCTTTAAAGTAGAAACCTGAAGTTACCGCCTCTAATGAACCGAAGTACTTAGCAGATGGTCCACGTGTTGTTACCGCAATAATACCACCGGTTGCATCCCCGTAGTTAGCCGGTAAACCTCCGGTAATTACAGAGACCTCTTCGATCGCAGATTTCGGTAAGTTGGAAGACCCCCGCACTTTAATACCATCAATAAAGAAGTAGGTACCATCTGAACGAGAACCACGAACAGAAAGCTCTCCTGTTCCTTCATTCTCAGTTACACCACCGACCGTACTTGCAACCCCAGCTGCAGAACGGGTAGGTAGACGCGAGATATCCTCACGCGTGATAGTTGCCCCGGAAGGACCCCCATCTTTATTAATCAATGGAACTTTGTAGGCTACTACAACGACTTCATCGATCGCTTTCACGTCGGTAGGAAGTCCAAGAACAGTATTGTCGAGGAAAGTAATACGATCAGCATTGACAACAACACCTTTAATTGCTGTTGGCTGATACCCTTCACCCGGATTACTGATCTCAACATCGTAGGAACCTGGAGATAACGAGTTAATTTGAAACTTCCCATCTGTATCAGTGGTTGTGTTTCCCTTAACTGTTCCATTTTGCTTGACGACTACGATACAATCGTATATAGCCTCCTTGCTGTCTTTATCGACAACGCTACCACGGAGTGTTCCCAAACCTGATTGGGAATAACCGTAAGTCACTGTCAACAAGATACTTGCAATTAACAAGTTGAGTTTACGTAACATAAGTACAGTTTAATTTTACATCATTTTTATTGTAACAAAGCGTGTAAATATAGTAATTTTCGATTTGTTAACATTTCCTAAAAAACTTTTCTCATTTGTAACAAATTAACCTAGATTAACTCTTTATTAACTTTTGGATTCACGAAAAGCCTTTATTTTTAAGGAATTGTGACAGAATAATAAATTATTGAAGCATCATTTTTAAGCTTTCTGACATACCTTTGCGCTATGTCTAACATTTCTATTATTAATTTAAATGCGGTTTCTATTTATTTAATGGAAATTGATTTTTCGCAGTTTGAAAGCTATCAAAACTCCTTTACACCGGCTGAAACAGCAAAAATTGAAACAATCAGACACCCTGAGAAAAAGTTGGAGTATGCCGCTTCAAGATACCTTAAACACCATATTTTCGGCTCCAAAAACATTCAGTACGATTCATCCGGATCTCCTTTCATCGAAGACGTCGGATTTATCTCCTTATCTCACTGCAATTCTCATATCGCAATCGCGGTCTGCTCCGAGCACTTAATTGGCGTTGATATTGAAGAAATTCGTGAAAAATCCGTGATCACCTCTCCCCGTTTCATCACCGATAACGAAAAACTCCTCTTCGATCAGACCGACCAAACAGATATGTCAACACTCTGGTCTTTAAAGGAATGCCTCTACAAACTCTCCGACAGAAATCAGCTCTTGTTTCAAAAAGACATCCTCGTTTACAAACGGTCGGATCAATTTTACGGGAGCATTCTAAAAACCGATGGAATTTATGAATACGAGCTTCATGTGGAGCAATTCCGGAATATTTTAATAACTTTCAATTCGGGTAAAGGAAAACTGATTCATGAACATTCTCACTAAAATACAATCCGGAACAGGCCAGCTGGCACTTCTGATCGATCCCGAAAAAACAAAAAATGAAGATTTGCTGCAGGAACTGATCAAAAAAGCAGAATTCGCAGCCATTGATTTCTTTTTTATCGGGGGAAGTACTGTTACACGAAAAGAAATGGAAACCGTTGTATCCTTCGTGAAAACGCATTCTACCATTCCGGTGGTTCTTTTCCCGGGATCCAGCAATCAATTATCCGAACATGCTGACGCACTGTTGTTTCTAAACCTGTTATCAGGCAGAAACCCGGATTTTCTGATCGGTCATCACGTATCTTGTGCAGAAGAAGTATTGGAAATGAAGATAGAAGTTATTCCTACCTCCTATTTGCTGATCGACGGCGGAAAAATGACCTCTGTAGCTTATGTAAGTCAGACCACTCCTATTCCGAGAGAGAACAAAAGTATTTCATTGAAAACAGGAATTGCCGGATATTTAATGGGGCAAAAACTAACTTATTTCGATGCCGGCAGCGGAGCGCTTCATTCCGTTCCCACTCAACTTATTAAAGAGCTGAAAGAAAAGATCGACACGCCCGTTATCGTTGGAGGAGGAATCAAATCCCTGGAACAAATAAAAGCCTTCAAAAATGCGGGAGCCAATGTGATTGTAATCGGAAACAAGATCGAAGAAAACATGGACTTTTTATTGGATATCGAAGCCTATCAAAAAAGCTCATTTCGAAACGATTAACATTTTTTATACCGTTCAATCAGCATCAAACACACTTCACTAAATGATCTGTTATTTAATCTTAGTGTTAAAATAATTGAATTATATTTACCCATTGCGAACTGAGAAAACTAGGAGTTTCGTGTCTTTAGACATATCTTAACAAACTGATCTAAAGCACATTAATTAAGTAACAAAGCCAAAAAACTCTCAAATTCAAAACGTTCACAACTACACATTTATTCATCGTAAAGTGTATATTAAGTTGAAAAAAACAATGTTGAATCTATTAAATTGTTAAACATGCGCAAAAAATTACTTTTGGGTGTATTTTCTTTGATGGGTGTGGCTTCAACCGGGAATTTATTTGCCCAGGAAACACACTTCTCATGCGGAAGTCATACACAAATGAAAAAATTGTATGCCGAAAATCCAGGATTAGAAGAGGATTACAAAAAATTAATGAACAGATACACGGAAAACCGTATCATCAACGGAAAATCTAATACTGTTCGAATCATTCCTATCGTTTTCCATATTGTTCATGAATATGGTGCAGAAAACGTATCAGATCAGCAAATCCAGGACCAAATGGTCATTTTGAACGAGGATTTCCAACACTTGAATACGGACTTAAATGTTGTTGTATCTCCATTCGATACAATCACAGGAGATGCAAAACTTGAGTTCCGTTTAGCGACATTGGATCCTTATGGAAATTGTACCAATGGTATCGAACACATCTACAACCACAACACTAACCAGGGAGATGATTATTCCAAATTAAACCAGTGGGACAGAGACAAATATTTGAATGTTTGGCTTACAGCTTCCATCGGATCTGCAGGAGTAGCAGGATATGCATATTACCCTACAGGTGTTACAGGAGTTGGTTTTTGGAGAGATGGAATTATTATCCTTAACAACTATGTTGGAGATAGCGGAACAAGTAGCCCGCATAACTCAAGAGCTTTGACTCACGAGATCGGTCACTACCTTGGATTGGCGCACACTTGGGGGAATGATAACGACCCGGGAAATCAGGCAAGCTGTGGACAGGACGACGGTATTGGAGATACTCCTAACTGTATCGGTCTGACAACTTGTAACATGAACGCTAACACATGTGTTGAATCAACATCTCCGGAAAATTACTGGCCGGTTGATGTGAATGACAACACTCAAAACTTCATGGACTATTCTTACTGTTCCGTTATGTTCACAAACGGTCAGGCAAGCTTCATGAACAATGTATTGGAGCAGGAAACAAGCGGACGTAACAACTTGTACACGTCAACTAACCTGGTATCAACAGGTACAGATACACTTGTTCCTGTAACATGTGTTCCTGTTGCTGATTTCTTTGTAGACGTAAACGGTTCTGCATCGAACCTTGGACCAAATGCAAATGCAATGACAGCTTGTGTTGGAAATCCGATCGCATTTAAAGATGCTTCATGGAAAGCAGGTGTTACAGGATGGTTATGGAGTTTCCCTGGAGGAAGCCCTGAAACTTCAACAAATCAAAACCCTACAGTTACTTATGCTACTCCGGGATGGTACCCTGTAACGCTAACAGTTTCAAACAACGTTGGTTCTGATACAAAAACAATTGATCACATGATTTACATCCAGGGAGATTGGGCTGAATACGTTGGACCTCGCTCTGAAGATTTCGACCAGAACGCTAACTTCTGGATCACTCACAACCCTGAGAACAATCATGCTTCATTCAACCGTGTTACATCCGGAGGAAAGCAAAACACACCATGTTTCAAGCTGAACAACTACAAAAATGTTTCCGGAGCTATGGCGTTTACAGAAGATTGGTATTACAATGACCGTCTTGGAAACTCTAAAGATTATTTGATCTCTCCTGCTTACGATTTAAGAAGTACGTCAAGCATCAATATTTCATTTGATTATGCATACGGTTCAAGAGCAACCACTACTACAGAAATGACTGAGAGATTGGTAGTTTACTACTCAAGAGACTGTGGTAAAACATGGATTCAAAAAACATCTATTACAGGTGCTGCATTGATTACAGCTGGTTTACAGGACGGAGATTTTGCTCCGAACACAAACAGCGACGCACAATGGAAAACGGTAAGTTTCACTCACACTCCGAATTCAACGGATAATAAAACAAAATTCAAATTTGAATTTATCGCATCTGACTACTCGTCTAACTTCTATTTTGATAACTTCAATATTTCAGGAACTCTTGGAATTGAAGAAAATGGAGTTTTACCAACGATTTCAATCGCTCCAAACCCGGTTGCAACAGGATCTGACTTATCAGTGGAAGTTGAAAACTCTGAGGCTGGAATGAAATTGATCGTTATGGACTTGAAAGGTGCAATCATTTCAACTACTGAGGTACCAGCTTCTTCAGGAGCACAAACAGTAAGTATTCCTATGAACGTTGCAAAAGGATGTTACATCCTGAATGCTGTGAAAGGAGCTGCAAAATCTACTCATCGTGTAGTAGTTTACTAATTAAGATTCAACTTATATATAAAAAAGCCCCGGGGCGATGGCGACATCTGCTTCGGGGCTTTTTTTAGTTCAAACAAATGCTGTTAGCCTGGAAATTATTATTTTCACTTTATGAACGCTTACGTCAAATTTGCTACTCCTTATCCTTTTCAAAGACCTGCTTTTATAGGGATTCGTGAATACCGTTTCGTCAATTCACTCGGTGACGAATACAGCGTTCAGTTCGTTCAAAAAAACAACCAGGTCACTAATTACATCGTGGATTTAAGCCTGAAAAGCCAGGACCAGGATGAATACCAAACAATGAATACCGGGGATGTCTACAAGGTCATGGCCACGGTGGTTTCTATCCTACTGGATTTTATTTCTCAAACGGCACATTGCCAGAGTATCGAATTTGTACCTGTCTCTGAAAACGACCACCAATCCAACAGAAGATCGGTTCTATTCTTAAGATATGTTCAATCTTTCAAAGTCATTACAGGCTGGGACTATAAAATAAAGGACGGGGTCTTTACTTTAACACGTCCGAAAACAAAATAAAATGTCTTATTTTGCAGTATGAAGTTTGAAGAATTAAACAACCGATTGGAGAACACACTTGCAGAATACGGCATTGAAGCATTTTCGGAAAGACAGGAAAAGTTGATCAAACTTTCCAAACAAGGTAAAAACCAGTTAATCTTCACTCCGTTTGACCAGGAAATAATCGACGGACTTCATTTCATTTCCTTTATGCGTGCTCCTGAAATGCTTGAAGGATCGCCCCGCGTATTGTGGATCACTCCGAAATGGGAAAGTGCACGTGAACAGGTTAAATCTTTTCAGCGCCTGATGAAACGGGCGGATGTAACCATTGAGATCGCTGACGACAAAGGAAAAATCATCGAACAGCGAAATGCCATTTTTGAAGGAGCAGAAGTCATCATCGGAAATCCGAAAAGATTACTGGACCTGTATAACCAGAACGGATTCCATGTCAATCAGCTTAGCCTCGTAATCATTGATCACACGGACATACTTTGTAAAGACCCGCTAACCCTTCAGTCAATTAGAAGGATTGCCGAAAGCCTTCCTAAATGCCAAAAACTAATTTTCTCGGAAGGAACTCATCACAGATTGGAAGTATTTTGCGAAGATATTTGTACCTTTTACGAAACTTCTGAGTTATAAAATTTATGATTGCCAAACAGCTGAAAAATATTTCCACAGGATGCTACCTTTTAGGAATGATCTGTGCTTTGATGCTGTACACCAGCAATACGTTTGGTTATGCTTCCGCAATCCGGATCGGGTTCTACGTTTTTGGCGGAGCAGGACTTCTTTTAAGCCTGATCCAATTCCGTTTTCTTCCCGAAGACAAATGGGAAGAGTTCAATTTGCTTTTCTGGATCGGATCATTGGTCATTTTTATCGGTTTTGTAACCAAAATTCTTTACTCCAAGTACTCCACTCCCCTTCTGATCCTGGGATTGGCAATAACGGGGCTTTCATTCTTTGTAAATCCGCTCAAAAGGGATAAGAACGAAGAAGACGATATCCTGGATAAATAAACCGTTCTGAATCACTGTCAAAAAAAGTTTTAATTTAGTCCAATCCATTTAGTTGGTAATTGCGTATTTAGTTTACTGAAACTTGATTAATCCTGTACAGTGAGAAATTATTTCCTTGTCTTTCTTTGTTCCATACTGCATCTCCTATCGAACGCACAGGCTCCCATAACCCAGCACGATGATTTTCTGAATATTGAAGGAACACAGTTAAAATACTTTGTTTCTCCGAAAAAAAAGGCGACTATCCGGTACGTAAATCTACACCTGGACCAATTCAAACCCATTAATTCACGCATGGTGAACCTGGGATTTGAAACAAAAGACGTTTGGTTCTATTTCGAAACTAAAAATGCTTCCAAATCACGCCTGATCCGGATGCTCAAACTGAGTAACCCGATTATCGATGAAGTAGATGTTTACAAACGGATCGGGAACAGCACATTCATTCCCATTGCAAAAGGAGGAGATCAACGGCCATTCTCCTGGAGATACAACGGAAACAGGGAACTGATTTTCCCGCTGAAACTGGATCCGCACAGCACCAACGGTTTTTTATTTCGCGTAAACAACGGCGGAGAACAATTCTATTTCCAAAGTTCACTCGAAAAAGGATCTTACATCCAGGTAAAACATGGAAACAAGCAGGTCTTTTACGGGTTGCTCTTCGGAGTAATGATTTTCATCATCATTCTCAACCTGGCGATCGGGATTTTATTCCGTCAGCGCATTGCATACATCTACACCCTTTACGGAGCTTCTTTCACCTTGCTTCAACTATCGCTATTGGGCTTCGGGACAACCTGGCTCTGGACCGATCAGTATTTCATTTCAAACAGGGCGAATCCGGTACTGGCATCGCTGGGCGTTTTATTCTTCCTGAATTTCACTTACCGTTTCCTGGATTTAAAGAAAAACACGCCCCGAATCATTCCGTTTGTGCGGATTATACAAGCTACTTTGCTGCTAAATATCTGTATCAGCCTGATTCCCGGAACCGTATTCATGAATATTTCCGCAGTTACGGTCAATGCATTGACGCTCATCCTGAACCTATTCATCATTTACCCGCTGATCGTCACGCTCAAAACCGGTTCCCGGACAGCCAAATCATACTTGCTGGCTTTCTCGATTTTACAGATCTCCGTATTTGCTTTTGTCCTGCGTAATTTCGGTGTCATCCCCAATACATTCCTGGCAGATAACGGGCTGCAAATCGGTTTTGCGGTGGAAATGGTTATTTTGACCTTCGGTATTTTGCAGCGCTTTAAACTGATGAATGATGCCTCTATTTCCACCCTTGCAGAAGCAAATAAATTGAAAGAAAACCTGAATATTCAGCTGGAAGCAGAAGTAGACCTCCGAACCAAAGAGGTTATTCAGCAACGAAATGAACTGGAACAGAAAAACGGAGAGATTACCAGCAGTATCCTTTACGCAAAGCGTATTCAAAATGCATTGCTGCCAAGCAGTTCTTATTATACGAAACTGGTTCCCAATCTCAACGTTTTTTACCATCCGAAAGACATCGTAGCAGGTGATTTTTACTGGATCAAACGCATCCGGTTGGGTGAGGAGGTCTGGAAATTTGTTGCAGTAGCAGATTGCACCGGACATGGAGTTCCCGGGGCCATGATGAGCGTACTTTGCATGAATGCTCTGAATGAATCGGCGCGCTTGCTGGAAGATGCAGATCCTGCAGATTTACTAACGCGGGTGAGCGCTTACCTGAGAGATTACCTGCTTACAGACGGACTGGAACTCTCCGATGGGATGGATATTTCGGTGATTTGCTACAATTCGGAGAAACAAATTCTGCGTTTTTGCGGTGCTAACAATCCGCTTTGGCTTGTCAATGAAGGTGACATACAGGTTCTCCCTCCTACCAAAAGACCGGTAGGAAAATCAGAGTCCAGCCTGGCTTTTGAACTTCATGAAATGAACTACTCCAAGGACCAACGCATCCTGTTATTCTCCGATGGCTGTATCGACCAATTCGGTGGAGCAAACGGTAAAAAGCTAAAAACTCCGGGACTGAAAAAGATGGTCATGGAACGCTATGACACGAACCCTCAAAATCACCTTCGGAAAATAGAACAGGGACTATTCCAATGGAAAGGAAGTGAAGAACAGCTGGATGATATCTGTATGATGCTGATCGACCTGAATTAGAAAGTCGCCTTCAAACTCATGTCCAGGCTGTTGAAACTATGAGTCAAGGCCCCTACAGAAATAAAATCAACACCTGTTTCGGCGAAGCTGCGGATAGTCTGTTTGGTAATTCCGCCGGAAGCTTCCGTTTCGTAACGTTTATCAATGATCTCCAGGGCTTCTTTCAATAATTCGGGTGTAAAATTATCCAGCATAATGCGGTCTACCATCCCCACTTCGAGCACCTGGCGTAATTCCGCAATATTACGTACCTCGATTTCAACTTTGAGCTGTTTCCCGGTAGATTTCAGGTATTCTTGTGTTCGCAATATTGCGTCTTTGATCCCTCCTGCGAAATCCACGTGATTGTCTTTCAGCATGATCATGTCGTACAATGCAAAGCGGTGATTCATTCCGCCACCGATCCGAACCGCCCATTTTTCCATATAACGGACTCCCGGTGTGGTTTTGCGTGTATCCAATAATTTAGTTTGAGTTCCTTCCAGCAGATCCACATAACTTTTGGTCTGCGTAGCAATTCCTGACATGCGCTGCATAAAATTCAGCAAAGTGCGTTCAGCCGCTAATATGGATTGAGCACTTCCTTTCAGGTAAAAGGCAATATCACCGGGTTTAACAAACGTTCCGTCAGGTAGAAGCTCTTCAAAAACCAAGTTTGGATCAACTAATTCACATACTTTTTTAGCGACCTCTACCCCGGCAAGAACACCGGTATCTTTCACCAACAATTTTGCTATTCCTGAAGCATCAGAAGGAATACAGGCCAAAGAAGAATGATCGCCATCTCCTAAATCTTCCTGTAAGGCATTTTTTACAATCTCATCAAACATGAGGTAAAGTTAATTGAAAAGGGAAAAATTGAGAAGGGAAAAGTGAAAAAAGCAGTTCTGACTTACTTTTCAATTCACTTTTAACTTATTCGATCGATAAGGATTCGATTTTCAGATCAGAACCAAGGTGTTTCCACTTGATCGTTACACGAAAGGATTCGTTTTTGGAAGTATAAGTTCCTGTTGTTAGAGGTGAATCGTCGCTTTCTTTACCTCTGTAAGTAAACCGGAAACTGGATACCGGTTTACGGTTGAAAAAATCTTTCAGCAATTGAGTAGCCTGGGATTGGGCATAAACTCCTTCTTTACCCTGGATCTGGAGCAATAATTTATCCTTTCCGTGAGAAACGATCTTAGCTGCATCTTCCCTGTTGAATGCCTGCTCAACCGATGCGAAATTTGCATCCCGGACCGTGTGAAACGATAAAATAAAAGAAGCCAGCAATGATAAAATAAAGCCCATAATTCAATTGTTATTTCTACCTCCCATCAACAAATATAATGCCTAAAATCAAATCCCGGCGATTATCTACTGTTTTTGTAGATTATTCTACTGTAAATGAGGTGCTGAGACCAAAAATCAGACCGCAATCCGGTATCTTTTTTTAAGCCAAATCCACATTTTTTGTATCTTCGTTGCATGCAGGTAACACTACTTTGTATTGGTAAGACCGGGAAAAAATTCCTGGAAGAAGGAGAACAGGAGTATTTAAAACGACTCCGGCATTACATTTCTTTTCAAATGCATATCATTCCGGATATCAAACAGTCAAAGAACTTATCTGAAAACCAGATCAAGCAAAAAGAAGGAGAATTGATCCTGGAAAAGGTCGGAACTTCCGAAACACTGATTTTGCTTGATGAAAGAGGAAAGGAATACAGTTCCATGGAGTTTTCAACTCATTTGCAGGACCAATTCAACCGTGGCGGAAAACATATCTACTTCGTAGTCGGTGGTCCGTATGGATTCAGTGATTCGGTTTACCAGCGGGCAAATGGCATGATTTCCTTATCCCAGATGACTTTTTCTCACCAGATGATCCGTTTGTTTTTCATTGAACAGCTTTACCGTGCAATGACCATCCTGAAAAATGAACCATATCATCATCAGTAGACATGAAATACACTGAATTTACGCTGTATGATTACATTTTCTTTTCTGCTTACCTGATTCTGTTCAGCCTGATCGCCATTCTGTTTTACCTGAAAAACCGGGAAAAACCGGAATACCGTTATTTCTTACCTCATTTTTTCTGGAAGATCTTTATCGGTTTTGCGATGGCGGCTGTTTACGTTTACAGTTATGGCGGTGGAGATACCACTGCATACTGGCAGGGAGCCGATACCCTGAACAATTTGTTCTATGAATCTCCCGGAAGTTATTTCACGGAATTATTTACGACACCCACAAAAGGCTACATTCCAAATTATTACAATTCCAAAACCGGTATTCCGCCAGTATGGATCTACAATGAGTCGAATTCCTGGTTTGTTTGTAAGATCAGTAGTCTCATTTCCTTTTTCACCTTCAAAAGTTACCTGACCCTCAATCTCTTTTACTCGGTAATTACTTCCGTCATATCCTGGAAATTCTTTCGTTTCCTGAATTCCTTTTTGACGATCAAAACAAAGTATATCGCTTACGCTGTTTTATTTATTCCTACTGTAGGTTTCTGGTGTACCGGAATTATGAAAGATTCCGTTACTTATGCCAGCTTATTGGTCGTGACAATGGGGCTATTCAAAATACTTTACAGGCAATACAGTATCAAAACCATCATTGTAACGTTGATCGGAATCTGGTTTATTATCGTCATACGCTCGTTTCTTTTATTGCCCATAGCTGTGCCTTTATTCATCATTCTCATTTTCAGGCTCAATAGCACCAAACCATTTGTAGTTCGATTTTTAACCCGTATTACCGGAATGTCGATTGCGATTGCAAGTATTGTTTTCTTCATGGTCAGTTCCTCTTTGTTTGGAGAGTTTTCATCCGATAACCTGACAGAAACCGCCAATACAATTTACCTGGATTTCCAAAACAACAAAGGATACACCGGAAAACGGTATGACCTGGGAATCTCAGAGGTAAATTCGGTTACCATGGTCACGGTCATTCCAAATGCAATACTGACAACACTTTACAGGCCATTTATCTGGGAAGCCGACAATTTTCTCATGCTTATCAACGGTATGGAAAGCACCGTTTTCATCCTCCTCACATTAGCGGTGATTCGAAGGAGAAAAAGAACAAGCGCAGTCCTTTCAATGCACGATATTCAAACAAAGGATTTCATTATCTTCTGTGTTTTGTTTGTCTTGATCCTTGCTTATTTTGTTGGACTAACCTCCGGTTTGTTTGGTGTGATCGCCCGTTTGAAAGCCCCCACCCTTCCCTTCTTCCTATTGTTTATCTTCAGCCGAATGGAAAGAAAAAACGAACAAAACACCCTTCCTACGAACTAATCAGGATTCATGAAAACGAACTCTCCCTATTTCAAAAACCTGGACGGTCTCAGAACGATTTGCTTCCTAATGGTCTTCTTTTTCCACAGTTTCACCAGTGAAAACGCAGCAGTACTGAATTCAAACACTTACAAAACAATCAAAGTAGGATTTTTTGCCAATGGAAACCTGGGGGTGAACTTCTTTTTTGTATTGAGTGGTTTTCTAATCACGTATCTCCTGATCATTGAAAAACAAACAACTTCAACCATTCATATCATTCACTTCTGGATCAGAAGAATTCTGCGTATTTGGCCTCTTTATTTCTTTTGTGTCTTCTTTGGATTCTTCCTTTTCCCGATACTCAAATCGTATTTAGGACAAAGCCCGCAGGAAACCGCGCATTTGATGAATTACCTCACGTTCACAGGTAATTTCGATTTTATTGCCAACGGAAGACCGGATGCATCCATCCTTGGCGTTCTCTGGAGCGTGGCGATTGAAGAGCAATTCTACCTTGTTTGGCCGCTATTCCTGATCCTGATCCCAATCCGGTACTATTGGATCCTGTTCACCGCATTAATCGGGATCAGTCTTGGATACCGGATCACTCATCCAGATTACTACCACATCGAGTTCCATACCCTTTCTTGTATGAACGACCTGGTGATCGGTTCATTTGGAGCCTGGTTCATTCTCCGGCATGAGTCTCTTCAAAAATTACTCATAAACCAATCCAAGCTGATTCAAACAGTTCCTTACGTCCTGTTCGTTGTCTATTTTTTTGTACGGGATGAATTGACATTTTGGTACGGAGGCCTGATCCCATATGAACGTATCTTCAGTTCGGTGATCATGTTGTGGATTATTTTGGACCAGGCAATTAACACCAATGGGATTTTCAGGCTTTCACGTTTCAAATTACTGATTAGGAGCGGTCAATATACCTACGGGATGTACTGTTTGCATTTCCTGGCCATTTTGATCGTGATCACAGTGACTAAATCACTGCTTCACCAGGACCATTTTTTAACCGTCCTGATTGTTGAACCAATAAGCAGCCTGATCCTCACTTATTTCATATCATTCATCAGTTACACCTATTTTGAGGCTTATTTTTTGAAATTGAAACGAAAGTTCATTTAGTGTTCATATTTAATTTTCCTTGCCCTAATTTTTTAATTCAATAAACTTCACACACTTAATCTGCGGAATTTTCTTTACTTTGTCTATTATAATTGAATAAATGCATCCGGAGAATAAGTATCTACTCGAAATAAAATCAAAAAGTAAGTTCAGCTTTGGTTTCAAAGAGATTTTGAGTTACTGGGAATTGCTCTATTTTTTTACCTGGAGAGAAATTAAGGTCAAATACAAACAAACTGTTTTGGGATTTCTGTGGGTAGTCTTACAACCCGCATTAATGACCCTGGTTTTTACTTTCTTCTTGGGAAATGCCATTTCATCTGTATCGGAATTAAGTGTTCCTTACCCTCTCTTTGCACTAAGCGGACTGGTAATCTGGGGATTTTTCAGTACCGGCCTTTCAAATGCTGCAAACTCGATGGTCAATAATTCCAACATCATCAAGAAAGTATATTTCCCGCGCCTGATCATTCCTTTTTCGGCGATTCTAAGTTCCAGTGTGGACTTTCTCATTAGTTTATGTTTGTTCTTTATTGCATTGATCTATTTTCAAACCCCCATTAACTGGGTTCACCTGCTTTATCTTCCCCTGGCATTGATTATGATCGCATTTTCCACATTGGGAATTGGGATGTTTCTTGCCGCACTGAATATTAAGTACCGGGATGTCCGCTATATTCTTCCTTTTTTTATCCAGGGAATGCTTTTTGTGTCCCCGATCATGTTCCCGATTTCAATCACTAACAACCCGATAGCAACTACTATTCTGCAATTCAATCCTGTTGCCGGTGCATTGGAATTGATCCGGAGTGTCTTTATGGATTATGAAATGAATGAGACAACCATTCTGTACAGTTCCATCTCTACCATTATTTTCTTCCTGATCGGTTTGTACTCCTTCCGAAAAACAGAGGCTTATTTTGCCGATTTAGCTTAACGTTTGATTATTGATTATCTCCAGTGAAACCCATATTAGAAATTGAAGAAATAAGCAAAAAATACCTGATCCAAAAATCAGGTCAACAGCCTTATTTAAGTCTGCGGGACTCCCTATCCGGTTTTTTCAGGAAAAATGAAAAGCAGGAGTTTTGGGCATTGAAAGACATTTCATTCCAGGTAGAAGCAGGTGAAAGCATTGGGATTATTGGAAAAAACGGGGCTGGAAAATCCACACTCCTAAAAATACTGTCTCAAATTACACCACCCACCACCGGGAAGATCACTGCCCGCGGAAGAATTGCTTCGCTTTTGGAAGTAGGTACCGGGTTCCATGCCGAACTTACCGGACGGGAAAACATTTTCATGAACGGTTCTATTTTGGGAATGAAACGAGCAGAAATTTCGCGAAATTTCGATGCCATTGTGGACTTTTCAGGGGTGGAACAATTCCTCGATACACCGTTAAAACATTACAGTTCCGGCATGCAATTAAGACTTGCTTTTGCAGTTGCGGCTTTCCTGGAAAACGAGATTTTGATCATCGATGAAGTATTGGCTGTCGGTGATGCTGAATTTCAAAAGAAATGCCTGGGAAAAATGAATGAAGTGAGCAAAAGCGGACGTTCGATCCTATTTGTAAGCCATGACCTTGATTCCGTTGCCAATTTATGTAACAAAGGGGTTTATTTGAAAAACGGGCAAATTGCCCAATTGGGAGAAATCTCGGAAGTATTGCACGGTTATTCACAAAATTACGGAAGCTCCGACCAGCAATGGGAAGGCAATCAGCGGCCGGGAAATGATAAAGTACGCTTAAACAGCGTTTCCCTGGTCAATGGGCAGGGGAAACAAATTTACCAGCCAACAATTCACGACAAAATAGGTGTTCGCATCCAATACGAATTGTTTGAAGACAATTTTTCACCGTCTCCGAATGTTCACTTCTACAACACGAATAATGTGTGTTGTTTTTTGGGGATTTCAGGAGCAAAAACAACCGAAAAAGGAACATACGAAGTCATCATCTGGATTCCGGAAAATACCATGAACAATATCCAATACAACATTGGAGTTTCAATTACTACATTAAAAACGGTAGAGGTTCATTTGGATATCCGTGACATAATCAGTGTGGACTTTTTCGAGGATAAATTTAAACGACTGACCGATTTCAGTGGAGTTATGCCCGGAGTGGTTCGCCCAACAACGGTCAGTGAATTAATCAAAATAAAGTAAATTTTCCATGGACAATATTCAGGAAATTATTGAAGAGAATTTTTGTTTGAAATTCGAACTGGATTCACTTGCCGACCATCTTCTTTTCGGTAAACACGAAAGATGGGTTCATGGCTTCATGAATAAATACGGAGATGAATTGCATTTAAAGCGGTATGAATTTGCACAGAAGTTCGTTTCCGGGAAACGTGTTTTGGACATTGCCGGCGGGAGCGGTTATGGAACTTACTACCTGGCAAAAAACGGAAATCCGGTAGAAATTCATTCCGTAGATCTGAGCGAAGATTCTGTACGCTACGCAAATCACCGCTATCCGGATGAAAAAATTACCCGTTTTGTGGACAATGCAGAAACATACGAGAATAAGGAGTACTATGATGTGGTAGTAAGCTTTGAAACCATTGAGCATCTTCCTGGTTATGCCGCTTTTCTTGAGCGTGTTTTTGCTTCTTTAAAACCTGGTGGAAAACTGATTATCTCCACACCGGTTACTGCCGTTACGAGCACCAACAACATCAATGAATTCCATGTTATTGAGTGGTCATTTAACGATTTCCAGGAATTGATCAAAAAACACTTCAAGATTGAGGAAGTATACCTTCAAAATATTGCATTAAATTCCCAGATTGTGAATTCCTTTGTGAAGAAGGTCCGTCATAAGTTCAATCCGGGAAAATTCTTCACGTATGATCCTTCTTTGAAACCATTCAGAAACACAATTGATCTGAAAAATATTCATACCGGGTTCCAGGTCCTTGTTTGCACGAAAGAATAAGTAATGAAAGCAGCTTTTACGATATGCTCCTTAAACTATTTGTCACTTGCTCTGACATTGAAACAAAGTATTCAGGATACCAATCCGGAACTTCCGTTCTTTATTTTCCTGGCTGATAAGCTGACGGATGCTGTTAAAGACGATGCGATCATTGAAATTGAGGGGCTTCAAATTCCGGAAGACGCATTCAACGCCTTGATCAATACCTACAATATTATTGAATTCAATACGGCTTTAAAACCTTTCATCATGGAGTTCCTGGATCGGAAAATGGGATTCACTTCCATGATCTACCTCGATCCGGACATCGTAGTTTATCAGCACCTGGATACCATCTGGAACGAATTGGGAGATGCCGATTTTATCTTAACACCTCACATCATTCTACCTATTCAGGATCCGGAACTGGATTACCTCACATTAGGAACAATTAATACGGGAGTTTTCAATTTGGGCTTTATCGGGGTTCAAATAAGCGAATCTTCCCGAAAACTCATTTCCTGGTGGAAAAAACACCTACTCCAATACGGGCATAATAATATTCTGAACGGAGAATTCTACGACCAAAAAGTCATGAATCTACTCCCTGTATTTTCAGATAAAACCATTATTTCCAGGAATTTTGGTTTGAATGTTGCGGAATGGAACCTGCACGAACGGAAACTTTCAAAAAGCGGTGACACATTTTTGGTAAATGATACGGCCCCCTTGGTTTTCTTCCACTTCAGCGGAGTAAAAATGACTTCTGCGGCGGCAAACATTCAGAATAACATCCAGTTCAAACGGTCGCAATCCGATGAGTTGACTGAGTTAATGAGCGATTACATCTCAATGAATCTCGCCAACGGATACGAACAATTGAAACAGGTTCCGTGCCATTACAAATTGCGTCCCAACATTCACCGTGCATCCCGCCTGGAGATCTACAAATACAAATTAAGATCATGGCTCAAGTCGAAGTAATAAGCTTATTTCCTCCGGCAGAGATCGTAGATTTAAAAGGTGCTGTTGATCATGACCCACCTGTCCATGAGGCGATTGAAATACACATTTTGGGAAAAGCACGAGTGAATTACTACGGATATGTTTTTCAAAACGGCCGAATCCATGAACACTTTGTTTCTCCCAGGCATCGCGGAAGCATTACATTGAAAAACAGCCTGAGCAATTATTTGAGAAAAAAAGCCATTCGCATCGATTCTCCCGTAATCAGCATTGCTCACGGGTGGTATGACAACTATTATCATTTTACGCTGGAGGTATTGGTCAAGATATTCTTACTGAAAGATTTCCTGGATTCTGCCACAGTCATATTCCCTGCCAAAACCAGCGAATTTCACCGGAAATGGTTCGAAATAATCGGGTTAAAAAACATCCGTTACATTGCTGAGAACGAAGTAGTAGTAAGTCCAAAAGTGATTTCCTGCAATTTCCCGAACCGGGATTTAAATCACCATCACCTCATCACGCCGCTTTTCAGGAATTGGATTATCGAACATGCAAAGAACGCCGGCTTTTTAGATGCACCCCGATTTTCCTCCAGGTTATTCATCGACCGCGCGAAAGCAACTTATCGAAAAGTTCTGAACCATCAAGAAGTGAAACAAATCCTGGATGAAGCAAACATTCCACTCCTGAACCTGGAAGACTTGACGTTGGAAGAACAGATCAATGCATTGTATTTTGCAAAGCAGGCTTTTTTTGTTCATGGCGCCGGATTGACCAACATGCTTTTCTGTGCTCCCGGAACGGCCATTTTCGACTTTTGTCATACCGATTTTAAACAGCATTGCTTTTACAAATTGGCTGTTCCACTTCATGTACATTACCGACAAATCCAATGCGCGGGCAATGAGGTCCATGAATTACCGGGATATTGTGATTTGTTCTTACCTTTAAATTCAGTAAGGGAGATTATCCAATGACACGTATTTCTGTAATTATACCAACAATCGACCGTGGAATTATATTTGATGAATGTATTCAATCCGTAGTGAACAGCATTGGTTCTCAGGACGAGATCATCGTGATCAATGATTCCAAAAAGAATGCACTTCAATTAAAGATTTCAGATGCACGGATCCGGGTTTTCGACAATCCCAAAAGTGGCGTTGCCTCGGCAAGAAACCTGGGCGCTTCGCATGCAAGTGGTGAATACCTGCTTTTCATTGACGATGACATGATCATCAATACACATGCGGTAGAATCCTGCTATCAGCTGATCCTGGAAGAACCGCAAACCGTTGTGAACGCCGATTGGATCTATGTTCCGGAAGCATTGCAGAAAAGTATGAAAAGTCCGTTTGGCCGGTATTTGCATCACATTCGCTTTACCTCTTTGGAAGGTTGGTGTACCGATCTTAGCTGGATAAAAAACGGGATCGTAAAGGCAAAAGGAATTACTTCCCAGTTTTTATTGATCGCAAAAAACCTGTTCCTTTCAACCGGAGGATATAACGAGTCCTTTCCTTTTGCAGGATTTGAAGATTACGACCTGGGCAAACGACTGGAAATGAAAGGCATTCACTTCCGGATCAATACGCAATGTTGTATTTATCACAATGAACTCGACAGGATGCAATTGAAACCATTTATCGAGCGCAAAAAAAGAGGAGCTTATACCCGGAAAAAAGGAGTGGAAATCGGTTACCCCGAATTGGCCATTCATTTCAGATTCCTCAAAAAGAGCTATTTACGCTGTTCCTTTTTATTTAAACCGATTTACACATTTTTAATTAACTTGATTCCAAATTCAGAAACAACAGATCCGCTTTATAGGTTTTGTGTCAACAGATTGGTTGGTATTGCTATTTATGAAGGGTATTCCCGAAAAAACAGTTTATGAAGAAAAAAATTCGCTTATTCGTTCAAAATAAATTAGGCTACTGGTTCTACAAGTCAAAACATTTGCCTGTTGGTACCGATATTGGAATTGATCTTTCCAAAAAATTGAATTTCCCCATTAAAACGATCGTAGATGTAGGTGCAAATATTGGCCAATCTGCTTTGTATTATCACGAATTGTTCCCGGAAAGCACCATTTATTGCTATGAACCGATTCCTGCAATTTATGAGAAATTAAAACAGCTAAGCGCCACTACACCTGCTATTCATGCTTTCCAACAAGGAGTTGGTGCTACTGCGGGTTCATTAGAGATTGTTTTATTGGAAGATCAATTATCACAGCAACATTCTTTTCACAAAGTAGCCGGTGACTCGGATAAAACGGTTTCTGTTCCGGTCACAACGATTGATGAGATCGTGAAAGAAAATAAGCTTCAATCGATTGACTTATTAAAGATCGATACCGAAGGATTTGAAATTGAAGTCATCCAGGGAGCCGCAAAGAGCATCGCATCCAACCAGGTAAAAGCAGTTTATTTGGAAGTGGGTTTGTCTTCCAAAAACGAACACAACAGTTCTTTTATAAAGGTGTTTGACACGCTGGAAAAAGCAGGCTTTACCTTTTACGGGTTGTACGAAATTTCTCACATAGGTATCCAAACGAATTTCCATTATGGGAATGTCTTGTTTATCCATCACTCCGCACTGGATCAAATCTCTAATTGGCAATTAGATTCGTAGTAACAATGAAAGATCGTTTCCGTTCCATTCTTAAATTTCCGGTACTGGAGAAAATGTGGGTCCGATTGGTGAAAAATAAAACCTATGGAACTACCATTACAAAACTTACTCCAAATCATTACAGTTACAACGATCCCAGCATTCGAAAAGTAACTCGAAACGGGATAAATTACGAATTAAACATTGCCAATATTGTGGAATGGCACCTTTATTTCGGGTTCAGGGAAACTGCAAAAGAGAAATTGTTCCGATTAAATTCCAATCCGGTTTCGATCATAGACGTCGGAGCAAACATCGGAGAAGTTTCACTGGGTTTGGCGTACAGATACCCAAATGCTTCAGTATATGGTTTTGAACCGCATCCGGTAACATTCCAAAAATTAAAAAACAATCATTCCCTGAATCAAATGAAAAACGTGCAGCTTTTAAACCTGGGCTTAGGTTCGAAAAAGAGCGAAGTTCATTTTGAAGAGCGTGCCATCGGAAATCCGGGAATGAACCGCGTAACAGCTGATCCCGGAAAATCAGCACATCAAATTCAAATCACGACCCTGGATTCATTTATTGCCGAGAACCAGGTACCGGAAGTTTCCGTCATAAAAATTGATGTGGAAGGTTACGAACACGAGGTTTTGAAAGGAGCGGTTGATTTATTAACTCATACAAAACCCGTACTTTTTATTGAGTTGGACGATTCAAACCTGATGGAACAAGGAAGTAATGCTACCGATTTCATTCAATTCATCTACTCGTTCGGATACGTAATCGAGCATGCTGAAACAGGAGAAATCATCACTAAAAACAGTCCGTTAAAAAGTTCTCATTTCGATATTATCTGCAAACCAAGCAATTGAAAATCTGTTACATCATATCGGATATTGACAAGGCTGTTTACTTCGAACAAACAGCACTTTCTCTTCGGGAAGCAGGAATAGATGTTTCCTATATCCTGATCAACTGTACGCATAAAAAACTGCATCTTTTTCTAACCGAACACGCTTTTGAAGTATTTACTTTGGAAGCTTCCTCCTTGTTAAAATCCGGGAAAGTAATCAGGGAATGTAAGACCCTTTTGAAACAGATCAATGCCGAAGTAGTCCATTGCCACCTGGCCCATGCAAATTGGATCGGTTTAAGGGCTGCCAGGCGTGCGGGGATCAAAAAACGCATCTACACCCGGCATTCCGGAGAACCACTTACCCTGCATTGGAAAGAACGCGTGATCGATACCATTCAAAATCGACTCGCCACCAAAATTGTTGCGATCTCGAAAAACATCGATGACCTGTTAGCCAAACAAGGAGTTAATACATCAAAAAGGGTCCTGATCCATCACGGGTTCAACCTGGAGCGTTTCGCTCATCCGGATCTCCGGGAAATCGATAGAATAAAAACACAGTATAACCCGGAAAACAAAGCTCCGAATATCGGGGTAATTTCCCGCTGGCTGGAATTAAAAGGAATCCAATATATTATCGCTGGTTTTGAAAAATTCCTGCAGGAGTATCCGGATGCGCGGCTGTACCTCTTCGGGGCATCCGACAACGCGGATCATTCCACAGAAATAAACCGGTTACTCGCACATTTCGCGCCTGAAAACATCCGGGTTGTTCCTTTTGAACACAACGTTTTCGATCTGTATCAACTATTCGACATTTATATTCACGTTCCCATTAACCCGAATTGTGAAGCTTTTGGACAAACGTACGTGGAAGCTTTAGCTGCCGGAATTCCATCCATTTTCACACTCAGTGGTGTTGCCAGGGAATTCATTATTCACGAGGAAAACGCATTGGTGGTTCCTTTCAAAGATTCCGATGCCATTTACGAATCCATGGTTCGACTAATGAATGATCCCGCTCTTTGCGCAAATTTAACTACGAAAGGAGTTCAGAATGTAAACCGGATGTTCCGTTTTGATAGCTACATTGAAAAACTTCAAAAATTGTACAGATCTTAGCACATGTTTCTCTCAATCGTCATCCCAACATACAATCGTGCACATTTGATCGAGCATACACTTACGAGTGTTTTGAATCAATCGTCTGAAGATTTTGAAGTCATCCTTATCGACGATGGCAGTACGGATAATACACAAGAAGTGGTCCAACCCTATCTTTCCGAAAAAGTAAGGTATTACCGCATTCCAAACAGCGAACGGGGTGCAGCAAGAAACCGTGGAACGGAATATGCTAAAGGGGATTACATCAATTGGTTTGACAGTGACGACGAAATGCTCCCGCATCATGTGGCTCACGTAAAAGCATGCTGCCTTGCAAACAACAACCCGGAGATTGTAAATGTGATGTACCAGATCAAGGATTCGGTCAGTGGAAAAATAACTCCTGTGCAGTCTTCTTATTCATCGGGACAAAAACAACGAACGAATTTCCTGATCGAAGGAAATTACCTGGCCTGTAACCCGGTGATTGTCCGCAAAGACATTGCCCTGCAAAATCCATTCATCGAGGACCGCGCATTAAGTGCCAGTGAAGATTACGAATTGTGGTTACGTCTGCATGCAAAATACCCGTTTCATCAGTCATCGGAAATAACATCCTATTTGATCCAGCACGACGAAAGAAGTGTCAAAACCATGACCAACCCCGACAAACTGGAAACACGTTTTCTCACGTTTTTGAAATACACCGGGAACAATACCGAACTTCGGAAGTTTATGGGAAATGATTATCCCTATTTTGTCATGCGAAATTACCTCATCCTGGCGGTTGACCTGGCATACAACGGGCACAAACGCAAAAGTTTTTTTTACTTGAAGAAAGCATTTCGCGAACACAAAAGCGCCTTGAAACAGCGGGTTTTCTGGGCCACTTTGAAACACCTAGTATTCTAAGCTTTCCAAACGTTCACTTAACAGCGTTAAATATTCATTCAGCACTTTCACTTATTTTTTAGTCGTAAAAAAAAGTGTTTTCATAAGCGGATGCTGTTATTTTTGTAGGATGCTTGATTCTCCATATCAACAATGCATTCGGTGCGTGATGGATACCAGTGATCCCGATATTGTTTTTAATGATGACGGCACTTGTAATCATTGTACGGATTACCTGTTGAAAATCAGTCCGCTTCTAAGCGATCCGCAAAAGAACGAAGAAAAGATCCGTGGTCTGATCGAACAGATAAAATCTCAAAGCAACGGAAAAACATACGATTCGATTATCGGGATCAGCGGTGGAGTAGACAGCTGTTACACGGCTTATTTCGCAAAAATAAACGGGCTGAATCCGCTGTTGGTTCACCTGGACAACGGGTGGAACACCGAATTGGCTGTTCAGAATATTCAAAAAGTATCCGAGCTGTTGGAATTGGACCTGGAAACAGTGGTATTGGACTGGAGGGAATTCAGGGAGATTCAACTGGCGTTCCTGCGCTCTTCTTTGGTAGACATTGAAATTCCAACCGATCTGGCAATTCCCGCTGCACTTCATCAATTGGCAGAAAAACACCAGGTGAAATTCATTCTCTCGGGAGGAAATTATTCTTCGGAGGGAATTCTTCCGCTTCAATGGGGATACCACGTGATGAAGGACATGAAATTGTACCGTCACATTGTGCGCAAATTCAGTAAAATTCCCCGGAAAAAAACACCCGGTTTCGGACTTTGGAAAGAGTTTCACTATAAAATGATCAAAGGGATCAAAACCCATTACCCGCTGAATTTCATCAATTACAACAAAGACGAAGTGCGTTTTTTACTGGAGAAGGAATTGGGATGCAAATTTCCGAAGCGAAAACACCATGAATCCCGCTATACCAGTTTCTGGCAATCGTACATCATGCCGGTGAAATATGGATTTGATTACCGCCTGGCAACTTTTTCAACGCAAATATGCGCCAATCAGATAACCCGAGACGAAGCGCTGGAACAATTGAAGTCTCTCCCGTATGACCCGGAAACTGTGGAAAGCGAAAAAAAATTCATCTGCAAAAAACTTCAAATATCACTCGAGGAATTTGACCAGATACTTCGTCAAAAACCTTTAACGTATAAAGATTTCCCTAATTCAAAAAAGGAGATTAATTTCGTATACAACATATACCGCTTTTTATTTCCAAAAAAATAGCAATGACCCAGTCTAAAAAGAACATACTTATTACTGGAGGGGCAGGATTTATTCCTTCGTCTCTTGCCGACAAACTGCTTCAAAACCCGGACTACTTCGTGGTACTGGTAGATAATTTCCTGACAGGTAGAAAGGAAAACATTCCGCAGCATGAAAACTGTAAATTCATTCACGGGGATGTCAATAATTTTGAAGACATCGCACCGATTTTCAGCTTGTATAACTTCGAATACGTTTTTCATTACGCCGCAGTTGTGGGAGTTAAAAGAACGTTGGAAAATCCGATTTTGGTACTGGACGACATTTACGGGATCCGGAACATCCTGGATCTTTCCAAACGAACAGGTGTAAAACGCGTTTTTTATGCTTCTTCTTCGGAAGTGTACGGAGAGCCGGTTCATTTACCTCAGCACGAAACAAGCACACCACTGAATTCAAGATTGCCTTATGCAGTTGTGAAGAATGTAGGCGAATCCTATTTCCGTTCCTACCATCAGCAATATGGATTGGATTATACGATATTCCGCTTTTTCAATACATACGGACCAAAACAAAGCACCGATTTTGTGATGTCACGCTTTCTACAGTTGGCATTGACCAACCAGGATATCCCAGTGTATGGTGACGGATCGCAAACACGGACTTTTTGTTACATCGAAGACAACCTGGATGCCTGCATCAAAGCAATGGAATCCGACTTACTGGTTAATGACGTAGCAAACATCGGGAATGGAAACATTGTAACGATCCTGGAACTTGCCGAAGCCATTATCCGCATCACAAAATCCAAATCACGGATCGTGCATCTTCCTCCGCTGGAAGAAGGCGACATGACACGGAGACAACCCGACATTTCGAAAATGAACCAACTCCTGGGAAGACCTTTCACCGATTTGGATGAAGGAATCCGGATCATTTTGAATCAGCTGGCATAAGTTGTAACTTGAACCCGGAGTTGTTGCTTTTTAATGAAATCTGCCTGAAATGAAGAATGTACTTTACTTGTCATACGATGGGATGACAGACCCGCTCGGACAGAGTCAGGTGTTGCCCTATTTAACCGGACTGAGCAAAAAAGGATTTCAATTCACCCTGATCAGTTTTGAAAAACCAGACCGATACGAACAGGAAAAAAGCAAAATCGAAGCGCTTTGCGAAGCAAACAATATTCTGTGGAAACCACTTGTTTACACGAAGAGACCACCGGTATTATCTACCGTTCTCGACATCCGGAAAATGAACAAAACCGCGTTTGCACTGCACCGGGAAAAACATTTTCAATTGGTCCACTGCAGAAGCTATATCAGCGCACTGGTCGGGTTAAAACTCAAACGCCAGAAAGGCATCAAACTCCTTTTCGATATGCGCGGTTTTTGGGCTGATGAACGGATCGAGGGGAATATCTGGAATATCAAAAACCCGCTCTTCAAATCGATTTATTCCTATTTCAAGAAGAAAGAAAAACAGTATTTCGAAGAGAGTGATGCCATAGTCAGTTTAACTGAAACGGGGAAAAGAGAAATCCTTTCCTGGAAATTGCCCCGTGTTTCTACTGAAAAGATCTCCGTGATCCCCTGCTGTGTTGACCTGAAACTATTTGATCCGGCAAGAATTGATCCGGACGCAATCTTCAAAAAGAAATTCGAATACCGTTTGCAGGACCAATTCATTGTGGGATATGTCGGATCGATCGGAACCTGGTACCAGCTCCGGGAAATGCTCCTGGCATTCAAACGGATTCTACAGTTAAAACCGAATGCCGTTTTCCTTTTCGTTACGAAAGAATCTCCTTCGATCATCCATTCCGAAGCAAAAAACATGGAAATAAACACCGGTTCTATCCGGATCGTTTCTGTTCAGCATCAACATGTACCGGATTATATTTCGCTATTCGACTGCTCGATCTTTTTCATTCGCCCGAGTTTCTCCAAACAAGCCTCTTCCCCTACAAAACAAGGGGAAATCATGGCAATGGGAATTCCACTCATCTGCAATGCAGGCGTAGGAGACACAGATGAACTGGTCAACAGGTATCAATCCGGCCTGGTGCTAAAGGCCACCACAGACGAAACTTTGGCTTCTTTTTCTTTGGATTTCACTGATTTTGACCGGGAAAGAACCATGCACGGGGCACAAGAATATTTCAGCCTGGACGGCGGAATTGAAGCCTATTACCGGATTTACGATCAATTCGTAGGCTAACCCGGAAAACCAGGCATAAAAAAAGTCCCGGGACGCGAGACTTTTGTTTTTTAGTGGATTGGTCCAAATTATTTTTTGCTCCAGGTTCCTCCAGCCGCTTCACAATTAGGCTTTTCATTTTCTGCCTGGAACTTTGACAGTTTCTCATAAACGATAGCATCCTTACCATCTGCGAAACTGCAAGCATATTCTTTCTTACATGAAACCAAAGAAGAAGCACCTAATACCGCAACAAATCCGAAAAGAACTGCTTTTTTCATACGTTTTATTTTTTATTACTGTTTAATACAACAAAACTACTCTCATTTTAGTGACAATCAACAAAATGTCACTTGTTTTAAAGATTTCATATCTATTTATTCATCTAATACAGTAAAAAAAGCGCACTTTTGCCTGCGTGAAAATGAACACAATCCATATCATTGCCCCATACCCCAAGGGAGAAGCTCCTTCACAGCGTTTTCGCTTTGAGCAGTACCTGGAATTCCTGGAAGAACACCATTTTGAAATCCATTATCATTCATTTCACACACAAAAAAGCTGGAAAAGGCTCTATCAGAAAGGAAAATTTATTCAAAAATTCCTGGATTTGAACTATAATTTTCTACGACGCTGGATTCTCTTATTTCGATTGATCGGGGCAAAACATATTTTCATGCACCGCGAGATGGCACATCTTGGTCCACCTGTTTTTGAATGGCTATTGGTAAAGGTCCTGCGCAAAAAATACATTTATGATTTCGATGATGCGATTTGGATTCCAAATTACAGTGCAGTAAACGCCCGGTTCCAAAAATTAAAATGTTACTGGAAAGTTCGTTTGCTGATCAAATGGGCGGCTAAAGTAAGTGCAGGTAATGATTTCCTGGCAAATTATGCACGTCAATTCAATCAGCAGGTGGAAGTCATTCCCACCACAATCGATACTAAAAACCAGCATACGGCAAGCGCAAACCAGGAAACAAAACCTGTAGTGATCGGCTGGACAGGAACTCACTCTACGATGCACTACCTGGATTTTGTTGTTCCGATTCTTCGAAAACTGGAACAGGAGTTTGAATTCCGGTTTAAGGTCATTTCAAATAAAAAACCGGTTTACGAACTTCAATCACTTGTTTACCAGGATTGGAATGCCGAAAAGGAGATGGAAGACCTGGCAGAAATCCAGATCGGTATCATGCCACTTGTTTTGGATGCATGGTCGGAAGGAAAATGTGGTTTCAAAGCACTTCAGTATATGGCGCTTGGAATGTCCGGAATCGTTTCCCCGGTAGGAGTTAATACGCGCATTATCCAACACACGGAAAACGGTTTGATCGCAGAAACACCGGAAGAATGGGAAAATGCGATCCGGCTTTTATTAACGGACGAAACACTTAGAAAAGAATTGGGACGGCACGCAACTCTTAGCATTCAGCAAAAATGGAGCGTGGATGCATGGAAAGAAAACTATTTGAAGTTGTTTCAATAGCTATTCTTTCATCAACTTGAACAACCTGCTTGTTGTACCGTTTTTAATTACAACGAAATAAATCCCGGAATCCAGTTCACCCAGATCCAAACGGGCCACTTCTTGTTTCTGAGAAAAAAAGTAACGCTTTTCCTCTTCCCAAACAGCATTAAATACCATCACCTCTGAATTTCGCTCAAGTCCGGAAAGACTCAATTCATCCGGGAATGGGTTCGGGTAAATCTGAATTCCTTGCAAATGGATTTGGATACTTGTCCTGTCTAAAAACTTCCATTCTCCATTTTTATCTTTTTGGAACAGTTGATAGTAATTCGTTCCGGGAATCGGATCTCTGTGTAGCAGTTCATAAAATTGCTCGTTTTGGCTGTCTCCGTAGCTCGCTACCTCATCCAGGTCAGTCCAGTTGATCCCATCCGCTGCGTGTTGTACCAAAAACAATTCGTTATGCTGTTCAGATTCCGTCACCCAATTCAATTTCACTGTTTGATCTTCCTTATTTGAGGTAAAGGATTTTAACCCCACGGGAAGAGACGATCCGGGATTGATAGTGAACGAGTAATCTTTCATTTGACCACGGTAATTGCTGATCGAATGACATGCATCGCCTGATCCCGGCATTGGGTTTACATTATTTTTCCGGATCATGATCCGAAAACGCGTATTACCAACAGCGGCATTTGCGGGAATCGGGACCGATACGGAAAGATCTCCACTGGAAGTTCTTGTTCCCAAATTAAAGGACTCTCCTGCCTGAAAAATACCGTCATCATTAAAATCAAACCAGGCAATAGCCCCAACACTTGAATTCACACTGAAAGTCACGGTTAAAGTATAGGTATTGCCAGCTGTCACCGAAGCTGGGGAAACAGTATTGGTAAAATCTTTTTTCCCGTCAGCATCATTGTTACACACATCATCAAAATGATTGATCCCGGCAAAGACCACACGCGTAATCTGATCTCCGTAAAAACAAGCCATCTGGAAGCCCGGAAAACAATAAGTCTGGGAATTTGCAGGATTGGAACAAATAATGGTTCCTGAAAATACCATCCAAAGAAACAGGAGCTTTATCGTTGAGATCATGAACTGAAATTTGGCACAAAATTACCGGAGCATTCAGCAGGAAGAAATCGCAGATAAACGGTATATTGAATTACAGTCCCTACCTTCGAAAAAGGAATAGAATCACCTGAAAAAGGAATAAAAAAAGGTGTCCGAACAGAACACCTTTACTTGTTGTTGTTTGCTGAAGATCCGTTATGAACCACAACCAACGCATTCGATGTAGCTGTCCATCGGACGAACTCCATCAATCTGCATTTTCAAATTGTGGATTTTGTCTTTAAGGTCCATATCTGTAAACATGTCACCCGTCAACTGTGCTTCAAGCACTGCGATTTCTTCTTGTAATTTTTGTTTGTTTTCCATTTTTGAAGGGTTTAAAATGATTGCTGAAAATTAGTGATTCTATGAATTCAATTCCAGCGGGCGCTGCATGAATTATGAAAAGAGTTGTTAACATGCGGCTTCGACTCCGCTCAGTCACAAAAAAATAAAATTGAACCGCATATTACAAATTTCACCTACACAATCAACTTGTTTTTACATATCTTTACTTGTTACGTAAAAAGCGGATAAAACGAGAAAACGAAATGTGTGGAATAGCTGGGTTTATTGACTTCAATGGTGCTTCTTCGGAAGAAGATCTGAATAACATGACCCATTCATTGGAGCATCGGGGGCCAGATGGGTTTGGTACGTTTATCCAGGGAACTTCCGGGTACAAAATCGGATTGGGACACAGAAGGCTTTCTATCCTTGAACTTTCTGAATTAGGAAAGCAGCCTATGAACTGGAATCAGTTTACGATTGTTTTCAATGGCGAGATTTATAATTTCCAGGAAATAAAATCCGAATTGGAAAAAGCAGGGCATACTTTTATTTCGGAATCGGATACGGAGATGATTTTGCATGCTTACAGTGAATGGGGCGCAAAATGCCTGGATCGCTTCATCGGGATGTTTGCTTTTGTGATTTTTGACTCTCAAAAGGAAGAAGTTTTTATTGCACGCGATCGTGCAGGTGTAAAACCATTATTTCTCTATCAAAAGAACGGATTATTCCTGTTTGCTTCAGAACTCAAGGCATTTCACCAGCACCCTGATTTTGACAAAAAAATCAATATTCAGGCTGTTCAGGCTTACCTGCAATATGGAAGTGTTCCTACCCCACACTGTATTTTTGAAAATTGCTCCAAGCTACAGCCGGGACATTATATTAAAACTTCTCTAACCGATTTCAAATGCGATCCGGTGCAATATTGGAACGTGTATGATTATTACAACAAGCCAAAACTGGAAATTTCTCCGCAGGAAGCAAAGACAGAAACAGAACGCCTTTTAAAATCTGCCTGCGAATACCGCATGGTATCGGATGTTCCGGTGGGTGTATTTCTCAGCGGTGGCTACGACAGTACCTGTGTTACTGCTTTACTTCAAAAAGACCGAAGCGAGGCATTGCGCACTTTCACCATTTCAGTTCCGGATATCGGCTTAAATGAAGCTCCATACGCAAAAGAAATTGCAGACCGGCTACAGACAAATCATACAGAAACGGAATGCACAGCTAAAGATGCGATCGACCTCATCGCCGAACTGCCCTATTTTTATGATGAACCTTTTGCGGATTCCAGTGCCATACCAACTACACTGGTCTCAAAAATTGCAAAACAGCATGTGACCGTAGCACTCAGCGCAGATGGTGGTGACGAAGTTTTTGCCGGTTATAACCGCTATGAAATGATCCTGAAATACGGACAAAAACTGAATAAAATTCCAGGATTTGCCCGGAAAAGCATGGCAGGCGTCATGGAATTGGTTCCGGCAAACGCTATCCCTGTCCTGAAAAACAAATACAACTTCGCTCAACGCTACGAAAAGACCAAATCCATTTTGCGCAATACCAGCGATCAAAATATTATGCTGAGTGTGAGCCAGCTGTTTACGGAAGACCAAATAAATACCATTTGCACCCGTAAATTTGAAAAATTAAGTTCCTATTTTGACAGCAAGGAATTAAAGAACTACAGTCCACTGGCTTTTGCACAGGCAATGGATTACCAGACTTATTTACTGGATGACATTCTTCAAAAAGTTGACCGGGCATCCATGGCTGTAAGCCTGGAAAGCAGAGAACCTTTACTGGATCACCGGATCATTGAATATGCGGCTCAATTGCCGGATGATCTCAAATTCCGGGACGGCTCCAAAAAATGGCTTCTGAAGGAAATCGTTCATGATTACATTCCGAAACAGGTGATGGACCGGCCTAAAATGGGATTTGCTATTCCGATCGAATCCTGGTTAAAGCATGAATTACGCGACCTGGTCGAAACCTATCTCTCCGAAAAGAAAATCCTGGAAACCGGACTTTTTAACTGGCCGGAAATAAACCAGCTGAAACAGTCTTTTTTTGAAGGAAGAAAAGAATTTGGTGTAAAAATCTGGTACCTGCTTTCATACATGATGTGGTATGAGCGCTGGGGAAAATAAGAAGACATTAGGATTCTGATAGATTAGCAAGCCCCAAAGCCGTGTCTTAAGGCCCTGAAATCCCAAGTTCCTGAAATCTAAAAAAAGCGATTATGGATAGTACAAAGAATGTGGAAGTTAAAACAACGAAAGAATTTGATGTCCCGGCTTATGATCTATGGGACGCAATTACAAATTCATCACACTTTAAAAAGTGGTATTTTCACATACCGCATTTTACAACAACTGTTGGCGAAAGCTTTGACTTTTATGAGTCAGAAGCACGCAAGTACCTGCATCATTGCACCGTGCTTGAATTTGAAAAAGGGAAAAAATTTGTTCACAGCTGGGAACATCCGGAACAATCAGATGGTTCTTCGACCGTAACCTGGCTTGTTGAGCCAATTAATCATCAACGATCCAAATTAACCCTGATCCACGAAGGAACAGAATCTTTTGCAGATGCCGGAAAGAATTTCACTCCCGAAAATTTTCAAATGGGCTGGGATGCCATTATCAAAACTTCTTTACGCAATTATTTGTACCTGATTGAAAAACTTCACTTTTCCATCAATATCAATGCAACGAAAGAAGTGGTTTGGAAAACACTTTGGGACAGGGAAAGTTATAAAATCTGGACACAGCCATTCGGAGAAGGATCTTATTACAACGGTGATATCGGTCCCGATGCCCGCATTCACTTCTTATCGCCGGAAGGAAAAGGCATGTTTAGTGATGTCGTTTTTTTTAAAGAAAACGCACTCGTTGCTTTCAAGCATATCGGGAACATGTCGGGTTGTGAAGAAGAGGAACCCAATGAAGAAAGTGACCGCTGGACCGGATGTTATGAGGTTTACCGCTTAGTAGAGATCAATGAGAATACAACCGAACTGGAAGTGGAAATCGATGTGACCGATGACCACATTGAATTCATGAAGAAACGCTTCCCGATGGGATTGGAGAAAGTGAAAGAATTAAGTGAGAAGCAACAATTAACTGGAAAATAAAAACTGAAATTCTTGTAGTAATAATTATTAGTACACAGTTGAACCGATTACTATTGGCTAATGACTAAATAACTGTATTATGGCATCAGTAAATGTTTATTTGAACTTTAATGGAAACTGCGAGGAAGCATTTCTATTCTATCAATCCGTTTTTGGCGGAGAATTCCCTTACATAGGGAAATTCAAGGATATGCCCCAGGATGATAACAACAAACTAGATCCGTCCATGGCTGACAAGATCATGCACGTAACCTTACCAATCAGTAAGGAAACCTGTTTGATGGGTAGCGACACAGGCGGTGAATGGGCTGCACATTTCAAAGCGGGAAATAATTTCTCCATTTCAATCAATGCCGAAAGTAAAGACGAAGCCAATCGCTTGTTTGAGGGACTTTCGGCAGGAGGAAAAGTAACCATGCCTTTATCGGATACTTTCTGGGGAGATTATTTTGGAATGTGGGAAGACAAATTCGGGGTGAACTGGATGGTGAGTTACAACGAAAATCAGAAATAAACAGACTTCAGACGGGAAACCAAAGACATCATACCATTTGGGTCTTTGGTCTTAAGTCTTCAAAAAAACGTACATTGACATTAAAAGCAACACATGAAACTACTTTTCGCTTCATCAAACGAGCACAAAATCGCTGAGATAAAAGCACTTTTACCACATGGATTCCAATTGATTTCCCTGAAAGAGATCCAGTTTTACGACGAGATTCCGGAAACCTCAGATACGATTGAAGGAAATGCGATCCAAAAAGCCACTTTCCTGGCTGAAAAAATGAACATTCCATGTTTCGCAGACGATACCGGGCTAATCATTCCCGGACTGAACGGAGAACCTGGTGTTTATTCGGCACGTTATGCCGGATCGCAGCGAAATGCCGACGATAATATGAACCTGGTTTTGGATAAATTAAAAGACAAATCCGACAGAAGTGCTCACTTCTCTACCGTTATTGCTTTATACATCCATCATAAAGTCCATGTTTTTGAAGGGAAAATTGAAGGCGAGATCGGTACGGAAAAACGGGGAACAAATGGTTTTGGTTACGACCCGATCTTTCTCCCGGAAAACTCCGAAAAGACTTTTGCAGAAATGACCGCCGAAGAAAAAAATGGCATGAGCCACCGGTCAAAAGCTTTGGAAAAAATGATGGTTTACCTGAAGCGGATCGGGTAAGGTGATTTTATTCTTCCGGGCAATCTGTCACTTTCAAAAAAGCATAACTAAAAAATCATTATTGGTGATTTGGGTTTTGGGGAGCCCTCTAAGAATTGGGATGGGAATCAATCACAGATCGAAAGGCTGGAAAAAATGATAATTATTCGAAGAATAGAATATTCGAATCGTACATTCAACTTATAAATGCAACTTTTGGTTAAACATTTCTATTGGAGATCTA
>RCUH01000529.1_pt1 | contig 38203 bp, 36 predicted proteins | sample 2166191 | NCBI WGS metagenome assembly RCUH01 (sample SAMN09932848, study PRJNA488358) | compost metagenome | feature: garden; material: soil; isolation source: compost soil in an enriched community after 214 h of incubation | place: Germany: Experimental Botanical Garden Goettingen | collected... | reverse complement strand
CGGCCATTCTCGGGTTACACAAACGGCATGAACGAGCAGACCTTCACCATCACCAAATTCAGTGATCTCGCCAATCCCACGCGGTTTCTGGCGCTGGCGGCACGCATTCTGCCCTGGCTCGCGGCTCTGACAGCACTGGTGCTGGCATCAGGTCTCTATCTGTCTTTCACCACTGAGGGCGATTACCAGCAGGGTTATACCGTGCGCATCATGTATGTGCATGTCCCCTCCGCCTGGCTCGCCATGATGTGTTATTCGGTCATGGCGATCTCCGCGATCGGCACCCTCGTCTGGCGTCACCCGCTCGCGGATGTCAGCCACAAGGCCGCCGCCCCCATCGGCGCAGCGTTCACGCTCATCGCACTCATCACCGGCTCGCTCTGGGGCAAGCCCATGTGGGGAACCTGGTGGGTATGGGACGCACGGCTGACCTCCGTTTTCGTGCTTTTCCTGATGTATCTCGGGCTCATCGCACTCAACCGGGCCATGGATGATCCGTCCAGGGCGGCCCGCGTCAGCGCCGTGCTGATCCTCGTCGGTTTCGTGAATATCCCCATCATCAAATTTTCGGTCGAGTGGTGGAATACGCTTCACCAGCCGGCAAGTGTCATCCGCATGGGCGGTTCCGCCATCGATGCAGAATTTCTCTGGCCGCTTCTGACGATGGCCATCGGGTTCACGCTGCTGTTCTTCACCTTGCATATCGCCGCCATGCGCAATGAAATCTGGCGTCGGCGTGTCGCAGCGCAACGGCGGCTTGCCGCCCGCATCGCGAACCGGGAGGGCTGAGAGGATGACACACGCCTTTTATATCGGCATGTCCTATGCGGCCACCGGCCTCGTCGTTCTCTGTCTCATCGCCTGGGTCGTCATGGACGGCCAGGCGCGCAAACGGGAACTGAAAGAACTGGAGGCCTCCGGTGTGCGCCGCAGGGCAAGAGCCGGTTCCGCAGGTGACGCGCAATGACGCAGGCCAACCACGACGACACCAAAGCCAAAACGACGGGCCGTGCACGTTATGCGCTGGCGCTTCTCCCGTTGCTGCTGTTTGGCGGTTTCGCCCTCATCGCCGGCAAGATGCTCTACGATCAGGACGTGAACGGGCTTGACATCAGCGCCATTCCCTCGGCGCTTATCGGTACCAAGGCACCCGCCCTGTCGCTACCGCCGCTGGAGGGCTCGAACCTTCCGGCGCTGACCGATACCGCCATCAAAGGCAGGCTGACGCTGGTCAACGTCTTCGCCTCCTGGTGCATTCCCTGCCGGCAGGAGCACCCGCTGCTTCAGGAATTGGCGAAGGACGACCGCATCACCGTCGTCGGCATCAATTACAAGGACAAGCAGGATAATGCGCTGCGTTTCCTCGGCGAGCTCGGTAATCCCTTTGCGGCGATAGGCGTCGATCCGAACGGCAAGGCGGCGATTGACTGGGGTGTCTATGGTATTCCCGAAAGTTATCTGGTCGGCGCGGATGGCACGATCCTTTATAAAAAGGTCGGCCCCTTCGATGCCCGCAGCGTCGAACGGGACCTGCTGCCAGCCATCGCGGCCGCAGCCGGGAAATAACCCACTCCGCAAGGTATCACCCCTTGGTAACGACCCTCAGCGACGGGCCTTCAGCCGGCAGACGCATGCCTTCCAGCACGACTTGGTCGCGACCGCCACGTTTTGCGGCATAGAGACTATCATCGGCACGCTTGATGGCATCGTGGATTGAATGATCCCCCCTCGCGACGGCCGAGACACCGAAGCTTGCCGTGATCTGGCTGGTTACACCCCGGTTGCGCCAATCGAGCGACGAGAGACCTGTACGCATGCCATTGGCAAGTTGGCCGGCTGCGGCAGCCGTCTGGCCGGGCAGGAAGACAACGAATTCCTCACCGCCAAAGCGCGCCACCAGCGCATCCCCGGGCGCGTTTTTTCTGAGAAGATCGGAAAGGCCGATAAGAACGATATCTCCTGCCGCATGACCGTAGACGTCGTTGATGCGCTTGAAATGATCTATGTCGCAGACAATGACCGCGCCCTCAGGCGTATCGTTGCGAAAATCGGGAACACGGCGATCAAAGCCGCGGCGGTTCAGCACGTCAGTCAGAGGATCATGTTCCGCCGCATGCAGATGACGGTCGACGGTGACGGAAATCTGGCTCGCGAGCACGGAAAGCGCAAGCAGGAAACCGAAAATGCTCGCGGCGAGCTGCATGTAGAAGGCATAATCCGACTCGAAGAATTCGCTGAGCTCGATCATCGAGCCCCCCGGCGTCATCACCAGCAGCATGCCGATGCGCACCAGCGTTTCCACTACCACAAGACAGGCAATTCCCACCATCAGCCTGTCGGCGAGCGCGACGGGGCGCTTTCGCACGAGCCAGACCGGGATCGCAAGCAAAAGGGCGCAGACGAGATCGCCAATGACGAGCTCGCGTTTCAGATCCGGCGTGATGAAAACATGGAAAGAGACCAGCAACACCGCAACCACGACGATCGACAGTCGGGCCGCGGTATGAAGCGGCCGGTCAAAATGGGTAAGCAGCGCATGGCCATAGAGGAAGAAGGCGGAGAAGAACAACAGGTTCGAAAGGATCGCCTGGACTTCGAAAGGCAGGCCACCGAGCACCAGAGGCGTCGCAAAACCAAAGGCCGCCGAAAGATATCCGATACCCCAATAGCGGGCGGAAGCGTGACCGATCCTCTGCAGGAACAGGAACACCACGCCGAATGTCAGCATGATGAAGGGGAGAAGATAGGCGAAATTATCTTGCAACGGGTTCTGCCAGGAAGAGACGGGTCTTTGAACCCGGACGATACCGCAATGCCCTTAAGAAAGCCTGCATGTCTCGCGTGGTTTCAGCTCATCCCGGCCAAAATCCCGGCAGCTGCGTTCACATTTGCGGGAGCGCGTTCTGCCATTCCTTGATCGCCTCCACAGGCCAGACCAGCATGACGACGTTCAGCGTCAGATTATCGCGGATCAGCCAGCCGGTGAAGATTTCGAAGAAGATGGCGATCACAACCGTCAGCCACACCGGCACGCGGGCGGCGAAGAGGAAACCCAGCACCATAAAAACCGTGTCCATCGCTGAATTCAGGATGCTGTCGCCGGTGTAACCCAGCGCCATGGTCGCGGTGCGGTAACGCTCGATGATGAGAGGCGAGTTTTCAAGGATCTCCCATGCCGCTTCCACCAGAACCGCAAGTGACAGCCGCATGGAAAGCGGTTTGTTGCGGAAGAGCAGCCAGGCGAACCAGTAGAACAGGAAGCCGTGAATGATATGCGAGGGCGTATACCAGTCGGCCAGATGCTGGGAATTTCCCGGTGTGTTCACGCCGGGCTCGAACAGCTTCACATAACCGCATTCGCAGATCGGAATGCGGCCCATGGCATAGAGAATGACGATCTGCAGGAGAAGCAGCCCGGCGGCCACGCCGAACCATTTGAGCGAGCGCGAACGGGAAGCCGACATCTCTGCAATTGTCATTTTTCGTCCTTGTTGAGCGGTTCCAGCGAATGGCGCATGACGAGCGGCATTTGCGCCATGGTGAAGATGATGGTGATCGGCATCGTGCCCCACACCTTGAAGGCGACCCAAGTGTCGGTGGTGAACATGCGCCACACAACCTCGTTCATCACCGCGAGGAAGAGGAAAAACACGCCCCAGCGCAGCGTCAGCTTGCGCCAGCCCTCATCCGTCAGCCTGAAGGCCGAATTGAAGACGTAACCCAGCAGCGATTGCCCGAAGAACAGGCCGCCCAGCAGAATGACGCCGAACAGCGTGTTGACGATGGTCGGCTTCATCTTGATGAAAGTGTCGTTCTGCAGCCACAAGGTCAGCGCGCCGAAGACGAACACCACGATGCCTGATATCAGCGGCATGATCGGCAGTTTCCGAGTCAGCACCCATGAAACCGAGAGAGCCAGCGCCGTTGCGATCATGAACAGGCCGGTGGCAATGAAGATCGGCCCGCCGAATTCCGTCAGCACGGGGAAGGTGGAGGCCAGCCATTCGCCCCGGGAATTGGCGAAGAAGAACACCATGAGCGGGCCAAGCTCGAGCACGAATTTCAGGAGCGGGCTGATTTCCGCAACCATCTTTTCGCTTTCCTTGGAATTGCTTTCAATATCCATACTCACACTCCCGCAATGGCCTTGGCGAAATCTTCCGCCTCGAAGGGCTCCAGATCATCAACACCTTCACCCACGCCGATGAAATAAACCGGCAGCTTGTGTTTGGCAGCGATGGCGACGAGGATACCGCCCCGCGCCGTGCCATCCAATTTTGTCATAATCAGGCCCGAAACGCCCGCGACATTGCGGAATATTTCCACCTGGTTCATGGCGTTCTGTCCCGTCGTTGCATCCAGCGTCTGCAGCACCGTGTGCGGCGCGTCCGGATCGAGCTTGCCGAGCACGCGCACGATCTTTTCCAGCTCCGCCATCAGTTCCGTCTTGTTTTGCAGACGGCCGGCCGTATCGATGATGAGCACATCGCTTTTCTGCGCCCGCGCCTGCTCATAAGCGTCGTAGGCAAGCCCCGCCGCATCCGCGCCGAGCTTGGTGCCGATGAATTGCGACCCGGTCCGATCGGCCCAGATCTTGAGCTGTTCGATGGCCGCCGCGCGGAAGGTATCGCCGGCCGCAAGCATGACCTTGAGGCCAGAGCCCGAGAGCTTGGCGGCAAGCTTGCCGATAGTGGTCGTCTTGCCGGTACCGTTCACGCCGACGACGAGAATGACATGCGGCTTGTGCGAGAGATCGAGTTCCAGCGGCTTGGCGACAGGCTTCAGGACCTTGGTGATCTCACCCGCCATGATGCGCGCCACATCTTCGCCGCTGACATCCTTGCCGTAACGTTCGGAAGACAGGGCGCCGGTGATGCGCATGGCGGTCTCGACACCCAGATCGGACTGGATGAGAAGATCTTCCAGCTCATCGAGCGTGTCCTCATCCAGCTTGCGCTTGGTGAAGAGCGCCGAAATCTGCGTCGTCAGCTGCGACGACGTGCGGGAAAGCCCGGCGCGCAGGCGCTGAAACCATGTCAGTTTTACCTGCGGTGCTACAGGCGCAGGCTCCTGCCGTTCACTTGCCGACGAAAAACCCTTGGGCAGAGCCGTGGGAACCGCAGGGGGTTCGACCGCGCTCGCGGCTTCCGCCTCGTCGAGCAGCGCATCCATCGCATCCGCATCCAGCACGACATCCGCTGCTTCCGGCAAAGCATCGTCCTGCTCTTCAGCGGCTGCTTCCGCCTGTAGCAACGACAATGGCACCACGCCCATATCGCCGGAAAGCTCGGCACCGGGAAGAAGCGGTGCGTCCTCTTGCTCATCTTCTTCGGAGAGAACTACACCCGTCGCTTCGTCCGGGGCCGGGCCACCGGCCGTCTCCATCTCCAGTTCGGAAACCGGGTCCTTGTCGACAGCGCCATGCACTTGCGCGTCGCTCAGCGCCGCTTCGAAGGAGGCGTTTTCATTGCCGCGCTCAGACGCGGCGTCCTCTTGCGGCCGCTCTTCCGTTTCGGCCTTGTCCTTGCCGAACGAAAAGACTTTTTTGATGAAGCCGAGGGCCATGGTCGTTCCCGTGTCTTTTCTCTTTAGCCGCCTCAGGCCGCATTTGCCGCCAGAAGCTTCATGTTCAGATGTTTGCCGTTGTGGCCGGTAATCGCAACCTGCGCAAGAGTGCGCGCAGGAAGATCAGGCGCCGCCACCAGCGTGAAATTGTCGGTATGGGCAAAACCGTTGTTTTCAACAAGAATCGTCTGCACCGAACCGACCATGCCCTGCAGATGCGCGAGCCGCAGCGCCTCTCCGCGTTCACGAAGCCTCGCCGCCCGCTCCTTCACCAGCGCGCGGTCAAGCTGCGGCATGCGAGCGGCAGGTGTGCCGGCACGCGGGCTGTAGGGAAACACATGCAGGCTGGAAATGCCGCATTCCTCCGCCAGCGTCGCGGCATTTTCGAACATCTCTTCCGTCTCTGTCGGAAAACCGGCGATCATATCCGCGCCGAAGGCGATCTCCGGCCGCAGCGCCCGCACGTCGCGACAGAAGCGGATGGCATCGGCCCGTGAATGGCGGCGTTTCATGCGTTTCAGGATCATGTCGTCGCCATGCTGGAGGGATAGGTGCAGATGCGGCATGAAACGCGGCTCATCGGCAATCAGATCCATCAAATGATGGTCGGCCTCGATACTATCGATCGAGGAAAGCCGCAGACGCAGAATATCCGGCACCTGTTTCAGCAATGTCTTGGCGAGGTAACCGAGCGATGGCTCGCCGGGTAAGTCCGCGCCATAGCTGGTCGCATCCACCCCGGTCAGCACGATTTCGCAATAGCCGCTTTCCGTCAGCCTGCGTGCCTGATCCACCACCGCACCCATGGGCACCGAGCGCGAATTGCCGCGCCCGTAGGGTATGATGCAGAAGGTGCAGCGATGATCGCAGCCATTCTGTACCTGAATGAAGGCGCGCACATGCCCGTCTATGTGTTTCACCATCTGCGGCGCTGTCGCCTTGATGCTCATGATGTCGTTGACGCGCAGCTTTTCTTCCGCCGAGACGCCGAAATCCGGCAGCGCGCGATAGGAGGCGCTTTTCAGCTTTTCCTCATTGCCCAGCACCGCATCCACCTCGGGCATTTCGGCAAAGGTCTGTTTTTCCGTCTGTGCGGCGCAGCCGGTAACAATGATGCGTGCATGCGGATTGTCGCGCCGTGCGCGGCGGATGGCCTGGCGCGCCTGACGCACCGCCTCGCCCGTCACGGCACAGGTATTGACCAGCACGGCATTGTTGAGCCCGGCTTTTTCGGCCTCCGCCCGCATCACTTCCGATTCATAGGTGTTGAGACGGCAGCCGAAGGTTATGACCTCGACGCCACTCATACGGCCCCCTGTTCGGCCGCAGCATCACGCGACCAGACGCCGGTAACGGGATCGACCATGCCGGACCATTCCCATTCGGCAGGGCCGGTCATGATGACGTGATTGTCCTCACGCCAGTCGATGGTCAGCGGCACGCGGATGGGGCTGGAGGCGACATCGATGGTGACCTTCCGGCCGGTACGGCCGGTGCGGGCGGCGGAAACGGCTGATGCGCAGGCGGCCGAACCGCAGGCGAGTGTCAGCCCTGCGCCGCGCTCCCAGGTGCGGGTGCGAAGCGCACTGTCGGAAATCACCTGCGCCAGCGTGATATTGGCCTTCTCCGGAAACATCGGATGGTTTTCGAGCAGCGGCCCGAAACGTTCGAGGTCGAATTCCATCGGATCACGATCCACCCAGAAGATCGCGTGCGGATTGCCCATGGACATCACAGCAGGCGAGTGCAGGATCGGCGCATCGATCGGGCCAATCTGCAATTCGATGCGGCTGGTATCGTGGAACTCCTCCGAAAGCGGAATGTCGCTCCAGCGGAACCGCGGCAGGCCCATATCGACTGATATCATGCCATCTTCATGTTCGACGGCGTTCAGGATGCCCGCCACCGTCTGGAAGGTGAAGCTAGTCTTGCCCGTTTCGGAAGACAGCGCCTGCACCACGCAGCGCGTGCCATTGCCGCAGGCCTGCGCCTTCGTGCCGTCGCAATTGAGAATATCGATGAAGGCATCCGTGCCGCCAACACGCGGATCGTGGATCGCCATGATCTGGTCGAACTGTGTGGCAGCATCGGCGTTCAGCGCAATCGCCGCCTCCGGCGTGACCATATCTTTACGGCCGCGCATGTCGATAACGAGGATCTTGTTGCCAAGCCCGTTCATCTTCGCAAATTCGACCGTATCCGCCATCGCCTTAAACCTGAAAACTGTCTGAAAACCGGTTTGCATTCGGGATTTGCCCCGCGCTTTCGCCCTATATGGCGGAAAGACCGGCAAATTACCAGACTGTTGCGGCGCAAACGGGGCTGCGGTCAGACGAAGGCACGTCGAAAACTTCACCGGGACGCATTGGCCGGAAACGGCTTTCGTCGACCCCCTGCTCCGTCAACGCAACCTTGAGGGCCGCAAGCGGCGCATCCACGGCCTCGTCCGTCAACTGTACTGTCCCCCAATGGTGCCCGCAAACATGCGCCGCGCCGCAAAGCTTCATTCCTTCCACGGCTTCCGCCGGGTTCTGATGCTGGCCTTTCATGAACCAGCGCGGCTCGTAAGCACCGAAAGGCAGGTTGGCGAGGCGGAATTCGCCGTGCTTCTTGCGCGCGGCGTGATAGTTGAGGCCCTCGTGGAAGCCGGTATCGCCTATATGGTAGATTTTACCGCCTGGCGTTTCGATGACGAAGGCGGCCCAGAGCGCCATGCGTCGGTCGTTAAGACCGCGGGCCGACCAGTGGTGGCACGGTTCGAAATGAATTTTCACCGAACCTGTCTCCACCACATCGCCCCAATCGCCGACCTTGATACGCGCCGCCTCGACACCGGTGCGAATAATCGCGTCATTGCCGAGCGGCGTGATGAAAAGCGGCTTGTGCGCCACATGCAGGCGCTTCAACGTTTCCATATCCAGATGGTCGTAGTGATTATGGGTCACCAGCACCAGATCGATGGGCGGCAGATCCTCGAAACGGATGCCGGGCGGATTGACCCGTTTGGGACCGGCAAAACTGAAAGGGCTGGTGCGCTGCGACCACACCGGATCGACGAGAATATTCAAACCCGCCGTCTGGATGAGAAATGAAGCATGGCCCACAAAGGTGACGCGCATGTCCCTGCCTTCGATGCGGGCTTCCGGCTTTGCGAAGGGAAAGGGGCTCGGATAGCTTTCCGGCCATGTGGCGCGCTCGCCATTGAAGCGCCATTTCAGCAGCCCCATGAAATTGCCGGGCGGCGAACCGCCGGGGTTGAAGAAGCGCATCCCGTCGAAATGATCGGAGATCGGGCCGCTATAATAGGCGCTGGCGCTCGAACGGCGGGCATAAAGGCCACCACCCGCCAGAGCGAGCAGGCCAAGAGCGGAAAAACGAAAAAATTTTCGACGGTTCATGACAAATGTATAGGGAGCGAAAGAGGGCCGTTCAAGCACCGCCAATGGTGGCCGGCGACCAATCACGCAAAGATGAAATGCAGGCCTTCGCGCCTGAAACCCGGCACCGCCTTGACTTTTCCCGCGCTTTCCTGTTTATCGCCGCCAATCAGCTGGCAGTTTCACGACTCCAAGCCGCCGACCGGGACCCGCAAAGGTATAAAGAGATCCCGGAGGTCAACACCCGACAGCGCGATGCGCCCTCGGGTGCTTTTTGGCTTTGCGTCTTGTTTTTGGCAGCGAAAGCACCGACGTTTCGGAAACCCCGGAACGAAGAAGGAAGAAACGATGTTTGAAAACCTCCAGGACCGCCTTGGTTCCATTCTGAATGGACTGACCGGCCGTGGCGCGCTGACGGAAGCCGATGTTGCTGCCGCCCTGCGCGAGGTTCGCCGTGCGCTTCTGGAAGCGGACGTTGCGCTGGAAGTCGTGCGTTCCTTCACTGACAAGGTGCGTGAAAAGGCTGTCGGCGCAGCCGTTCTGAAATCCATCAAGCCCGGCCAGATGGTCGTCAAGATCGTGCATGACGAGCTTGTCGAAATGCTCGGCACCGAAGGCGTCTCGATCGACCTGCATGCGGCCGCCCCCGTCGTCATCATGATGGTGGGTCTGCAGGGTTCGGGCAAGACCACGACAACAGGCAAGATCGCCAAGCGCCTGACCGACCGTGACAAGAAGAAGGTGCTGATGGCATCTCTCGACACGCGTCGTCCGGCCGCACAGGAACAGCTTCGTCAGCTCGGCGTGCAGACCGGCGTCGACACGTTGCCGGTCATTGCCGGCCAGTCGCCGACAGATATCGCCGCGCGCGCCGTGCAGGCTGCAAAGCTCGGCGGCCATGACGTCGTCATTCTCGACACCGCCGGCCGTACCCACATCGACGAACCCTTGATGCTGGAAATGGCCGACATCAAGAAGAAGTCCAATCCGCACGAAATCCTGCTGGTCGCGGATTCGCTGACAGGTCAGGACGCCGTCAACCTCGCCCGCAACTTCGATGAGCGCGTCGGCATCACCGGTCTTGTGCTCACCCGTATGGACGGCGACGGACGCGGCGGTGCCGCCCTTTCCATGCGCGCCGTCACCGGCAAGCCGATCAAGCTGATCGGTATCGGCGAGCGCATGAACGAACTCGACGAGTTCCATCCGCGCCGTATCGCCGACCGTATTCTCGGCATGGGCGACATCGTCTCGCTGGTCGAGAAGGCCGCCGAGAACATCGATGCGGAAAAAGCCCGTGCCATGGCCGAGAAGATGGCCAAGGGCAAGTTCGACCTCAACGATCTCTCCGACCAGCTTGCCCAGATGAAGAAGATGGGCGGCATGGGCGGCATCATGGGGCTGATGCCCGGCATGGCCGGCATGAAGGACAAGATGGCTTCCGCTGGCCTCAACGACAAGATGTTCGACCGCCAGATCGCCATCATCTCGTCGATGACCAAGGCGGAACGCGCCAATCCCGATATTCTGAAGCACAGCCGAAAGAAGCGCATCGCCGCCGGTTCCGGCACCGATGCCGCTGAAATCAACAAGCTTCTGAAGATGCATCGCGGCATGGCCGACATGATGAAGGCCATGGGCGGCAAGGGCAAAGGCGGCATCATGAAGCAGATGATGGGCGGCCTTGCCGGCAAGATGGGCCTCGGTGGTCTTGGCGGCGGCATGCCTGATCTGTCGAACATCGATCCGAAGCAGCTTGAAGCGCTCCAGAAGCAGGCAGAAGCCGCCGGTCTCGGCAAGCCGGGCGGGATGCCCGGCCTCGGCGGCATGCCGGGCGGATTGCCGGGCCTCGGCAGCGCCAAGCTGCCAGGTCTTGGCGGCATGCCGGGCCTGCCCGGCTTTCCGAAAAAGAAGTGAGGGGGACACCAGTGAACAATGCAGAGGTGAAAGCCCAGCTTTCCGAATACCGCCAGTCGATCGACAATATCGATGCCGCACTGGTTCACATTCTTGCCGAACGTTTCCGCTGTACCAAGGCGGTGGGCGTGCTGAAGGCAAAATACAATTTGCCGCCGGCCGACCCGGCGCGCGAGGAATACCAGATTGAACGCCTTCGCCACCTGGCAAAGGATGCCAATCTGGATCCGGATTTCGCCGAGAAGTTCCTGAACTTCATCATCAAGGAAGTCATCCGGCATCATGAAGCAATCGCCGCCGAACATGGCGGCACCGAAAAGACCGCCTGAAAGGCGGACAAGCCATCCTAAGGAGTAAATGACATGGCACTTAAAATTCGTCTCGCACGCGGTGGTTCCAAGAAGCGCCCGTACTACCAGATCGTCGTTGCTGACGCCCGTTCGCCCCGCGACGGCCGTTTCCTCGAGAAGGTCGGTTCCTGGAACCCGATGCTTGCCAAGGACAACCCGCAGCGCATCGAGCTGAAGGCTGACCTCATCAAGGAATGGATCGCCAAGGGCGCACAGCCGACCGACCGCGTTCTGCGCTTCCTCGCAGAAGCCGGTCTTGCCGAGCGCGCCGCTCGCAGCAACCCGGAAAAGGCAAAGCCGGGCAAGCGCGCTCTGGAACGCGTTGCCGAAAAGAAGCAGAAGGCTGAAGATGCAGCCGCTGCTGCTGCGGAAGCCTCTGCCGCAGAATAATCTGCGCAGAATCTTTTGAAGAACGGGTGGCGTGGTTTTCCATGCCGCCCGTTTTTTGTTTATTTTGGCGTCAACAAACCTTAAAGCTGACGCAACCACCACCAGAAGACGGACGGCCCGATGGCAAAGCTGGAAAACCCGGTACTCATGGCAAAGATCGGCGGCGCGCAGGGCCTGCGCGGTGAGGTTCGTGTCAGCACCTATACGGCCGATCCGATGGCGCTCGGCGATTATGGCAATCTGGTCACCGCCGATGGCCGCATCTTCGAAATTCTTGAGGTGCGCGAGGGCAAGAACGTTGTCGTCGTTCGTTTCAGGGGCATCAACGACCGCAATGCGGCCGAAGGCCTGAACGGGCTGGAACTGTTCATCGACCGCGATAATCTGCCCGACGACGAGCTTGACGATGACGAGTTTTATTATGCCGATCTCGAAGGGCTGGAAGCCGTTGATGCCGAAGGCAAAAGCTATGGCGCCGTCAGCGCCGTCTATGATTTCGGCGCGGGCGATCTGCTGGAGCTGAAAGGTGCGGGCCGTCGCCCTGCCCTCATACCCTTTTCGGAAGCAGCCGTGCTTGAAATCGATCTCGAAGGCGGCCGCATTCTCATCGACCCGATGGCCGCCGGACTGATCGACAATCCCGACGACAAAGACGAAACCGGCGCATCGCCTTTCGGCAAGAAATAAAGCAATGACTTTCAAGGCCACCGTTCTGACGCTCTACCCGGAAATGTTTCCGGGACATTTGGGATATTCGCTGGCGGGCAAGGCGCTGGAACGCGAACAATGGTCGCTTGAGGCCGTGCAGATTCGCGAATTCGCGACGGACAAGCACAGAAGCGTCGATGACACCCCGGCAGGCGGCGGTGCCGGCATGATACTAAAACCCGACATTCTTGCTGCAGCCATCGACCATGTTTCGGATGGCGATACGCGACCGCGCCTGCTGATGAGCCCACGCGGCAAACCACTATCGCAGGACCGTGTGCGCGAACTGGCGGTTGGCGACGGTGCGATCATCGTCTGCGGCCGTTTCGAAGGCGTCGATCAGCGGGTCATAGAGGCGCGCGGGCTGGAGGAAGTGTCGATCGGCGACTACATCCTCTCAGGCGGCGAGCCGGCCGCACTGACGCTTCTGGACGCCATCGTCCGCGTCCTGCCGGGCGTCATGGGCAACGATCTGTCAGGTGTGCATGAAAGCTTCGAGGGCGGGCTGCTGGAACATCCGCATTATACCCGCCCGCAGGTATGGGAGGGCCGCGATATTCCCGCCGTCCTCACGTCAGGCAACCACGCCGCCATCGACAAATGGCGGCACGAACAGGCGCTGGCGCTGACGAAGGAAAGACGGCCAGACCTTCTTAAAAAGGCTCAGGCCGAGACGAAATAATAGGCCGTCAGCACCAGGCCGACCGCAATGACCAGCCAGCGAATGATCCATTGCGGCACGCGCCTTGCCGTGTGCACGCCCGCATAGCCGCCAAGTGCCGCCGCCGGGAACATGATGAGCGCCGCCCACCAGGATACGACGCCGCCGCTGACGAAGATCGTAATCGCGATGATGGCGATCACCACCGACAGCAGGTTCTTCAACGCGTTCAGATGATGATAGCTGCCGCCCGAGGTGATCCCGAGGATGGCGAGCATCATGATACCCATGCCGGCACCGAAAAAACCGCCATAGATGGAGGCGAGCCCCTGAAAGACGAGGCTCGGAAGATTGCCGGGAGACCGCTCCGCACTGACCTTCGGACGCAGCCACGGGCCAGCGGCGAAAACGGCGGTGGCGGCGAGAAGCAGCCATGGAACCAGCTGGCGGAAGGAAGGATTGTCGAGCGACAGCAGAAGCAGCGAGCCGGCCAGCCCGCCGACGACGGAAACGGCTGACAGCAGGATCGCCTCGCGCCAATGCGCACGGATTTCCGGCCCATAGGCGATGACCGAGGTGATATAACCCGGAAACTGCACAATAGCCGAAGTGGCATTGGCAACGATGGGCGGCAGGCCGGCCAGCGTCATCGCCCCGAAGGTCAGGAAAGTGCCGCCGCCGGCAATGGCATTGACGACACCCGACAGAAAGCCGGTCGCAAACAGCACGAGAACGATGAATATGGACATGGCCCCTCCCAAGGTTTTCATGCCATATCCGGCAGAAAGCCGCTTCGCAACTGCAGGAACGCGGTGCGCAATTGATAAAATATTGTCATGAAAGGGATGACAAACGGCGCTGCCTCGTGTATGTGCCCGCGTGGAATTGGGGTTTACCCCTTTAACCGCAAGCAAAGAATGGCGAACCCGCTCCTGCCGCAAGGCATGATCCCAAGGCTTTGACCGAAGGACGAACCGTTGAGCGCTCTGGCTGTTTCAGAAGAAATCAGAGGTTAACATGACCAATATCATTCAGCAGCTGGAAGCCGAACAGGCCGCCAAGATCGAAGCAAAGCGCACCCTGCCCGAGTTTTCTCCGGGCGACACCCTGCGCGTCAACGTTCGCGTTACCGAAGGTAACCGTACCCGCGTTCAGGCTTACGAAGGCGTTTGCATCGCCCGTTCCGGCGGTGGCCTTTCCGAAAGCTTCACCGTTCGCAAGATCTCCTACGGCGAAGGCGTCGAGCGCGTATTCCCGATCTACTCCCCGCTGGTCGAAGGCGTTGAAATCGTTCGCCGCGGTAAGGTTCGCCGCGCGAAGCTCTACTACCTGCGCGACCGTCGCGGCAAGGCTGCCCGTATCGTTGAAAACACCGGTACGCGCGCCCGCAAGCTGAACGAATCCGAGCGCCAGGCAGCAGCCGAAGAAAAGGCACGTCTGGAAGCCGAAAAGGTAGCAGCAGCACAGGCTCTCGCCGCCGAGAAGGCAGCAGCCGAAGCCGCAGAAGCCAAGGCAGCAGAAGAAGCAGCAAAGGCTGCTGAAACCGCAGCCGAATAAGATTTCCATTTCGATGGATTAAAGAAAAGGCGGCCTTCGGGCCGCCTTTTTTGTGGTGTCTCGCTGCAAACCTAAAGCCGCAGACTGAGAATTGGCAAGCGGCCTGGAACTATGCTGCACGAGCGGTTTTATGCAGCTTGGAAAATCGAAAGAAAACTCGCCTTACTGCCCGCCTGCCGCGCGACCTTTCAGTCATTTCTCATGAAAGGATGCAGAAAGATTCCAATCAACTACAGATACTTACTTAATTTTTTCGTGTGGGTGTTTTAGCCCATCCTCGAATAGCATTGCCTAATTCCCTTTATTGTGCAATTTTCTTGCTGTTTTAGGTGTTATTATGTTTTTATTTAATTCTTTTTTAACAAGAAATAAGTCCGCTTTCCTGGCAGTTGGCCTCGCCAGCGCGTTGATGAACATCCTTAATCTTTCCGGCTCACTTTTCATGCTGGAAGTTTACGACCGCATTCTGCCCAGCAAGAGCATTCCCTCTCTTGTGGCGCTGGTCGTTCTGCTGATCGTTCTCTACGCGTTTCTCATGGGGTTCGACGCGCTGCGAGGCCGTATATTGGCGCGCATCTCGGACAATATGGACGACGCGCTCAATCAGAAGCTTTTCAGGGCGTCGATCAGCGCCCCGCTCCTTGCTTCCGGGAAGATCGATGGGCTGCAGATCGTCGGTGATCTCGATCAGATCCGCCAGTTTCTCTCAGGGCCGGGGCCTGCGGCCTTTTTCGATATTCCCTGGCTGCCCATCTATCTCCTGATCTGTTTTGCCCTGCATCCGTGGATCGGGTTCGCTGTGCTCGGCGGAGCCGTGGTTCTCATCGTGCTGACGCTTCTGACCAATTGGCTGACCGAAAGGGCGACAAAGCAGGCTTATACTGCGCGAGGGCAGAGAAACGTCCTCGTCGGCAGCAGTCAGCGCAACATTGAATCCATCAAGACCATGGGCATGATGGATGCAGTGACGTCCATGTGGGACGAGTTGCACTCCAGATATCGCTCCGTCACCCTGTCGACTTCAGATACGGCCGGCATGCTCGGCGCCATGTCGAGAACCTTCCGCCTGTTGCTGCAATCCGGCGTCATGGCCATCGGCGCCGTGCTTGTCATCGACGGCCATGCATCGGCAGGCAGCATCATCGCAGGTTCGATTCTCTCTGCGAAGGCGCTCGGCCCTGTCGAACATGCAATCGCGAACTGGCGCAGCTTCATGACCGCAAGACAGGGCTGGAAACGCGTCAACGAGTTCCTGGAGCTGGTGCCGGAACCCACACCGCCGCTCTCCCTGCCGCGCCCGCAATTTACCGTCGCGGTCGATCGTGTAACGGGTGGGCCGCCCAATGGCGCACGCGATACGGTCGCCGATATTTCCTTCACGCTGAACGCAGGCGACGGGCTCGGCATCATTGGCCCAAGCGCGTCCGGCAAGTCCACGCTGGCACGCCTGATGACCGGCATCTGGCCCTATGAACGTGGCTCCGTCCGCTTTGATGGGGCCGCACTCAACCAGTGGGATTTCGAGTTTCTCGGCAAATCCATCGGTTACATGCCCCAGCAGGTGGAACTGATGCCGGGGACGGTGGCGCAGAACATTGCGCGCTTCGACCGCAATGCGACTGCGGAAGCAATCGTCGCCGCAGCCAAGGCTGCGCAGGTGCATGAGCTGATCCTGAACCTGCCCAACGGTTACGATACCTATATTGGCGACCGCGGCGAGGCTTTGTCGGGCGGGCAGAAACAGCGCATCGGCCTTGCCCGTGCCCTGTTTGGCGAACCCTTCTTCGTCCTTCTCGATGAGCCGAACTCCAATCTGGACAGTGAAGGCGAAGGAGCCCTGCGCAATGCGATTGGCGACATCAGGGCGCGCGGCGGCATCGTCGTCGTCATTGCCCATCGCCCCAGCGCCATCGAAAGCGTCAATCTGGTGATGGTGATGAGCAACGGCCGGATGCTGCGCTTTGGCACGAAGGAGGAGGTGCTCGCGCAAATCCTGCGGCAGAACATCCGCCAGGTGCCTGAGGAGGAAGAAACGCGCAAGATTGAAAACCGGGTGAGCGAAAATGGTTGAAGCGGAAAAACCCGGCATGACGAATGCGTCCATTCTCAGACATTCGACGGCAGTGGTCGTTCTCGCCCTTGGCCTTTTGGTCGGATTGGGCGGCTGGGCTGCTTTCGCAAAGCTTGCCGGTGCGGTGGTGGCCACGGGCCGGGTTGTCGTTGAAGGCAATTCAAAAAAAATCCAGCATCTTTCCGGCGGCATCGTCAGCGAGATCAATGTCGCCGAAGGTGACAGGGTAGAGGCCGGCCAGATCCTGCTGCGGCTGAGCGCCACCGTCGTTCAGGCGAACCTCTCCATCATCGAGAATACGCTTGCGCAGCTCTACTCGCGTCGGGCCCGTCTCCGTGCAGAGATTGCCGAAGCACCGTCTTTCACTGTAACGGAAGACCTGGCGGCGCTGACGAGTTCGAAGGCGGCCAAGACCTTCATCGACAGCGAACAGAACCTTTTTAATAGCCGTCGCAACGCGTTGGTCGGCATGAAAAAGCAGTTGGGAACGCGCAAGGACCAACTCGGTGACGAGGCGCGTGGCCTCGAGGTGCAGGTGGAGGCGACGGACAATGAGCTTGCCATTGTAAAGGACGATGTTTCCAAGACGGACGAGCTCTTCAAAAAAGGGCTCGTGACGCTCCAGCGCCTCAATCTCCTCAAACGCCAGCTGTCCAATCTCGAAGGCCAGCAGGGCCAATATATCGCCGCTCGTGCGCAAACGGTGGGCAAGCTGAGCGAACTGGATCTGCAACTGCTTCAGCTCGACGAAGACCGCAAATCGGAAGTCACGAAAGATCTGACATCAATCGAAGCGACCGTTGCGGAATATGAAGAACGGCTGGCGGCGACGCGCGACCAGCTGGATCGCCTCGACATCCGCTCGCCGATTGCCGGTCGCATCTACCAGCTTTCAGTGCACAATATAAATGGCGTCATTCAACCCGGCGAAGTGCTGATGCTGGTGGTGCCGGAGCGGGATGAGCTTGCGATCGAGGCCAATATAACCCCGCGAGACATCGATCAGATTTACGTCGGGCAGCCCGTCACCGTTCGCTTTACGGCGTTCAACCAAAGCACGACGCCGGATTTGAGCGCGGAGGTTGCTGTCGTTGCCCCCGATCTGCAGACGGATTCCCGAACTGGCACATCTTATTACGCGTTGCGCATCAAACCCGACAAGGCCGGCATGACACACCCACCTGGCGGGAAGTTGTATCCTGGCATGCCGGCAGAAGTATTTATCCAGACCAGCGAGAGGAGTGTTCTTTCTTATTTCGTAAAACCATTCCAAGACAGGCTCAGAAAAACCTTCGTTCAGGAATGATTTATTTCAGAAAAAGCGGCTTTTAGAGAAAATTTCTCAATACACCAAATACGCGATTTTTCGAAAAAAACGTATTTCTTATATTGTATTATCGTTTTTTATGTATTAAATATTACCCGCAATAATTACTATTAATTTAATTTCAATTCATCAATTTCTCAAAGATTTATAGGAGTTTAAAATGGCGTTAAAAGTAACTTTCGGTAATGGCGGCGCCGCTTCGGTTTCCTCGCTTACCAGCCTGATCGACCAGGAAGCTTATAAGCTCCTCACGGAATCGACCGCTCAGGTCAAGAACGGTTCCTCGCTCGAATCCGGTAGCGTCAATGTCGGCGCTGTATCAGTTCCCGGCACCGGTGCAGGTGGTACGGTGGATGTCGGTTACGATGCCTCCTCGAACGGCTTCAAATTTGACGTATCGTCAGCATGGAATTCGGTAAAGAACGCTCTCGCCCAGTCCGACACCTCTGAAAACCTTATCTTCAAGGATTTCGTTCAGGTCGACGTTCATCTCGGCGGCACCGGTTCGTCCACCGTGGAAGTTCTCAATGCCAAGCGTGGCAACATCTCGACCGGCGCTGGCAATGACACGGTCACCGTCTCTGTCGTTTCGAATGAAAAGACCTGGGTAAACAATTTCAACATCGATACCGGGGCAGGCAACGACACGATCATCGTCAAGGCTGGCGCTGCATTTAACGACGCATCTGCGGCTGGCACGGGCGGTCTTGCCGCCAATACCGGTGCCGTGAATGGCGGTGCTGGCATCACCGACGGCAGCTTCACTTCCGTCAAGATCGATGCGGGTGCCGGTAACGATACGATCGACCTGAGCGGCGTGAAACTTGCGTCCTCACTGGTGACCGGCGGTAAGGGTATCGATCACATCATCGCAAGCGGTGGCGCCGATACCTTCGTCTTTAATCTCGGCGACATGGCCAAGAGCTTTGCGACTGATACCATCGAAGGCTTCAACGCCGCCATGGACAAGCTCAAGCTGGTCGGCACGGTGATCGATAACTGGGCGGTATCGACGATCGATAACGACACCATCCTCAGCTACAACGTCACTGGCGAGCACAAGGGCGAAAAGATCGTTCTCTCCGGTGTTCACCTGACCGGTAGCGATTGGTTCACCGCGTAATTCTCTCGAAGAGAATTTCATTATTTGCCACTTAAAATGATCGTGGCCCGGAAACACCCGGGCCACGATTTTTTGCATGTGCGACGGTCGGCAATCGTGTCAGCTGTCGCTATCTTCCAAAGTCAGGCGGCCCTGACCTGATTGCCCATTCTGCGCGTTGCGATGATGACGAGCACCCCGGCAAGCGCCAGGCAGAAAGCAAGGAAGAACATCGGCGCAATGGTGCTGCCGGTCTGATCCTTGATCCAGGGCACCACATTCTGCGCCACGAAGCCGCCCAGATTGCCGACGGAATTGATCGCGGCGATACCGGCAGCCGCACCTGCTCCCTTGAGGAAGCGGCCGGGCAGGCTCCAGAACACCGGCTGGCCGGCAAAGATGCCTGCGGCGGCGATGCAGAGGAAAGCGAACTGCAGGACCGGATCACTGAGCAATGCCGACATCAACAGGCAAAACGCACCGATGAAGGCAGGGCCGACGATATAGGGCGTCTTGTTCTTGGCCTTGTCGGCTGCCAAAGGCACGACGAACAGGGCAACGGCGACGATCACCCAGGGGATGATGTTGATGAAGCCGTTAGCGGTGTTGGAAACGCCGAAGCTCTTCACGATCGTCGGAAGCCAGTAGCTGAGACCATAGGCGGCCAGCGGAAAGCCGACATAGCAAAGCGCCATGAACAGAACGCGCGGATTGACCAGCGCCTTGAAGCCGTCCTCCGCATGCTCTTCCATGCCCTTGTTTTCTTCGGCCAGCCGGTTCTTCAGCCAGGTTTTCTCATCCTGCGTCAGAAACTTCGCCTTTTCCGGGGTGTCGTCGAGATAAAAGAAGGTGGCGATACCGGCGATGACGGCCGGAATACCCGTGGCGAGGAACACCCATTCCCAACCGGCATAACCGAGGAAACCATCCAGATCGAGCAGCATGCCGCCAAGCGGTGCGCCGATGGCATTGGCAAGCGCGCTGAAGATCATGAACAAGCCGATCATGCGGCCACGATAATCGCGCGGGAACCAGAGCGTCATCAGGAACAAAACGCCGGGGAAGAAACCCGCCTCGCAGAGCCCGAGCAGGAAGCGCAGGATGTAGAACATCGTGGCGTTCTGCGTATAGGCAAGCGCGATGGTGACGGCGCCCCAGGAAACCAGAATGCGGGCGAACCATTTGCTGGCGCCGAAACGGTTGAGGAAAAGGTTGCTCGGCACCTCGAAGAGGAAATAGCCGATGAAGAACAGCGAAGCGCCAAGGCCGTAGGCATATTCGCTGAGGCTCAGCGCATCAACCATCTGCAGCTTGGCATAGCTGACATTCTGGCGGTCGATATAGGCGATGAGATAAAGAAGGCCAAGAAACGGCATCAGCCGCCAAGTGATCTTCGAGATAAGGGCTTTTTCGGATACCATATGCTTTTCCCTCCCTTCGATTGCTCGTCGAAATGCAAATGATAAGGGAACCCATCTATATGTGCGTTGCAAAATACGCAAGTTGCACTGCATCATAACCAGCGGCGACAACTAGAAGGCAGGCCCGTCAGGGGCTTCGGCCATGATGCAGTGCATATAGAAAATGCCGAGCCGTCGCGTTCAAGGCTGTACGCATTCATATTGCCGTAAAACCGGCGATCTGCTATGAACGCTGCCATGGGATCTAAATTCGGATGTCTCGCGCAGAATGTTTATGTGCTGCAGGACCACAAGCGTCTGCCGGCACGGTTCTTTGCGCGCGTTTCCGGGGCGCTCACCAGCCGACTTAGGCTCGCCTGACAGCAGCACGCTGTCCATCGCCTTACTGAACCCTCATTACCCTTTTATATGACAAGGCACAGAGCCATGAGCGCACCCCGCACCCTGTATGACAAAATCTGGGACGACCACGTCGTCAATCGTGATCCCGACGGAACCTGTCTTCTCTACATCGACCGTCACCTCGTCCATGAGGTGACGAGCCCGCAGGCCTTCGAAGGCCTGCGCATAGCCGGTCGCCCCGTGCATTCACCTGCCCGCACGCTGGCCGTCGTCGACCACAACGTTCCGACCACGGCCGACCGGCTGGAAGGTATCAAGAACGAAGAAAGCCGCATTCAGGTGGAAGCGCTCGCGCAGAACGCTAGGGATTTCGGCGTCGAATATTATTCCGAGCGCGACAAGCGCCAGGGCATCGTTCACATCGTCGGCCCCGAACAGGGTTTCACCCTGCCGGGCATGACGATCGTCTGCGGCGACAGCCATACCTCGACCCACGGCGCCTTTGGCGCATTGGCGCATGGCATCGGCACCTCGGAAGTGGAGCACGTTCTGGCGACCCAGACGCTGATCCAGAAAAAGGCCAAGAACATGCTGGTGCGTGTCGACGGCAAAATCCCGGATGGTGTTACCGCCAAGGACATCATCCTCGCCATTATCGGCGAGATCGGCACGGCTGGCGGCACCGGTCACGTGATCGAATTTGCCGGCGAGGCGATCCGTTCGCTCTCCATGGAAGGCCGCATGACGGTCTGCAACATGACCATCGAGGGCGGAGCCCGCGCAGGTCTTATTGCACCTGACGAAACCACCTTTGACTACATCAAAGACAAGCCGCGCTCGCCGAAGGGCGAAACGCTGGAACAGGCCATCGCCTATTGGAAAACGTTGAAGTCCGACGAAGGCGCACATTACGACAAGGTCGTGGTACTGAACGCGGCCAATCTGCCGCCGATCGTCTCCTGGGGCTCGTCGCCGGAAGACGTGACCTCCGTTGAAGGGTTCGTTCCCAATCCGGATGATATCGAGGAAGAAAACAAGCGTACCTCCAAATGGCGTGCGCTGGAATACATGGGCCTGAAGCCCGGAACGCGCATCACCGATATCGCCATCGACCGCGTCTTCATCGGCTCCTGCACCAATGGCCGCATCGAAGATTTGCGCGCGGCGGCGAAAATCGTCGACGGCCGCAAGGTCGCCCCCACGGTCTCGGCAATGATCGTGCCCGGCTCCGGTCTTGTGAAGGAACAGGCGGAAAAGGAAGGTCTCGACAAGATTTTCCTCGAAGCCGGTTTCGAATGGCGCGAACCGGGATGTTCCATGTGCCTTGCCATGAATGACGACCGCCTGAAGCCCGGCGAACGCTGTGCCTCGACCTCGAACCGCAATTTCGAGGGCCGCCAGGGCTATAAGAGCCGCACCCACCTCGTCTCCCCTGCCATGGCAGCAGCGGCGGCGATCGCCGGTCATTTCGTCGACGTGCGCGAGTGGCAATAGGTTCCTGACACCATCGTTTCAGGAAAGCCACCCGTCCCACACAGGGGCGGGTGGCTTTTTATTATGCCCCCTGCAAACGCCGTTGCGGCTGCGTGCCGTGCAGAAACACAGCAAAAGTATCCCAGGGCGGCGTGATGGAGAGCTGGCTCAGAATACGCGCGACCTCCCCTCTGTGAATGCCGGCATGCAGGACCATATGCGAGATCATCTCGGCACGGGACATGTAACCTTTGTCACCATCCGTAAAGGTGAAGGCGACAAATTCGCCAAGCGATGCCGGTGATGTTTTCCCGATGTAGTCGAGATACCAGCCATCCAGAGCAGCGACATCCTTCGCAAGATCATCCAGCTGCGGCGTTGCCTCGGTATTGTCGGAGAGAAAACCGTGCGCCGCTCCGGTGAGATGGCCCGAAAAAATCCTTGCGACCACGTAATAATGATTGATCAGCCGAATTGCCATGTGCCGCTCGGATGCGTTCTGGACGGGATCGAGTTGTTGCAGCTTCTCGAACAAGTCCCTGTTCGCCCATGCGTGATAGCCGAGCAGGCTCCTGAGCAAATCCCTCATGACAATATCCTTTACATCTGAAAAATGTGAGCACTATGTTTATATTTTCGTCATGGAGGATGCCTTGTCTACTCGCATTGCAAAGCGGAAAACCGAGATGCGCAAGGAGCCGCGTCAGGAGCGTTCCAGGGCAACGGTCGATGCTGTCATCCATGCGGCGGCTCGCATTTTAAGCGATCACGGCTGGGCGGGTTTTACCACGAACAGGGTCGCCGAAACGGCCGGCGTCAGCATCGGCTCGCTCTATCAATATTTCCCGGACAAGGTTTCGATCGTGGAAGCGGTACGCCATCGTCACCTCGAGGACTGTCTCTCCATCATGAAGAGCATCGCGCAAAAGCGGCAATCGCTCGCTAGATTCGTTGAAGAGCTCGTGACCGGCATGATCGGGGTCCACAGCATCCATCCCGGCCTTCACAAGGTCCTTCTGGATGATGCGCCGAGCCACCAAGGAACGAACGATCCCAACAGCGCTTTCGAACAGGAATATCTCGGTCTCTATGCGGCAGCGATCGCGGCACATATGACAGCCGGTTCAAAGGTCGAAAGTGGAACCACGGCGCTGATCGTATCGGATGCCATTGACGGCATTATTCACAATGCCGCCCGCCGCGGAGAGCTGCAGTCGCCCAAAGTCAGGCGGGAAATGATCGCACTCGTTCACGCCTACCTGTCGCAGACAACCGGTGAATGAGAGGCCATCAACTCATTCCGAAATGATCTTCACCCGCTGGCCCGGCTGAATGGTGGCCGTGGCGCTCATGGCGTTGATCATTCGGAACATGTCGAGCTTCCGGTCGGTTCCCATCATCCGCGCCGCCATCGTCGCCACGGTTTCACCGGGCTTCACCGTCACCACCCGCACCCTGAGCGGCTTCAGCGAGGCTATTTCCTGCGGCGTCATCTTGCGGAAGCTGGTGCGCAATGTGTTGGCGATGGAATCGAGCTGGGTATTGCCCTTCGGCACGGCCGTCAGGAAACGAAATATCTGCTGGCCGACGCGAATGACGGTCACGTCGAAATCCCATTTATCCGCGCTTGCCCGCGCCGTCGCAGCCTCCAGACCGTTGATCTGGGTTTCCTTGACGGTTTCCGGCAACAGGCCGGCAACCCAGCCGCTGGTCAGATAATTGGCAAGGCTTGTCTGTTTCGGATCGGCGACGCCGTCGAAACGGATGGCCATATCGCCCGGCCCCGTCGCCAGAACGGCCTCAACCTTGTTGTCGATGACGAAACCTTCCGGCACATCGAAACGAATGCCGAGCGTTCCGTGCAGGAATGTCTGGCCCCGGACATACCCTTCCTGCGGGCTGTCGCCATAAAGCAGGCCGTCTATGCCGTCCAGAAACCACTCGCGACCACGATCCCCGACCTGACCGTCCTGGCCGAAGGCGCGGGCATGACGGCGCGCAAGCTCGATACGCTGCGGCGTGTTGGGGTGGCTGGAAAGGAAGTCGAGGCTCTGGTCGTTTTCAGGATCGGCCGAGGAAAACCGCGCATAGGCCGCCATGGAATCCAGAAAACGCGGCGAGGCAAAGGGGTCATAACCGGCCTCGCCCAGCATCCGCACGCCGATCACATCCGCCTGCAATTCCTGCTGACGCGAAAAGGCCGCGAGCCGCAGCTTGCCGCGCGCAAGCGCCTGCTTGCCGGCGAGATCGCTCGACAGAACCTCGGCAACCACGCGGCTGGCAATCACCTCCGCCTCTTCCCGGCGCTGGCGTTCAATGCCATGGTTGGCGGTGACATGGCCCATTTCATGCGAAAGCACGGCAGCCACTTCCGAAGCATCGTTGGCAAGCGCCAGAAGCCCACGCGTCACGTAAAGATATCCGCCCGGCAGCGCAAAGGCATTGATGGCCGGCGAGTTCAGGATGGTGATGCGGTAGGACTGTTGCGGATTTTCCGAAACCGCCGTCAGCGCGCCGGCGATGCGGGCGACGAGCCTTTCCGTCTTGGCGTCACGATATTCGCCGCCATAACTCGCCACGATGCGCGGATGCTCGCGCGCACCCATCTGGGCGCGGGGATCATTCTTCTGCACTTCTTCCACGGTCTGCGGATTATCCGAGGGGCGCAGGGTGGACTGGTAGGCCGGGCTGAAGAGAGACTGGCACGACGACAGGAACACCGCAGACGCTGTCAGCACGGAACAGGCGGCAGCCATCCTGCCCGAACGGCGAAGGCCTGAACGGGAGAAGAGCCTCCACTGTGCAGTCATGCTATTTCTCATTCTCTATGCCTGCCCCTAACGTTCCTGATCATCCGTTAATTGCAGACCAGAATAACAGATTCGCCCCAACGGGCGATGAATGCCAAAACGGTAAAAACGATCCATCAAGTCCGGAATATTCCTGAAGAACGCAATAATTCCCATCTTTTCTCGGGCAACAACTTGAAACTGGCAAGTGCAAATTAGCGCCATTGAAGTCATCTAAAGCGATTGCCAGCGGCACGCGTCGAAAATAAGGCGATCACCCGTTCAGAAAACTGTCGACCGCCTTCACATTTTGTGTGGCGAAGAAATCTGCGGTCGAACCGGTATAGACAACACGGCCGCGTTCAAGAAACACCACCCGCTGCGCCAGCTTCTTTATGTCTTCGGGATGGTGGGTGACAATAATCACCGTGTTTTTTGTTTCGGCGTGCAAGTCGAGAAGCAGGGAGGTCATGCCCGCCCGCAATCCCGGATCGAGTGCCGCGAAAGGTTCATCAAGCAGCATGACAGGCTTTTTCCTGACCAGCGCGCGCGCCAGCGCCGCCCTCTGTCTTTCTCCACCGGAAAGCGTGCCCGGCAAGCGTTTGTCGAAACCCGCAAGACCGACACGGACGAGGGCCATCTCAATCTCTTGCCGGTCTTCCACCCGCAATTTCAGCCCGGGGCTGACACCGAGAGCGACATTGGTGAAGATATCGAGATGGGCGAAAAGATTATTATCCTGAAAGATTGATGAGACCGGTCTTTCCGAAGGATCAAGCGCGGTCATGTCCTGCCCGCCGATCATCACGCGCCCGGAATCCGGTTCCTCGAAACCGGCGACGAGATTGAGAAGCGTGGATTTTCCCGAGCCGGATGCCCCGACAACGGCGGTTATCTGCCCCTTAGGGAACGAACAATCAAGTTCGAAATCCTGTGTTCCAAGCCGTAGCCTGACCTTGTCCAGTTCAACGGCAAAATCATCGCCTGTCATATGCTCGCCCTTGCTGATTGGGATTGCCGTGAAACGCCGCCTGCGGCAAGCAGCAGGCAGACGATGCCGAGAAGGAAGGCATAACCGGCGGCATCATTGGTGCGGTAGCTGCCCATATTGCTATAGACCAGCCACGGCAGGGTGACGAAATTTTCCGAGCCGAACAGGGCAACCGCGCCTAAATCGCCGAGCGACAGGGCCATGGCGAATGAAAACGCCATAGCCAGCGGCCGCCACAGAACCGGCAGATCGGCAAACCGCAGCCGCGTGAGGCCCTGAAGCCCGAGACTGGCGGAAAGCCGGCCGGTGCGTAAAAAATGACTGGTGAAGGCCGGCTCCAGCACCCGCATGGCAAGCGGCAAAGCCATCAACATATTGATAAGCGCCACGAGAACGGGAGCATAGAAGCTGACATCACCGAAAACCCGCAATAACAGGAACCACCCGCTTCCCAACACGACAGGCGGCACCAAGAGCGCCAACGAAGACCCCGCCCCAAGCATGGCGGAGAGCAAGCGCAGAGGCTGCCCCACCTGCCGTCTGGAGCCTACAGCCTGGCGCGCGCCGATGATCGCCATGCAGTAGAGCACGACAAGGGCTGCGGAAAGCGCGGCGATTGCAAGGCTGGTCGCCGCCGCGCGCAGAAAAATCGGTGCAGACAGAAGACGCGGCAGATCGGCACTCAAACCCGAGACAGCTATGGCGACAAGCGGCAGGCCGATCAGCAGAATAGCGAAGACAATGGCCGCCCCATCCCACAAACGTGCGCCGATGCTCTTGCCATCGAAACGGCGAAAGGAACGACCAAGCGAAGGGATTTCCGCTTCGGGCGACGGCAAAAAGGCGAGAAGGCCGAGCAGAATTGCGGTGAGGGCAATCTGCAAAACCGAAAGCGCAATCGCCCGCTGCGGATCGAAATCGAACCGCAGCGCCTGATAGATCGCCACCTCCAGTGTCGTGGCTGCCGGCCCGCCGCCTAAAAGAAGCACGAGCGTGAAGCTGGTGGCGCACAACATGAAGATAAGCCCGGCAATGCCGGGAACGAGACGCGCGACCGCCGGCCATTCGATAAAACGGAAAACCGAGACCGGCCCCATGCCGAGGCTTGCCGCCATGCGCCAATATTCGCCCGGAATACGTTCAAGCCCGGCCAGCATCAGCCGGACCGAAAGCGGCAGATTGAAAAACACATGGGCGATAAGGATGCCGGAAAGGCCGTAAATGCTGAAAGGTTCATCCGCACCGGCAAAAACGAGGGCCGTATTCAAAACACCCTGCCTGCCCCAGATGGTGATGATGCCGAAGGCGCCAACGATGACAGGCAGACCCATCGGCACCGCCATCAGCCTGATGATCCAGATCCTTCCCGGAAACTCGCGTCGCCGGGAAAGCGCCAGCGCCACCGGCAGGCCAAGAACAATGGAAAGAAGGGTGGAAAGTGTTGCCTGATAAAGCGTGAAACGCAGGATGCGCAGCGTATAGGCATCCATGATACCGGCAGCAGACGCGCCCGCATCAAAAGACAGGAGGGCCGCAACGGCGAGCGCCATGAATAGGAAAACGGCGGCAAAAGCCGCCGTTCCGAAAATGATCGATCGCCGATAATCGCGACGCAGCATCATGTGCGGGCGTGCCTCTTCCTCAATTCATGCTCATGGCCGCGAGCCATTCATCGATCCACGCCTTGCGGTTCTTCGCCACCTCTTCCGGATCCATCAGGAAAGTCTTCTGCGGCACCACGAGTTTGGAAAAAGCCTCGGGCAGGGGATTGGACGTTGCCGCAACCGGCATCATCCAGTTGTTTTCCGGAATGGCATCCTGAAAACCTGATGTCAGCGTAAAAGCGAGGAACTGCTTTGCCAGATCTTTGTGCGGCGCGTTTTTGAGAAGGCCGGACACTTCGATCTGGATATAATGCCCTTCGGAAAAAGCCGCGGCCTGATAACGATCCGTTTTTTCGGCGACCATATGATAGGCGGGCGAGGTGGTGTAGGAGAGCACCATCGGCACCTCCCCCTTGGTGAAAAGGCCGTAGGATTCCGACCAGCCCGGCGTGACGGTGAGAATGCGCTTCCTGAGCTTTGCCCATGCTTCCGGGGCCTTGTCACCGTAGACCGATTTTACCCACAACAGCAGGCCGAGCCCCGGCGTGGAGGTGCGCGGGTCCTGAATGGCGATCTTCTGCGAGGGGTCGCCTTCCACCAGCTCTTTCAGGCTCGCCGGTGGGTTCTTCACCGTCTGCGTGTCATAGATGACGGCAAAATGCCCGTAGTCGTAAGGCACGAAAACATCGTCCCTGTAACCGCCCGGCACCTTGGCCGCCGACGCATCGACGCCGCTAACATCAAAAAGACCGGTCTGTTTCGCCTCGGCAACAAGATTGGTGTCGAGACCAACGACCACATCCGCCCTGGACCCTGCGCCTTCAAGCTTCAGACGGTTAAGAAGCGCCACACCATCCGCAACACCGACGAAATTGACCGTGCAACCGCAGACCTTCTCGAAGGCTTCTTTTACCTTGGGACCGGGACCCCATTCGGAAACGAAGCTCTCATAGGTATAGACTGTCAGTTCTTGCTTGTCCTGCGCGGCGGCAAGACCGGGCAGGAACAGCGAAGCGGCAACAAGGGAATTCAGGAAAAGACGACGGCGCACGGGTATCTCCTCAAAACAAAAAGGGAAATAGCCGCCTGCCTTGAAGCCGTCTAATCCCTCCGCCGGTATGAACCGGATCAGGTTCTTCGGGTTGGCAAGCCTCTCAGCCTTTTGCACGCAAGCGCAAAAGACACCCCGTTAGATCAAGATGATGGTGTAGTCCCGTCGTCCCTGCTTGGCAAGATGGCAGCCGTCAGCCCTGCTCTGTCATATGCACCAGCTCCCAGACGTGCCCGTCGGGATCCTGAAAGCTGCCGGCATACATGAAGCCGTGATCCTGCACGGGTTTCCAATCACTGCCACCGGAGGCAAGCGCCGTTGCGATCATCCGGTCGATTTCGTCGCGGCTTCCCGCCGTGAGACACGTCAGAACCTCGGTGGTGCGCGTCGCATCGGCGATGTCGCCGTTGATGAAATCGCGGAAACGCCCTTCCTGAAGAAGCATCACGAAGATGTTTTCTTCCACGATCATGCAGAGCGTGCGGTCGTCAGAATATTCCGGATTGAAGCTGAAACCGAGAGCCGTGAAGAAGCTTCTTGATTTCTCGATATTCTTGACCGGCAGATTGACGAAAATCATGCGCATTTTCACAACTCCTCCAAACGAACCGGCATAGAACGGCAATTCCGCTTTTCTGTCAAAGACCGAAGGAGGGTCGATCAAACGAGGGGCCTGCGGCCTTCAGCCTTCCAGTTCCTCGCGCAGCATCTCCAGCTCCAGCCATTCTTCTTCCATGGTCTCGAGCTTTTCACGCAGCTTCGTCATTTCCTTCGCCAGCGTGTTGAAAGTGGCCGGATCCTTGGTGAAGAGATTAGGATCAGCCATGCGCTCCTCGCGCTTGGCGATTTCGCCTTGCGCCTTTTCCATCTCCTTCGGAAGATTTTCGAGCGCGAATTTCTGCTTGAAGGAAAGCTTGCCCTTGGCCTTTGAAGGATCCTGCGACGCGGAGGCCGAAGGTGCGGCCTTCGCTTTTTCCTGCTTCTCAGCCTTGCGTTTTTCTTCCGCAGCACCCTTGCGCTGCGCCATCATGTCCGAATAGCCACCGGCATATTCGATCCATCGTCCATCCGGCTGGTCCGGATTGACCGGGGCGATGGTGGAGGTGACGGTGCGGTCAAGGAAATCGCGGTCGTGGCTGACGAGAATGACCGTGCCGGAAAAGCCAGCGACGATTTCCTGCAAAAGATCGAGCGTTTCGATATCGAGATCGTTGGTCGGCTCGTCGAGGATCAGAAGATTGGTCGGCCTCGCCAGGATGCGTGCCAGAATAAGGCGCGCGCGCTCGCCGCCGGAAAGGTTGCGGATCGGCGTACGGGCCTGTTCCGGCTGGAACAGGAAATCCTTCATATAGCCCGTCACATGCTTCAATTCGCCGTTGACCAGCAGGTTTTCGCCGCGACCATCGGTCAGATAATGCGCGAGCGTATCGTTGGGATTGAGATCCTCACGCTTCTGGTCGAGCGTCGCGATCTCCAGATTGGTGCCGAGCTTCACCATACCGCTATCGGGCTCAAGCTGGCCGGTGAGCATCTTCAGAAGCGTGGTTTTACCGGCGCCATTGGGGCCGACGAAGCCGATACAATCCCCACGATGGACACGCAGCGAAAACGGCGCGACGATCACGCGCTCGCCGTAGGCCTTGGTGATGGCCTCGGCCTCGATGACCAGTTTGCCGGATTCGCGCCCTTCGGTGACGGTCGCCTGCACCGTGCCCTGCGGCCCCTTGTGGCCACGATATTCCGCGCGCATGGCCTGAAGCTCACCAACGCGGCGCATGTTGCGCTTGCGCCTCGCGGTCACGCCATAGCGCATCCAGTGTTCTTCGCGCTCGATGGCCTTGCCGAGCTTGTGCTGCTCCAGCTCTTCCTCTTCCAGCACCTTGTCGCGCCATTCCTCGAAATGGGCAAAGCCGCGATTAAGACGGCGGGACTGGCCACGATCGAGCCAGACGGTCGAAGTCGAGACTTTTTCGAGAAAACGGCGGTCGTGCGAAATCAGCACAAGCGCGCTGCGCGTCTGCTGCAGCTCGCTTTCAAGCCATTCGATGGTCGGCAGATCCAGATGGTTGGTGGGTTCGTCCAGCATCAGGATATCGGGTTCCGGCGCCATCACGCGGGCAAGGGCCGCACGTCGCGCCTCACCGCCGGAAAGGCTTGCCGGATGTTCCTGCCCCGTGAGGCCGAGATGCTCAAGAAGATAGGTGACGCGGTAGGGATCGTCACCTGGCCCGAGCCCCGCTTCGGCATAAGCCTGAACCGTGTCGTAACCGACAAAGTCCGGCGCCTGTTCCAGATAACGGATGGTCGCGGACGGATGCCGGAAAACCTCACCCGACTGCGCTTCAACGAGACCCGCAGCGATCTTCATCAGCGTCGACTTGCCCGAACCGTTGCGCCCGACAAGGCAGATGCGATCGCCCGGCTCTACCTGGAGATTGGCGCCATCGAGCAGCGGGGTCACGCCGAAGGTCAGCTTGATGTCATCGAGTTTCAAAATTGGGGGTGCCAAGGTGTCAGGCTCCGGTCAGATCATAAGGGCGGGCGAGCACGATGGCTTTTCCGCTTTTCAGCGAGAAATGCACGGGGCCGCCATTCGCGACATTGGAAATAGTGCGGGAGGAGCCGAAAGCAAGCGCGAAATCCTTCAGCGGATAACGCACATTGCCGATATCAAGCCCCGCAAGGGCGGTAAATCCGGCAACAGAAAACAGCGAAGCGGGCGGCAGATCGACATCCAGCAAACCGGGAAGCAGCGGCCGGGCCTCTTCTTCACCTGACGTCAGCGTAACGTCGATACCACGTTCGGCCAGCGCCACCGCGTAAAGAAGGTGCTGCAGCGCATGGTCGCTTCTCTCGCCTCCAAGCGCACCGACAAGCACCAGCGAATGCGCTCCACGGGAGAGAGCTTCCGATACCGCGATCTCGCCATCCGTCACCGCCTTTGCGGCCGGGTACGGCTGCCGCGCCACATCTGGCCAGGCGTCCAGCAACTCTTTGCTGGCGGAATCGAAATCCCCGACCCACAGCTCCGGCGCAAGGCCAAGCGGCCGGGCATGGCGCATGCCGCCATCGGCCGCAATCACACGGCTATCCGCGACCGCCTCTTTCAGACGATCGGTCACCGTGACATCGCCGCCAAGCAGAATGGTGAAACGCTCTTTATCCATGCCCTGCCTTACCGCACCTCGGCCAAAAATGGAAAGCCGAAACCCCGATGAAATCAGCCTATATTGATTTTCGCCGGCTTCGGGATTATGAAACGCCTCAGTGGTGATTTGCCGACCGGCTTGCAGCCACTTTAAAGAAGTCGCTAAAGGGTCGAGGAAAAAGGCAATTTCCTGGGACCGGTCGCGATTTCGCTGCCGGTTTTTTTGTTTTCGCAACGTTCTTTACGTGATCCGGAAAAGAGAGTTCGACATGCCGATCAAGATTCCCGATACGCTTCCCGCTTTTGAGACCCTCGTTCACGAGGGCGTGCGGGTCATGACCGAAACGGCTGCTATCCGGCAGGATATCCGCCCGCTCCAGATCGGGCTTCTCAACCTCATGCCGAACAAGATCAAGACGGAAATCCAGATGGCACGCCTCGTCGGCGCTTCGCCGCTGCAGGTGGAACTGTCGCTGGTGCGGATCGGCGGCCATCGCGCCAAGAACACGCCGGAAGAGCATCTCCTGTCCTTCTACGAGACGTGGGAGGAAGTGCGCCACCGCAAGTTTGATGGTTTCATCATTACCGGCGCCCCCGTGGAGACGCTGGCCTATGAAGACGTGACCTACTGGAACGAAATGCAGAAGATTTTCGAATGGACGCAGACCAATGTCCATTCGACGCTGAATGTCTGCTGGGGGGCGATGGCCGCCATCTATCATTTCCATGGCGTGCCGAAGCACGAACTGAAGGAAAAGGCTTTCGGGGTCTATCGTCACCGCAATCTTTGCCCCTCGTCGATCTACCTGAACGGCTTTTCGGATGATTTCCAGGTTCCTGTCTCGCGCTGGACTGAAGTACGCCGCGCCGATATCGAAAAACATCCGAGACTCGAAATCCTGATGGAGTCAGAGGAAATGGGCGTTTGTCTGGTGCATGAGAAGGAGGGCAACCGGCTCTATATGTTCAACCATGTCGAATATGATTCGACGTCGCTTTCGGATGAGTATTTCCGGGACGCGAATGCCGGCGTGCCCATCAAGCTGCCGCATGATTATTTTCCGCACAACGACCCGGAACTTGCCCCGCTCAACCGCTGGCGCAGCCATGCCCATCTGTTTTTCGGCAACTGGATCAACGAGATATACCAGACGACGCCCTATGATCTAGAAGCCATCGGGCAACTGGCCGCTTAAAGCGCGTCGCGTTTGGTCAAACGCATGCGACGCGCTTTCTTCTTTGTTTTAAGCATGTCTTTGTCCCAAAACCGCAGGACACTTTTGGGAGACATGCTTTGAATTGCGGGATTGCGAATTGCCGGAAAATGACGCAACGTCCGCCGGCAATTCATGGCAACCGGGAGAATGATGTTATGGGCGACGCGGCGGCACGGGAGAATTTCGGTTTCACGGCGACCGGCGAAAAAGTCGAACGCGTCACCATCTCGAAAGGCGGGCTGACGGCCAAGGTCATCACCTGGGGTGCCGTCATTCAGGATCTGCGTCTTGAGGGCCACCAGCCGCCGCTCGTGCTCGGCTTCGACAAGTTCGAGGATTACAAATATTCCTCCTATTTCGGCGCCACCCCCGGCCGCAACGCCAACCGTATCGGTGACGGCCGGTTCTCGATCGACGGGCACGAATACCAGCTGGAACTGAACGAAAAGGGCGTAACCCATCTGCATGGCGGCAGCGACGGCATGGGCAAACGCAACTGGATGCTGATGGAACATGGCGAAAGCCATGCGATTCTGCAGATAATCGATCCCGATGGCCGCGCCGGTTATCCCGGCAATTGCACGGTCACGGCCACCTATACGATCCTCGACGGCGGTGTGCTTTCGGTGGTCTATGAAACGGTGACCGACAAGCCGACCATCGCCAATGTCTGCCAGCATTCCTATTTCAATCTCGATGGGGCAGATACCGCACTTGGGCATGAGATCAGCATCGCTGCTGACTTCTACCTGCCCACCAACGACAAGCAGATACCGACGGGCGAAATCCGCTCCGTCGAAGGAACCGTGTTCGACCTTCGCCAGACAACACCGATGCGGCGCAAGGAGAATGGCGAGCAGGTCCTCTACGACCATAATTTCTGCCTTTCGCCCGAACGTCGCGCCAAGCGCAAGGTCGCCCGCGCCTATTCGCCGGCCTCCGATATCGCTCTTGAGGTTCACACCACCGAACCCGGTGTACAGCTTTATTCGGCCTTTAAACTGGACGTCCCGGTTCCCGGCCTCGATGGCCGTCACTACGGCCCCTTTGCGGGTTTCTGCCTGGAAACGCAGATTTGGCCAGACGCCGTCAATCACCCGGATTTTCCGCATGCAATCCTGCGGCCGGGCGAAACGCTGCGTCAGGAAACCGACTATATTTTCAAGAAAGGCTGAACCAGCGCGCTAGGGTCAGTCCAGCACGCAGCCGACATAGCCGCCGGAGGCGCGAGCGCGACGCTCGATAAGGCCGGCAAGCCGTTGCAATCCGCGTCCCGGCTTGCTGGCGACGCGGTCGATGGGATTAGGTAGTGAAACAGCCAGCAGCGCCGCCTGGCGGGAACTGAGCTTTGCGGCCGGCACCTTGAAATGGTGCTGTGCTGCGGCCTCAATGCCGTAGATGCCAGGTCCCCATTCGGCAACGTTGAGATAAATCTCCATCATCCGTTTTTTGGACCAGACGAAATCGGCGGCGATCGCCAGCGGCAATTCCAGCCCCTTGCGCAGGAAAGAGCGGCCGTTCCAGAGGAACAGGTTCTTGGCCGTCTGCATCGGAATGGTGCTCGCGCCACGGGTGGAGGCCCCGTCGAGCGCATTGCTGACCACGGACTGCATCTGGTTCCAGTCCACGCCGCCATGGAAACAGAATTGCCCGTCCTCGGACATCATCACCGATTGAACAAGGCGCGGGGAAATATCCTCGAGCGGCACCCAGCGTCTGTCATAACCCTGAAAGGTCACCAGATCGGCAAGCATCAGCGTCGAGACCGGCCGGAAAAACGGCAGTGCATAGACCGGGATCAGCAGATAGGGCAGGATCAGCAAAGCCAGCAAGGTCATGATGATGCGCTTTGCCAACGTGCGAAAATCCACCTTCGGACTGCTCCGGTCTTCCGCCAGCACGGCGTAATCTGCGTCGCTTTCAGGCGTACTGCTCAATATTCGTCAAAGCCCCGCACCAATTGAAGCCTTTCATAGTCCATTGCCGCCTTCAAGGCGAGTCCGGTCAAATAGTTGCGCCTCTGGAATCACGAAAAGGTTTGCCTGCATTCGCGCGGCATGCCAAAGAGCGCGGCATGGACGCTGCGATGACAAATTTCGAAACGAAGCTGCGCGAAAACGCGGCTAAAACCGAAGCCCTGCTTGGCCGCCTGCTTTCCGGCGAAGCACGCGCAGACGAGATCACGCGCCCGCAAAACCTGCTCGACGCCATGCGCCATGGCGTGCTGAACGGCGGCAAACGCCTGCGACCCTTCCTCGTCATCGAAAGTGCCGCCCTTGCGGGCGGAAATGCCGAAGCTGCCCATTATGTTGGCGCCGCGCTGGAATGCCTCCATTGTTATTCGCTTGTTCATGACGATCTGCCCGCCATGGATGACGATGACCTGCGCCGCGGCCAGCCGACGGTGCATCGCAAATTCGATGAGGCGACCGCTATTCTCGCCGGCGACAGCCTGCTGACGCTTGCCTTCGATATCATCGCCTCGGACGAAAATCCGCTCGCGGCCGAACGCAAGGCCGCGCTCGTGCTTTCGCTTGCCCGCGCAGCGGGCATCGGCGGCATGGCCGGCGGCCAGACCCTCGATCTCGCTGCTGAAAAGACAGCGCCGGATGAGGCCGGCGTCATTACATTGCAGGCTATGAAAACTGGCGCACTGCTGCGTTTTGCCTGCGAAGCGGGCGCAATCATCGCCGGCAGCGATGTTTCTGAAAGGCAAAGGTTGCGTCACTTCGGCGAAAAGATCGGCCTCGCCTTCCAGCTTGCCGACGATCTTCTGGATTTGACGGCCGACGCCGCCACCATGGGCAAGGCAACCGGCAAGGACGCCGCGCGCGGCAAGGGAACGCTCGTGGCATTGCGCGGCGAAGACTGGGCACGCCGCAAGCTGCAGGAGCAGGTGGCGGAAGCTGCGGAACTGATGGCTCCCTATGGTGAAAAGGCCGCGATTCTCATCGCGGCCGCTAGGTTCATCGCTGAACGGAAAAGCTAAGCCGGTTTCCCTCTCAGCTTTCCATCATCCAATCAGCCCTTGAGCGGCGAAATCAGCACTTCGACGCGACGGTTCTGGGCGCGACCGTCAGACGTTGCATTCGAGGCGATCGGCTGCGACGGGCCGAAGCCGAGCGTCGAAATACGGCGCTGGTCGACGCCGCGCGCGCCGATATAATTCGCAACCGATGCGGCGCGACGCTCGGAAAGCGCCTGGTTATGCTGCAGGCTGCCGGTGGAATCGGTGTGGCCGTTGATGTCGATGAGCGTGCGGTTGAACTTGTTCAGCACGATGGCGACAGAATCGAGCGTCGGGTAGAATGGCGGAATGACCTGATCCTGGTCCGTCGCGAAGGTGATGTTCGACGGCATGTTGAGAACGATGCTGTCGCCGCGGCGAGTAACCGAAACACCCGTTCCCTGAAGCTGGGCGCGAAGCTCGGCTTCCTGACCATCCATGTAATTGCCGATAGCGCCGCCGGCGAGCGCGCCGATGCCCGCGCCGATAAGCGCGGCATTGCGGCGACCGGTCGGCGAACCGCCGACAGCCAGACCACCCAGAGCACCGACCACGGCGCCGATGCCGGCACCGCCGGCGGTGTTCGACATCTTCTGCTCACCCGTATAGGGATCGGTGGTGGTGCAGGCGGAAAGATAGGTCCCGCAAAGGGCGACGATCGCGATTTTTTTGATCATATGTTTTGATGCTCCGAGAGGTTCAGGAGGTATGACAGTGGAATTCCGGCCTTTTCACGGTACTCTTTACTCCGCCGCATCTTTCCGGCCAAAACGCTTTTCGATGTAATCGATCACAAGCGCTTCAAAATCGGCGGCGATATTGGGGCCACGAAGGGTCAGCGCCTTCTCTCCGTCGATGAAGACGGGCGCCGCGGGGCTTTCGCCGGTTCCGGGCAGGGAAATGCCGATATCGGCATGTTTGCTTTCACCGGGGCCATTAACGATGCAACCCATGACGGCGACATTGAGCGCCTCGACACCAGGATATTTCTCACGCCAGATCGGCATGTTCTTGCGAATATCGTTCTGGATATTCTGGGCAAGCTCCTGGAAGACGGTGGACGTGGTGCGCCCGCAACCGGGACATGCCGCAACGACCGGAATGAACTGACGGAAACCCATGACCTGCAGCAATTCCTGCGCCACCTGTACCTCGCGGGTGCGGTCGCCATTCGGCTCCGGCGTCAACGAAACGCGGATCGTATCGCCAATACCATGCTGCAACACGTAACCCATGGCGGCGGATGAAGCGACGATGCCCTTCGAGCCCATGCCCGCTTCGGTGAGACCGAGATGCAGGGCGTGGTCGGAGCGTTCCGACAGCATCGAATAAACGGCGATGAGGTCCTGCACCTGGCTGACCTTGGCCGACAGGATGATGCGGTTTCGTGGCAGGCCGATCTCTTCGGCAAGCTCGGCGGAAATCAACGCCGACTGCACGATCGCCTCGCGCGTGACCTGACGAGCGGAGAGAGGGAAGCCCTGCTCCTTGTTCTTGTCCATCAGGGTCGTCAGCAATTCCTGATCGAGCGACCCCCAGTTGACGCCGATTCGCACCGGCTTGTCGTATCGGATCGCCATTTCGACGATCTCGCCGAACTGCTTGTCCTTCTTGTCCTTGAAGCCGACATTGCCGGGATTGATGCGGTATTTCGCCAGCGCCTCGGCACAGGCAGGGTGATCGGCGAGAAGCTTGTGACCGATATAATGGAAATCGCCGATCAGCGGCACATCCATGCCGAGACGCAGCAGCCGCTCGCGGATTTTCGGCACGGCGGCAGCGCTCTCATCGCGGTCGACGGTGATGCGCACCATTTCCGAACCGGCCTGGAAAAGCGCCGCCACCTGCTGCACGGTGGCGTCGATGTCAGCCGTATCGGTATTGGTCATCGACTGCACGACGACGGGCGCACCGCCACCGACGATGACACCGCCCACGTCTACGGCGACGGATGCGCGGCGGGGCTTCGGATCGTAATCGGCATGTGACGTCATGGCGGTCTCTGGAGCTTGCGGCAAGGTCTGGCAATTGAGGTGAAACAAGGGGGCCTCCTTGTCAACACCCAACGCGCTGGAGCTTCTACTTTACCGCAATCATGGCAAAATTCGAGACGCCTATTCCTTGCCCGCACCATC
>RCUH01000527.1_pt1 | contig 38424 bp, 33 predicted proteins | sample 2166191 | NCBI WGS metagenome assembly RCUH01 (sample SAMN09932848, study PRJNA488358) | compost metagenome | feature: garden; material: soil; isolation source: compost soil in an enriched community after 214 h of incubation | place: Germany: Experimental Botanical Garden Goettingen | collected... | reverse complement strand
AGCAGGGCCCGGTCCTGCGCATCGATCTGCATGCCGTGGGCAAACAGGGTCACCTGGCCCCAGTCGGCCAGCAGCCCGGCCATTTTCACCGACAGCGCGTGACCACCGAGCAGGCCGATCGCACCGCCGCCCACCTCGTAGCCGTGGCAGTAAGGGCAGTGCAGCACGCTGTGGCCCCAGCGTTCGGCCAGGCCTGGCAGCTCGGGCAGTTCGTCGCGGATGCCAGTGGCCAGCAACAGCTTGCGCGCGGCCCAGGTGTCGCCCCCGGCGGTGGTGACCGCAAAGCCGTCCACGGTGGGCTGGGCGTCGATGGCGGTGTCGCTGACCCAGCGCACGGTGGGGTAGTGGAGCAGTTGCGCCTTGGCCTGCCGGAGCAGATCGCTGCCGGCGATGCCGTCCATGCCCAGCACGCCGTGCGAGTGCGCGGAGAAACGGTTGCGCGGCAGGCCACTGTCGATCACCAGTACCTCGCGGCGTGCCCGCGCCAGCATCAGCGCGGCGGACAGACCGGCGAAACTGCCGCCAACGATCACGGCATCAAACGTCATGGGGAACTCCTGCTGCATGGTGGGCCAGGTGGCGGGCAAACGCCTCGCCGAGGGTGGCCAGGGTGGTGCCGCGCAGGCGCTGTTCGAGCAGGGCCTGGGCCTGGCGGTAACTGTCGTCCAGCGCATCGTTGACCACCTGCTGCACCGGGCAGCCGCGCCCGGTCTCGCGCGCGCCGGTGTGCAGCAGCGGCGGCGCGCCGATGGCCACGTACACATCGTGCAGGGTGATCGTGGCCGGATCGCGGGCCAGCTGGCTGCCGCCGCCGTGGCCGCGCGCGTTGCGCACCACTCCGCCCTTGTGCATCGCCGCCAGCAGCCGCCGGATCACCACCGGATGGGTGGGCAGGCAGGCGGCCAGCTGCTCGGACGTACGCGGGCCGTCCTGCCCCACCAGATGGGCGGCGATGTGCAGGGCGTCGGAGAACTGGTTGCTGGATTTCATGTAACAACAATAGTTACAAATTGGCGCGATGTCCAGTCACGGTCGCGGGCCCGCGCGGGGCGATCACCGCTCAGCGCACGTAAGGTTCGCCCACCATCGCCGCGGCCAGGTGGTCCAGGAAGGAGCTGATCCGCGCCGACACCGCCGTGTTGCGGTAATACACCGCGTGGATGGGCTGGCGCACCTCCAGGGTGAGCGCGGGCAACAACTGGACCAGCTCGCCGGCCTGGCGGTCACGATGGGTCATGAAGTCGGACAGGCAGACGATGCCCACGCCCTGCAACGCCAGTGCACGCAGGGTTTCCCCGCTGGAAACGGCCACCGCCGGGCGTACGTGCAGCAGCGCATCGGTATCGCCGGGCAACGGCCAGTGGTTGAGCGAGTCCGGTTCGTTGAAGCCCAGCAGGGTATGGGCGCGCAGCTCGGCCACGCTGGCCGGGGTGCCGTGCTGCTGCAGGTAGGCCGGGCTGGCCATCACCCGCAACCGGCTGTGCGCCAGCGGCCGTGCGTGCAGGGTGGAATCGGCCAGCGGACCGATCCGGATGGCCACGTCGGTGCGCCGTTCCAGCAGGTCGATGTAGCGCTCGCTGCTGTTGAGCTCCAGCGCCACGTCCGGGTAGCGCGCGCGGTAGCCGGCCACCAGCGGGGCGATCACGTGCAGCACGAACGGCATGGCCGCATCCACGCGCAGGCGTCCGGCCGGGCGCTCGCGGCGTGCGGCGATCTGCTCTTCGGCGGCCTCCACCGAGGCCACGATCGCACGCGCCTGCGCCAGGAACGCATCGCCTTCTTCGGTCAGCTGCAGGCGCCGGGTGGTGCGGGTCAGCAGCGTGGTGCCGAGCTTTTCCTCCAGCCGCCCCAATGCCCGGCTGACCCCGGAGGTGGTCTGGCCCAGGGCTTCAGCAGCGGCGGTGATCGAGCCGCTGTCGATCACCGCGATGAAGGCCTGCATTTCGTCGAGGGTGGTTTTCATGGGGGGCCTGCCGGGGGCGGGCGTCCATTATTGACCAAAGAGCAAGAGTGATTGGCGTGAAGGCCGCTTTTTCGGCAACAGTGCGGCGCCCAGACTGCGCAGCCTCACCTCCCACCGGTAACCGACCATGTCCCGTGGCATCCCCTTGGCCCTGCTGGCGCTCACGCTTGGTGCGTACGCCATCGGCACCACCGAATTCGTCATCGTCGGGCTGATCCCGACCATCGCCGCCGACCTCGGCGTCTCCCTGCCCTCGGCCGGCCTGCTGGTCTCGCTGTACGCCCTGGGCGTGGCGGTGGGCGCGCCGGTACTGACCGCGCTCACCGGCCGGGTGCCGCGCAAGACCCTGCTGGTGGCCCTGATGGTGCTGTTCACCCTGGGCAACGTGATTGCCTGGATGGCGCCCGGCTACGGCTCGCTGATCGTGGCCCGCGTGCTTACCGGCCTGGCACACGGCGTGTTCTTCTCGATCGGCTCGATCATCGCCACCTCGGTGGTGCCCAAGGAGAAGGCCGCCAGCGCGATCGCGATCATGTTCACCGGCCTGACCGTGGCACTGGTCACCGGCGTGCCGCTGGGTACCTTCATCGGCCAGCACCTGGGCTGGCGCGCGACCTTCCTGGCCGTGGCCGCGCTGGGCGTGATCGCGCTGGTCGGCAGCCTGCTGTTCGTGCCGCGCAACCTGCAGCGCAGCGAACCGGCCACGTTCGGCCAGCAGTTGGCGGTGCTGGCCCAGCCGCGCCTGCTGCTGGTGTATGCGATCACCGCGCTGGGTTATGGCGGCACCTTCCTGTCCTTTACCTACCTGGCCTCGATCCTGCAGGACGTCAGCGGCTTCTCGGCCAATGCGGTGAGCGGCGTGCTGCTGGTGTACGGCGTGTCGGTGGCGTTCGGCAATCTGTGGGGCGGCCGCCTGGCCGACCGCCGCGGCCCGATCCCGGCGCTGAAGCTGATCTTCGCGCTGCTGGCGGCCGTGCTGTTGGTGCTCACCTTCACCGCCTACAACACCTGGCTGGTGCTGCTGACCGTGCTGGCCCTGGGCGCGGTGGCGTTCGGCAACGTGCCGGGGCTGCAGGTGTATGTGGTCAAGCAGGCGCAGCGGTTCGCCCCGCAGGCGGCCGACGTGGCGTCTGGCCTGAACATCGCCGCGTTCAACGTGGGTATCGCCTTCGGCGCCTCGCTGGGCGGCCTGGTGGTGGACCATCTCGGCCTGATGCACACGCCGTGGCTGGGCGCGCTGGTGGTGATGGGCGCCTTCGGCCTGACCGTGCTCAGTGGCCGCCTGGATCGGCGCGACGGTGTGGCCGATCGCGCCGACGGCATCGCCGTGGGCGCGCATTGAGCCAGCCCGGCAGCGCACTCACCGCCGGCGTTACGCAACTACAGCGGGCCAACGGTCCGCTTTGCGCGACGGCAGCCGACCAACGGTCGGCTCTACGTCGCTTTACGGTGCACGGCGTAGCCTGCACTTCCCCCCTGAAGGAGTTTCCATGAGCATTCCCGCATTCGGCCTCGGCACGTTCCGCCTGAAAGGCCAGACCGTCATCGACTCGGTCCGCAACGCATTGGACGTGGGCTACCGCGCCATCGACACCGCACAGATCTATGACAACGAGGCCGAGGTTGGCCAGGCCATCGCAGCATCCGGCGTGGCCCGCGACGATCTGTTCGTGACCACCAAGGTGTGGATCGCCAACTTCACGCATGACGCCCTGCTGGCCAGCCTGCGCGAGAGCCTGCGCAAGCTGCGCACCGACCATGTCGAGCTCACCCTGATCCACTGGCCCTCGCCCAAGGACGCGGTACCGATGGCCGAGTATCTGGGCGCACTGGCCGAAGCGAAGTCGCTGGGCCTGACCCGGCAGATCGGCATCTCCAACTTCACCATCGCCCAGACCCGCCAGGCCATCGAGATCCTGGGTGCCGACGCGATTGCGACCAACCAGATCGAAGTCCACCCGTACCTGCAGAACCGCGCGTTGATCGCGTTCCTGCAGGAACAGGGCATCCACGTCACCGCCTACATGAGCCTGGCTTACGGCGAGGTGCTCAAGGATCCGGTGATCCAGGCCATTGCCGAACGCCACCAGGCCACCCCGGCCCAGGTCGCGCTGGCGTGGGCGCTGCAGCAGGGCTTGGCGGTGATCCCCTCCTCCACCAAGCGCGAGAACCTGGCCAGCAACCTGCTTGCCGCCGACCTGCGCCTGAGCGATGCGGACATGGCGCAGATCGCCACGCTCGACCGCGGCCAGCGGCTGGCCAACCCGGACGGGATTGCGCCGGCCTGGGATTGACGCAGGCGGGCACGGTCGGTGTTCGCGGTGGTGTGGGTCATCCGCGCGCGCTGGCGGTACTCCGGATGCACGCCGAGGTAGGGTCGGATCCCTATCGACCGCCGACGACGTGGATCGGCGTGGCGAACGCATGGTCTTGGCCGACGTCTGTGCGCTTCGATTCGTGGTCATGCCATCAACGAACGTGGCCCGTTTCACGGCAGTCGATCGGGATGCGACCCTACCGGGGTCGCGTTCCCGGTGTTGACCATTCGCGCATGCTGACGGTCCTCCGGATGCACCCCGAGGTAGGGTCGGATCCCTATCGACCGCCGACCGTGTGGATCGGCGCGGCGAACGCATGATCTTGGCCGACGGCGGCGAACGCATGACCCTGGCCGACGTCTGTGCGCTTCGATTCGTGGTCATGCCATCAACGAACGTGGCGCGTTTCACGGCGGTCGATCGGGATGCGACCCTACCGGGGTCGCCCATGAGGCGCGCAGGTGCGGGCACATCGGGACGGAATTGCGATTGAACCAGGCGGCGCGGTGACCGAGGTAGGGTCGGATCCCTATCGACCGCCGACTATGTGAATCGGCGCGGCGAACGCATGACCTTGGCCGACGTGTGCGCTTCGACCTGTGGTCATGCCATAAACGAACGTGGCGCGTTTTACGGCAGTCGATCCGGATGACCCTGCAGGGGCAGCGGGCGCGACGGCGCTGCCGGGTCAGGCCTGCAACCACCCGCGCATCGCCGCGCTGACCTCGTCCGGCTTCTCCATCGGCGCCAGGTGCCCGCAATCGGGCAGCACCAGCAGCGTTGAACCGGGCACCAGCGCATGCATCTCTTCGCTGATCGGCAACGGGGTGATGCGGTCGTTGGCGCCGCAGACGATCAGCAGCGGATCGCGATACCCGGCCACGACGTCATGGCCATCGCCGCGCTCCAACGCGCTCTGGCGCAGGAACACCTCGGCGCCCAGCCGCGCGGTCATGTCGCGCACGCGCTGCACCAGTACGTAGTCGTCCAGGCGCGAGGCGTCGATGTAGCTGCGCATCAGCTTGTCGCCAAACCCATGGAAGGTGCCGGGCAAGCGCACGCTGGCCTGTTGCGACTGACGCTGGGCGGCACGCTCGGGGGAGTCGGCATGGATCGAGGTATCGATCAACGCCAGCCGCAGCACCCGTTCCGGCGCCGTGCGCAGGATCTGCTGGGCCACGAAACCGCCCAGCGAGAAACCGGCCAGGGCAAAACGCGCCGGCGCCTGCGCCAGCACGTCATCGACCACCGCCTGCATCGTTTCACCCCGGGTCTGGTCGCCGACCGTGCAGTCGGCGATATCGGACAGGTCGGCGATCTGCGCGCGCCAGAGTTCGGCATCGTTGAGCAGGCCGGGGAGCAGCAGCAGGGGAATGCGGTCGGTCATGGGGCTATTGTCGCGCCACCGCGCTGCCGGGGCCATGCCGTGTCTGGCCCTGTGCGTTGCAGGGCTGGTGCGATCGGCGGCGCCCCGATGACCGAACCATCCGAGCTGCCGGAGCGGCTTTCACGGCAGAAGGCCGAGCAATGCAGGCGCGGGCAGTGGCCCCCACCCTGGGCATGGGTGCAAACGCACCGCTGGCGCTTCACCCGGCGACGCCATGGATGGTGCAAGATCTGTCATCGACGCCGGATCCACAAAAGTAACGTCACTGGTCGATCGAATGACCCTGGGTCAGGCAAGGCGCCAACCGGATCACGCCTGTCCGGCAAGGGGGCGGCAGCATTATCGGGAGAACCTCATGTCCAAAGTGCCAACGATCACACTGTGCATTGCGCTCGCTTGCTTGCCCTTGGCGTGTGATGCCGCCAACAAGGAAAGGCTGCAGGGACTGTCTGCGCAGACAAGCGCCAACATTCTGGCTGCGCAGCAGCAACCCGACTGCGTGCGCGTCGTGGACGCCTACGTCTTGCGCACCAGGGCCTGGAAACCCACCACGTACTTCGTCGCTCTATCAGCCCCTGTGGCCGCGGGCCGGGCATTTGCCGTGTTGCATGTGGATGAGCTTGCAGATCCGCTGTACCTGGGCGAACGAAAGTCGTTCCATGTGGAGCTGGATCAATCCTGCAGCAAGGTGACCGAGGAACTCCAGTTTCAGTAAGCGCCGCCAGATGGCGTGAACCAGGCGCGGGTCACACCGGCACCTCGGGCACCTTCACCCCCTGCACCGGCAAGGTCACCACCATCACCGTGGAATCGTCCGGGTCCAGCCTGGTCTTGAAGCCCAGGCTCTGGCACATCGCCAGCATGGTGCTGTTTTCGCGCAGGACCTGGCCTTCGATGATGTTCAGGCCCAGCCACTGGGCATACTCGATCATGATCGTCATCAGCCGCCAGCCGATGCCGTGGCCCTTGAGGTCCGAGCGGATCAGGATGCCGTACTCGCCGCGGTCGTAGTCGGCGTCGGCGTGCAGGCGCACCGCGCCGAGCATGTCGCCGCTACGCGGGTCGATGGCCACCAGCGCGATCGAGCGGGCGTAGTCGAGCTGGGTCAGGCGCGCGATGAACTCGTGGCTGAAGTGCTTGACCGACTGGAAGAAGCGCAGGCGCAGGTCGTCGTCGGTGACGCGGGCGAAGAACGCGCGGAACAGCGCGTCGTCTTCCGGCCGCACCGGGCGCACGAAGGCCGGCGCCCCGTCGGACAGAGTAATGGTGCGCTCCCATTCCTTGGGATACGGGAACACGGCGAAACGCGGGTGGCCACGGCCCTTGTGCAGCTTGCGCGAGGGCGCGATGGCCACGCGTGCATCCAGCGCGATCACGCCATCGCGGTCGGCCAGCAGCGGGTTGATGTCCAGGCTGCGGATCTCGGGGATGTCGGCGGCCAGCTGGGCCAGCTTGACCAGGATCAGCGCGACCGCGCGCTCGTCGGCGGCGGGAACATCGCGGTAGGCCTTGAGAATACGCGACACGCGGGTGCGCCCGATCAGCTCGTGCGACAGGCGCAGGTCCAGCGGCGGCAGCGCCAGCGCCTTGTCGTCGATCACCTCCACCGCGGTGCCGCCGCGGCCGAACACGATGACCGGGCCGAAGGTGGGGTCGTCGGCGATGCCGGCGATCAGTTCGCGCGCCTTGGGGCGCACGATGGTGGGCTGCACCAGCACACCGTCGATGCGCGCGTCGGGGCGCTTCTCGTGGGCACGCGCGATGATCGAGGTGGCAGCGGCGTGCACCGCCTGCAGCGTGCCCAGGTTGAGGCGCACGCCATCGACATCGGACTTGTGCGGGATGTCGGCGGAGAACACCTTGACCGCGACGGTGGCGCCCTGCTCCAGCAGCGGCTGGGCCAGGTCCATCGCTTCGTGGGCGTCACGCGCCTGCATCACCGGTGCCGAGGGAATGCCGTAGGCGGTGAGCAGCTGGTGGGTGGCGATCGGGTCCAGCCACTGCTGGCCGGCGGCGAGCGCGGCCTCGACCAGCGCGCGGGCCGCGGCGGTATCCACCACGAAGTCCTCGGGCAGGCTGGGCGGGGTTTCCATCAGCGCGGCCTGCGCGTCGCGGTAACGCACCAGGTGCTGGAAACCGCGCACCGCTTCGGCCTCGGTGGGATAGGTGGGCACGCGCGCGGCGTTGAGGGTGGCGGTGGCGCGGTCGTCGTTGCCCAGCCAGACCGCGAACACCGGTTTGTCGCGGTGGTGGCGCGGGCGCAGGCCGAGGGTGCGGGTGAGCGCCTGGGCGGCATCGGCCGAGGACGTGAAGGCGGTGGGCACGTTGACCACCAGCACCGCGTCGTTCTCGCTGTCGGACATGAGCGCATCGATCGCGGCGGCGTAGCGCTCGCCATCGGCGTCGACCACGATGTCCACCGGGTTGCTGCGCGACCAGCCTTCGGGCAGGACGCTATCGAGCTGGGCGACGGTGGCCGGCGACAGCTCGGCCAGCGTGCCGCGCAGGGCCAGCAGCTGGTCCACGGCCAGGCGCCCCACCCCGCCCCCGTTGCTGAGGATGGCCAGGCGGCGGCCGGGGAAGGTGCCGAGCCGGCCCAGGGTTTCGGCGGCGGTGAACAGCTCGTCCAGCGCACCCACGCGCAGCAGCCCGGCGCGGTTGAAGGCGGCGCCGTAGACGGCATCGGTGCTGGCCAGCGCCTGTACGTGGGTGTCGGCGTCGGGATTGATGCGGATGTGCCGTCCCGATTTGACCACCACCACCGGCTTGGCGCGCGCGGCCGCACGCGCGGCGGACATGAACTTGCGCGCGTCGCGGATGTTCTCGACGTACAGCAGGATGGCGCGGGTGCGGTAGTCGGTGGCGAAGTAGTCGAGCAGGTCGCCGAAGTCCACGTCCAGCGTGTCGCCCAGCGAGACCACGGCAGAGAAACCCACCGAGCGCGCCACGCCCCATTCGACCAGCGCAGCGGCGATCGCGCTGGATTCGGAGATCAGCGCCAGGTCGCCCGCCTGCGGGAAGTGGGCGGCAATGCTGGCGTTGAGGCGCGCATGCGGGGCGATCACGCCCAGGCAGTGCGGGCCGAGGATGCGCAGGCCCTTGGCGCGGGCGGCGGTTTCGACCTGGGCGGCCAGTGAGCCGGGCCCGTGGCCGAGGTTGGCGGTGAGGATGATGGCGGCGGCCACGCCGCGCTCGGCAGCGGTGGCCACCACCTGCGGGACGATGCTGGCCGGGGCGGTGATGATGACCAGCTCGGGCACCCAGTCCAGGTCCTTGAGGCGCTTGACCGTGCGGATGCCGTCGATATCGCTGTAACGCGGGTTGATCCAGGCCACCTTGCCGGGAAAGCCGGTGCTGCGCAGATTGCGCATGACCGCGCGCCCGGCCGAACGCTCGCGCGGGCTGCCGCCGATGACGGCGACCGATTGGGGACGGAAGACGGATTGCAGGTGGTAGGTGCTCATGGGGCCGATCAGTCACCGGTACATGGGATGACACGGTACACGGCTGCGGTGGTGGGTGGGATGATCTGGCGAGGCGGCAGGCTTCATCGGACACCAGCGCCTTTACCCGGTCGGGACTCGGACACGGAAACCATCCCCGGTAGAGCCACGCCATGCGTGGCTGGCTCTCACCGCATCCGGCTACAACAACGTGCCGCGCAGGATCATCGCGGCGATGCTGAAGTAGATGACCAGGCCGGTGACATCCACCAACGTGGCCACGAACGGGGCCGAGGCGCTGGCCGGGTCGAAGCCGAGGCGTTTGAGGATGAAGGGCAGCATCGAGCCGGACAGCGAGCCGAAGGTGACGATGCCGACCAGCGCCGCGCCGATGGTGAGGGCCAGCAGCTGCCAGTGCTCGCCGTAGTCGTGCAGGCCCAGCAGCTGCCAGGAGACGATGCGGATCATCGCCAGCACGCCGAGGATGGCGCCGAGGGTGAGGCCGGTGGGAACCTCGCGCAGGGCCACCTTCCACCAGTCGCGCAGGCGCAGCTCGCGCAGCGCCAGGCTGCGGATCAGCAGCGACGTGGCCTGGGAGCCGGAGTTGCCGCCGGAGCTCATGATGAGCGGGATGAACAGGGTGAGCACGACGGCGCGCGCGAGCTCGTCCTCGTAGTGCTGCATGGCGCTGGCGGTAAGCATCTCGCCCAGGAACAGCACGCTGAGCCAACCGGCGCGCTTGCGGATCATGCCGAAGAAGCCGATCTGCATGTACGGCTTGTCCAACGCCTCCATGCCGCCGAATTTGTGGGCGTCCTCGGTGGATTCTTCGATGAGCGCATCGAGGATGTCATCCACGGTGACGATGCCCAGCACGTGCTGCTGGGCATCCACCACCGGGATGGCGAGCAGGTCGTGGCGGCGGATCAGCTGGGCCACTTCTTCCTGGTCCAGCTGGGCATCGACGGTGACCGGCGGATTGACCTGGGCCACGTCGAGGATGGGTTCGTCGGGCAGGCCGGTGATCAGCCGGCGCATGCTCACCACCTGCACCAGGGTGCGGGTGTGCGGGTCGAGCACGTAGATGGCGTAGACGGTCTCGCGGGTGCGCTCGACTTCGCGGATGTGCTGCAGGGTGCGACCGACGGTCCAGTCGGCGGGGACGCTGACGAACTCGGTGGTCATCAGCGCGCCGGCGGTATGCGCCGGGTAGCCGAGCAGCTGCTGGATCGACTGCCGCGCCTCGGGGCTGAGCAGCGGAATCAGGCGCGCGCGCTCTTCCTCGTCCAGTTCGTGGACGATGTCGGTGGCGCGGTCGTCGGCCATCAGCCCGAGCAGGGCGGCGGCGCGGGCCACCGGCAGGCGCCCGACCAGTTCGCCGCTGCGGTTGAGCTCGGGCTGCTCAAGCATCTTGACCGCGCGCGGCAACGGCAGCGCGGCCAGGGTGTCGGCGGCGCGCGACAGCTCCAGGGTATTGAGGAATTCCACCGCGTCGGCGGTGTTGTAGTGGTCAAGCGGTGCGCTCAGGGCGGCGGCATCGGCCACCGGGCGCAGCAGGTCTTTCTGGTTCATCGGGTTCGCCTGTGGGGGATCGCCATGTGCGACGCCAGCCGTGGCGAACCGTCCCTGGTCAGGCGGTGGCCATCACTGGCGTCGAGCAAGGTCGACTTCTACTGTCGCTGGACATCGGTTCGGGGACTCCGCAAGGGTGTACTGCCGGATAGGCCGGCAGCGGCGGGCAGTCTGGACCGGGGCGCGGGGCCGGTCAACCCACGCGCGGGCAGGGCGTTGGGCTGCGATTGACGTTGGACGAACGCCTGCGACGCATAATGGGCGGACATTCCCTGCACAGGATCTCCCATGCACAGCGGCGCCCTCGAGCTGGCCCTGGTGCTGCTGCTGGCCGCGGTGATCGCCGTACCGGTGTTCAAGAAGCTCGGCTTCGGCGCGGTGCTGGGCTACCTGGCTGCCGGCGTGGTGCTGGGCCCGGACGGCATGGGCTTTGTGCAGGATGCCGACCGCATCCTCGGCGCGGCCGAGATCGGCGTGGTGATGCTGCTGTTCGTGATCGGGCTGGAGCTGTCCCCGACCCGGCTCAAGGTGATGCGGCGCTCGGTGTTCGGGGCCGGCGCGCTGCAGGTGGCGCTGAGTGCGGTGGTGCTGGGCAGCCTGTTGCTGCTGGACCACTTCCAGTGGAAGAGCGCGCTGATCGTGGGCCTGGCGCTGGCGCTGTCGTCCACCGCGGTGGGCCTGCAGCTGCTGTCCGAGCACAAGGCGATCAACAGCGATTACGGGCGGCTGGGCTTTGCCATCCTGCTGTTCCAGGACCTGATCGCCATTCCGCTGCTGGCCGCGATCCCACTGCTGGGCGGCGCCAAGAACGAGACCCTGCAATGGAGCGACGTGGCCGTGGCGCTGGGCGCGCTGGCGGTGGTGATCCTGTGCGGGCGGCCGGTGCTGCGCCGGCTGTTCAACATCATCGCGCGCACGCGCAGCCCCGAGGTGTTCACCGCGATGGCGCTGCTGGTGGTGCTGGGCACGGCGTGGTTCATGCAGGAAGCCGGGCTGAGTCCGAGCCTGGGCGCGTTCCTGGCCGGGGTGCTGTTGTCCGATTCGGAATTCCGGCACGAGCTGGAATCGCAGATCGAACCGTTCAAGGGCCTGCTGCTGGGCCTGTTCTTCATCGCGGTGGGCATGGGCATCGACCTGGACCGGATCGTGGCCGAGCCGGCGATGATTGCCGCCGGCGTGGCGATCCTGCTGGTGGTGAAGTTCGGGCTGCTGTTCGGCATCGGCAAGCTGGCCAAGCTGCGCACCCGGCACGCGGTGATGCTGGGCAGCGTGCTGTGGCTGGGCGGTGAATTCGCCTTCGTGGTGTTCAACGAGGCCCAGCGCGCGCACCTGCTGGGCAGCGCCAACCACGACCGGCTGGTGGCGATCGTGGGCCTGTCGATGGCGATCACCCCGTTGCTGATGATCGCGCTGCTGCGCCTGCTCGGCCGCGAGGACGCTCCCAAGGCCAGCGCACCGCCGGCCGACACGGTGGACACCGGCGGCATCCAGGCGCAGGTGATGATCGCCGGCATGGGCCGCTTCGGCCAGGTGGTGGCACGCCTGTTGACCGCGCAGAAGATTCCGTTCGTGGCGCTGGAGTCCAACCCGGACACGGTCTCGGACCTGCGCCGGTTCGGCAACAAGCTGTATTACGGCGACCCGACCCGGCCGGAGATGCTGCGCGCCGCCGGTGGCGAACACATCCGCGTATACGTGGTGACCCTGGACGACCCGGACGCGAACATGCGCGCCACGCGCCTGATCCGGCGCATGTACCCCGATGCGGTTGTGCTGGTGCGGGCGCGCAACCGCCAGCATGCATGGCGGTTGATGGACATGTCGGCCGAGCCGTTCCGCGAAGTGTTCGGCACCAGCCTGGAATTGAGCGAGCGCATGCTGATCGCGTTGGGGATCCCGGCCGCGACCGCGCGCAGCCACGTGCAGCGCTTCCGCGAGCACGATGAAAAGCTGCTGCGCGACCAGTACCTGGTGTACGACGACGAGGCGGCGGTGATCCAGACCTCGCGCGATGCCCGCGCGGACCTGATGCATCTGTTCGAGGCGGATGCGGAGCGCGACGCAAAGACCGACGCCGCCGACCGGGGCGGCTGACGCCCCGGCCCAGCCCATTCACCGGCAAACGCGCGCAGCGCGTGTCCGGCGCGGAAGCATCCTCGCCGCCAGGAATGGCCGGGGTGGACCGCAGCCGACCCACGGTCGGCGCTACGATCGGGGTGGCGTGGAATCAGCCGTTGTCGCGCAGGAACCGGGCCATCGAGGACACCCCGGGCACGCGCGGTTCGAACTCGCCGGCCACGTCGATGAAGCCGCGCATCACCGCGATTTCGCGCGGGCTGCGGTTGAGCGCGTCGCGCACGTCCGGGTCGGCGCCGGCGCGCAGCAGGCGCTGCACCAGCAGCGGCAGGCCATGCAGGGCGGCCAGGTGCAGCGGGCCGAAGCCACGCGGATCGCGCACGTCCAGCGACACATCTTCATCAAGCAGGCGCTCCACCGCCGCCAGCACCACCTGCTCGTCGCAGGCGGTACCCGGCTCGGCGCGCGCGCCCAGCAGCAGCAGCAGCGGGGTGACCGAACCGGCCGCGGCCTGGTCCGGCTCGGCACCGGCCAGCAGCAGGGTGTCGAGCAGGGCCAACAGGCGCGAGCGGTCGCGGGCGCTGAAACCGTACAGCGCCGCGCAGTGCAGCGGCCCCAGTTGCTGGGCATCGCCGGCATGCACGTTGGCACCGGCGGTGAGCAGGCGGGCGACGATGTCCGGCAGGCCCAGCGCGGAGGCCAGCATCAGCACGGTCACGCCACCGGGCAGGCGGTATTCGAGTTCGGCACCGGCATCGAGCAGCGCCGAGACGATGTCGATCTGGCGCATGCTGACCGCCGCCGACAGCGGCGTGGCGCCACTGGCCGCGGCGTGCTGCGGGTTGGCCCCGCGTGCCAGCAGCAGGTCGACCACGGCCAGGTGGCCGCCGCCGGCGGCACGCAGCAGCGCGGTGCAGCCCTGAGCGTCGACCACATCCACGGCAAAGCCCAGGTCGATCAGGCGGCGCACCGCGTCGGCATCGCCGGACATCGCCGCGGCCGGCAGGTCGCCGTCGCGCAGGGCGCGTCGCGGCAACGGCCACACGCGCCAGTCCAGCCAGTCGGCCAGGTCGCGACGACCGATCGACAAGGCCACGCCCAGCGGGGTCTGCCCGTCGGCGGCGCGTGCCTCCGGCGAGGCGCCCTGCTGCACCAGCAGCTTCAGCGAGCCTTCGCGGGCCAGTGCGGTGGCCAGGTGCAGCGCGGTCATGCCGTGGCTGTCGCGCGCCTCACGGTCCACGCCGAGCAGCAACAGGGCCTGCTGCAGGCGCAGCCAGCCCAGGCGCACCGCCAGCGACAGCGGCGGATCGCCGGCCGGCGACGGGGCGAAGGGATCGGCCCCCCGTTCAAGCAGTTCCAGCGCCAGCTGCTCCAACCCGCGCGAGGCATGGTCGTGCTGGGCGCAGGCGCTGAGCAGGCGCGCCAGGCCACCACGGCCGGCGGGCGACTGGCCGCGGCGCAGCAGCACCTGGAGCGCGGGCACCGCGTCGATCCCGCGTGCCAGCAGCGCGAACATCGGGGTGTCGCCGCAGGCATCCAGCACGTCCGGGGCGGCACCGTGGGCCAGCAGCCAATCCACGGCGTGCGGGTCCAGCGCCAGTTCGGCGTCGTGCAGCAGCGCCCCCAGCTCCTGCGGGTCGCACAGCCGCGCCAGCGCGGCCATGCCGTCGAAATTGCCAAACCCCAGCGCCTCGCGCAGCAGGTCCAGCGGCGGCCGGTCCGGCAGCGTCGGGGTGCCGGGTTCGGCGTCGGCGTCGGCGCTGGCCAGGCCATCGGTGACCGAGGCCGGCAGGGGGTAACTGCGGTCCAGCAGCGAAACGATGGTCCAGCGCCCGGCGCTGGCGGCGATGTCGACCGCGCGACGGCCCTGCGGATCGACCACGTCCGCGGCGATGCCCAGCTCCAGCAGGCGCCGCACCAGCAACGGCGAAACGTTGTCGGCCAGGCACGCCAGCAGCACCGCGTTGCGGCCTTCCACGTCCACTGCGTTGAGCTCGGGCTTGTGCGGCAGCAGGTGCTCGATCACCGCGGCGCGACCGCCCCGCGCGGCTTCCAGCCACGGCGTGCGCGACAACGCATCACGCGATTCCAGGTTGGCACCGGCGGCCAGCAGGACATCGATGATGTCCACGTGGCCGGCCAGGGCGGCTTCGTGCAGGGCGCTGCGGCGCTGGCGATCACGCGCGTCGGCGCGGGCCTTGTGCTTGAGCAGCAGCTGCACGCCGGCCGGATCGTCTTCTTCGGTACCGGCGGCAGCCAGCAGCACCGGGGTGCCATCGGCCGGCTCGGTCTTGGCGCCGCGTTCGAGCAGGAAGCGCGCCAGCCGCCAGTTGCCGACCTGGCAGGCCACTGCCAGCGGCGACCAGCCATCGTTGTTGAGCGCGTCCACTTCGGCGGCGGCATCGCGCAAAAGCGCCGCCACGCCGGGATCGGAACTGCGCGCGGCGTGGTGCAACGGGGTGTTGCCGTCGCTGTCGACTGCGCGCGAATCGGCGCCGTTGGCGAGCAGGGTCATCACCGCCTCGGGACGGCCGTGCCAGCTGTCGCGGGTGGCGGCCAGCAAGGGGGTCATGCCGCGGTGCGGGGCATTGACGTTGACCCCGCGCGCGATCAGCTCGCGCAGCAGGCGCAGGTCGGGCAGCACGGCGGCCAGCACCGGCAGGTTGCGCTGGTCGCGCCAGGCCGGATCGGGCAGCCCATGCGGATCGGCGCCGGCGGCAAGCAGCTGCAGGGCGCGATCGACGCGGCCGCTGCGGGCCGCTTCGTACAGGGCCGGCAGGTGTTCGTGCTGGCCAAGCGGTTCCAGCGGTTGCGGTTCGGCGGCGTGGCCGGCGAAGGCATCCACGCCCGGCCCCTCCATGTCGAAGACGGCGCGCGGGGCCAGGCTCGCGGCCGGGGCGATGTGCTGCAGCAGCAGGTGGGCCAGCGGCGAGAGCACCACCACCGCGGCGGTCAACGGCCAGCGCAGGCCATCGGCAACCAGGCCGGGCCACGCCGGCAACACCACCAGCGCGCACACCAGCACCACCAGGGCGGCCACGGCCAGCCCGCGCCAGGCGCTGAGGTCGCGGCTGGACAAGGCCTGCCAATGTGCGGCGAGGCTGCCGTCGGTGCGCTCGATTTCATTCCACAGCGGCCAGGTGCGCCAGACACCGAGGAGCGCGGCGCTGACCGCCACGCTCAACCCCAGTACGGCGGCCAGGCTGCCGCTGTCGTGCAGGGCGCTGAGCGGCCAGGCCACCAGCGCAGCCAGCAGCAGCGGGCCAGCCAGCCAGGGAATGAGCAGGGCCGGGAGATCCTGGCGCAGCGTCTTTGCCGGGGCCTGCAGCGGGCGGGTGCGCCGCCACCAGGACACACCCAGCGCGAAGGCCGGCTGCGCCAGGGCCACGCCGAGCGCGGCGGGCACGCCACCGAGCGCGGCCGCCAGGGCCAGCAGGACGCCGGCGGCGAACGCGCTGGCCAGGGCGCGGCTGCGCAGGGTGTCAGTCATCGCGGCGACGGGGGACCCGCACCGGCGCCACCGGTGGCGGTGGCATCTGCAGGTGGAAGCCGCGCTCGGCGAGGTTGGCGCGCACTTGCGCCACATCGGCCAGGGCGAGGCGACGGTCGGGGGTCAGGGCGACTTCAAGCACGAATGCGAACGGCGCCAGCGTGGCCTGCAACGCTTTGGGAACAGCGTTGAAGTCATCGCGGACGGCGAGGTAGACGTAAGTGTCCTGCTTGCGTTGGCTTTTGTAGACGTAGGCTTGCATTGCCCGCGGGGCGTGGCCCTGGGAGGTGATGGCGATGATTGTGTCGGAAACCACGCAAGGGGGAAAGCCGCGATCGCCTCAGGGCGCCGGTTTGCCGGCGCGCGGCAGATTCAGGTTCATCAATGTCGCGATCGCGTTCAGGTCGGGATCGCCGGGAGGTGCCGGGCAGGGCCGGGCACCTCCGGGGAATGCACCGGCTTACTTGACCTTGGCGTAGGTGCCCTTGAGGGCGACACCGGCCATCAGCGTACCGGCGAAGCACTCGTAGTTGGTGGCGCTCTTGAACTCGTTCTTCTTGTAGTAGCTGACGATGTCCACCACGGCGTTGGCACCGCGCGACTTGGCGCCGTCCTGCAGCGCGCGCAGCGCCGACAGGGCCACCCAGCGGCAGGCTTCCTCATCGCTCTTGTTGGCCGCGTTGGTCTTCTTGTTGGTCACGTCCTCGCCGAAACGCTGCTGGACATTGACCTTTTCACCGGCCAAGTAGAACCGCACGCTGCCGTCGATCCCGGCATCGCGGGCGGCCTGGGAGCTCACCAGCTCGCGCAGCGACTGTTCCACACGGGTATCACGAGCCTGGGCGGTGCTGGCGACGGCGAGCAGGGCGGTGGCGGCAATCAGGGCAAAACGACGCATTCAACTTTCTCCTTGTTGGTGGGGCGCAGGGTGTTGCGTGGGAACCGGCCCGGATCCGGGCCGGGGGTCAATCCTGCCAGCGACGGAAGATCAACGAGGTGTTGATCCCGCCGAAGGCGAAATTGTTGCTCATGACGTACTCGGTCTGCAGCGCGCGACCTTCGCCCTGGATGAAGTCCAGCGCGCCGCAGCGCGGATCGACCGTCTGCAGGTTCAAGGTGGGCGCGAACCAGCCTTCGCGCATCATTTCGATGGTGAGCCAGGCTTCGAACGCGCCGCACGCGCCGAGCATGTGGCCCACGTAGCTCTTCAACGAGCTGATCGGCATCCCCGGCCCGAACACCTGCGCGGTGGCCTGGGTCTCGGCGATGTCGCCATGTTCGGTGGCGGTGCCGTGTGCGTTGACGTAGCCGATCTGCGACGCCTCCAGCCCGGCATCCTCCAGCGCCAGGCGCATGGCCTGGGCCATGGTGTCGGCCGTGGGCTGGGTGACGTGCTGGCCATCGCTGTTGGTGCCGTAGCCGACCACCTCGGCCAGGATCGTGGCCCCGCGCGCCTGCGCATGCTCCAGCTCTTCCAGGATCAGCGTGCCGGCGCCCTCGCCCAGCACCAGGCCGTCGCGGTTGGCGTCGAACGGGCTGGGCGTGGTCTGCGGCGCATCGTTGCGCACACTGGTGGCAAACAGGGTGTCGAAGACCGCCGCGGCCGTGGCATCGAGCTGCTCGGCGCCGCCGGTGACCATCACCTGCTGCTTGCCGCTGCGGATCGCCTCGTAGCCGGCGCCCACGCCCTGGCTGCCCGAGGTGCAGGCGCTGGAGGTGGTGTAGACGCGCCCGGACAGGCCAAAGAACACCCCGATGTTGACCGGCGAGGTGTGGCTCATCATCTTCAGGTAGGTGGTGGCGCTGATGCCGTCGGTGGTGTGCTCATGCAGCATGCGGCCGAACTCGGCGGTGGCCTCGTGGCTGCCCGAGGACGAGCCGTAGGCCACCCCGGCCAGGCCGCTGCGCAGCACCGGGTGGCCGAGCAGGCCGGCCGATTCCAGCGCCAGTTCGGTGGCGCGCACCGACATCACCGCCACCTTGCCCATGCTGCGGGTGGTCTTGCGGTTGTAGTGCGGCGGCAGCGCGTAGTCCTGCACGGGTGCGGCCAGGCGCGTGTTGAGGCCGTCGAAGACTTCCCACTCGGGGATGTACCGCACCGCGTTGACGCGCGCATGCAGGCGCTCGCGGATGCTGGGCCAGTCATGGCCCAGCGGGCTCAGCGCGGCCGCGCCGGTGACCACCACGCGACGATCGGTTCTGCTCATCAGACCATGCCTCCGTTGACCGAGATCACCTGGCGGGTGATGTAACCGGCCGATTCGGACAGCAGGAAGGACACCGCATGGGCGACCTCCTCCGGCTGACCCATGCGCCCGGCGGGAATCAGTTTGAGCGCGTGGTCGAGCACTTCCTGGTTGACCATCTCGGTCTCGATCAGGCCCGGGGCCACGCAGTTGACGGTGATCGCACGGCTGGCCAGTTCCAGTGCCAGCGCCTTGGTGGCGCCGATGATCCCGGCCTTGGCCGCGCTGTAGTTGGTCTGGCCACGGTTGCCGACCAGCCCGGAGACCGAGGACAGGGTGACGATGCGGCCCGGCTTGCGCCGCCGCACCATCGGCATCACCAGCGGGTGCAGCACGTTGTAGAAGCTGTCCAGGTTGGTGTGCACCACCGCGTCCCAGTCTTCGGCGGGCATGGCCGGGAACGCGCCGTCGCGCGCGATGCCGGCGTTGCAGACCACGCCATAGTAAGCGCCGTGCGCCTCCACATCGGCCTCCAGCGCCGCGCGCGCGGCGTCACGGTCGGCCACGTCGAACATCAGCACGCGGGCCTGTCGGCCCAGCGCCTGGATGTCGGCGACCACCGCCTGTGCTTCCTCGATGCGGCTGCGGCAATGCACCACCACATCGAAACCATCGCGCGCGATGCGCAGCGCGATGGCGCGGCCGATGCCCCGGCTGGCGCCGGTCACCAGCACGGTCAGATTCCCTGTCATGCCTCTCCACTCTCCAGATAAGCCATCGCATCGCGTGGTTCAAACACGGAAACGTTGGCGACCGCCAATTCGGTATCGCCTGCCAGGATGCGGCAGGCGAACATGCCCAGGCCATTTTCGCCCATCAGCTCGCACTGTGCCTCTACCCGCAGGCAGGTGCCGGCGGCAAAGTACGGCTGGTGGGCGGTGTAGCGGCGGGTGCCCAGCAGGAAGCCGATCGACGGCGCGCGCCCGGCCTGGCGGGCCTTGCACCCGGCCCAGGCGGCGATCGCCTGGGCCATGTATTCCACCCCCACCCACGCCGGCACGCCTTCGGCAGTGCTGAACAACCCGTGGCCGGGCACGTCCACCTCGACCACGATCGATTCCGGCTGCCAGTCCAGCAAGCGGTCGATCAGGCGCATGCTGTCGCGGTGCGGCAGCACGTCATCGATGTTCTGCGGCAGCTGCATGCTCACTCCCGGGCCAGGGCCAGTACGGCGTTGCTGCCGCCGAAGGCGAACGAATGGCTGAGCACGTGCCGCGGCGGCTGCGCGGCGCGGGTGCCCGGGGCGACCAGCGCCAGGGCCGGCAGCGCGGCATCGCCCTGCCCGTCCCACCAGTGGGTGGGCAGCTGCTGGGCGGGGTTGTCGGCCAGCACCATCCAGCACAACGCCGCCTCGATCGCGCCGGAGGCGCCCAGGGTGTGCCCGGTCAGCGGCTTGGTCGAACTGGCCGGCACCGCCGTGCCCAGCACCGCGGCCACGGCCTGGCTTTCCATCGCATCGTTGTGGCCGGTGGCGGTGCCGTGCAGGTTCACGTAATCCACCTGGGCCGGGACCAGGCCGGCGCGGTCCAGCGCCTGCTGCATGGCATCGATGGCCCCGCGGGCCTGCGGGTCCGGGGCGGACATGTGGTGGGCGTCGGACGATTCGCCCCAGCCGGACAGGCGCACCGGGCCGGGCTCGGCGGTCATCAGGAACAGTGCGGCGCCCTCGCCGATGTTGATGCCGTTACGGTTGGCCGAGAACGGGTTGCAGCGGGCGGCCGAGACCGACTCCAGCGCACTGAACCCGGCCACGGTGAAGCGGCACAGCGAGTCGGCGCCACCGGCCACCACGGCATCGACCAGGCCGGCACGCAGCAGCCGGGCCGCGGACATCAGTGCCTTGGCGCTGGACGAGCACGCGGTGGAGATCGTCCAGGCCGGGCCGGTGCTGCCGATGCGTTCGCGCACGAAGCGCGCCGAGGTCCCCATTTCCTGCTGGGCGTAGTCGAAGTCCAGCGGCCACTGGCCGCTGTCACGATGGCACCGCAGCGCGTTCTCCGACTCGCCGATGCCCGAGGTGCTGGTGCCGACGATGACCGCCACCCGATCGGCGCCATATCGCGCGATCGCCGCGTCCACCGCCGGGCGGATCTGCAGCAGCGCCGCTTCCAGCAGGGCGTTGTTGCGCCCGCGCAGGGCCACCGGCAGTGCGGACAGGTCCGGCAGCGCGGTGGTCACTTCGCCCAGCGCCAGGGTGCGCCCGGCGATCACCGTGGTGTTGTCGCGCAGGCCGCCGGGCTGGTCGGCAAACAGGCCCGCGCGTACCTGCGCACGGTCGCCGCCGAGCGCGCAGACCACGCCCAGGTCATTCAGATAGATCGCGCTGCTGCTACTGCTCACGGCTGTGCCTGTTCCATGTCCAACGATTCAATCACCAGTTCATAGCCTTCGGCCAGATTGCGCAGCCGCACCCGCCCGTCGGGCAGGGGTTCGCGCACCAGCCAGGCCTTGCCGCCCTGCTCCAGGCGGCGCTCGGGGCCGTCCTCGACCAGTGTCCAGCCCGCCGGCAGCGCCGCGCGGATCGCCGCAGCCGGCCACAGCGCGAACTGCAGGTCGTCCAGCACGCGCTCGCCACGCACCTGTGGCGGCAGCCACGGGGCACGGGTCTGTTCCAGTGTGGTGCCGTCCCAGACCATGCGCACGCCGGTCTGGCCCATCGCCTGCACCGCCAGCCGCACCTGGCTGCTGTCCGCTTCCAGCAGCGCATCCAGCTCGCGTTCGTGGCTGCCGAAGCGGAACTGCAGGCGCTGCTGCAGCTGCAACGGCTGCGCCAGCGCCGATGGCGGCAGCTGCAGGGTGGGCAGCTGCACCAGCGGCGCGGGCATGCGGGTGCTGGCGCAGGCGGCCAGCACGCAGCAGAGCAACAGGACGATCAGCCGCTGCACAGTTCCTCCAGCACCCGCAGGCGGCGGCCGCTGTCATCGGCCACGTACGGGTTGTGGGTGTCCCAGGCGTAGCCGGCCAGGATCGAGGAAATCATGCGGCGCACGTCCGGCTGCTGCTCGGGGTGGTAGATGATCTTCTGGAAGCCACCGGCATACCAGGCTTCGACGAAGCGACGGAAGGTCTTGACCCCGGCCCGCAGCGGAATGGAGAAGTCCTTCTCCCAGTCCACCGTCTCGCCGTTGTGCTCGCGGGCGATGCAGTCACTGGCCAGCTGCGCGGACTTGAAGGCGATGGTGACGCCGGAGGAGAACACCGGGTCGAGGAACTCGCCGGCATTGCCCAGCAGCGCGTAGCCCTCGCCCCACAGCGAGGAGACATTGGCCGAGTAGCCGGTGATGGTGCGCACCGGCAGCACCGCCCATTCGGCGTTCTTCAGCAGGCCGGAGAGGTTGGGATCCTCGCCGACGATCGCGCGCAGCTTGTCCTCGTCGCTGCCCGGGTACTTCTCGAAGAAGCTCGGCTCGGCCACCACGCCCAGCGAGCAGCAGCCATTGGAGAACGGGATCGTCCAGTACCACACGTCCACGTGCTCGGGATGGGTGGTGATGAGGATCTTGTTGCGGTCGAAACCGGCGTCGGCCGGGATATGGTCGCGCACGTGGCAGAAGATCGCCCCGCGCACCGGGAAGTTCGACGGCGACTCGAGGTCGAGCAGGCGCGGCAACAGGCGCGCGAAGCCGCTGGCATCGAGGATGAAGCCGGCTTCGATGGTGTACTCGCTGCCGTCGGGGCGGCGCACCTGCACCCGCGCCGGGCGGCCCGGCTGCACCGACAGCACCTCGTCGCCGAAGCGCAGGGTGGTGCCCATGCGCTCGGCGCCGCGGGCCAGCACGTCATCGAAGGTGGCGCGCTGCACCTGGTAGGTGGTGCCCCAGCCCGGCGAGAACTTGTCGCGGAAGTCGAACTCGGTGCTGGCCGTGCCACGCACGAAGGCGGCGCCGTTCTTGTACTGGAACCCGGCCTGGACCACGTCCTGCAGCAGCCCGGCCGCCTCGATGTATTCCATGCTCTGCGGCAGCAGGCTCTCGCCGATGGAGAAGCGCGGGAACTGCTGGCGCTCGAGCATCAGTACCTGGCGGCCCTGCTTGCGCAGCATGGCCGCGGCAACGGAACCGGCCGGACCTGCGCCGATGACGAGAATCTCGGTTGTTTCCACTTGCGGGTTCATCGATACATCCTTGATCAGAAAAACGTGGGAGAGAGACGGGCCGGCGCTGCGCTCAATGCGGTGCGTCGTGCGGTGGCGGGCGGAACAATGGCGAGATGATCCAGACCAGGCCGATGCCGAACAGCAGGGTCAGGCCGAAGGCACGCAGCGCCGGCGTGGCCGACAGGCCGAGCAGGCCGAACGACAGCCAGGTGCTGGCCGCCCCGACGCACACCGCCAGCCAGGCACTGGCATCGCCGCGGTGCTCGATCAGGAAGATGCCGTAGTCGATGCCCATGCCCAGCAGCAGCATCAGCGCCAGCACGTTGAACAACTGCAGCGGCTGGCCGAACAGGCCCAGCAGCGCCAGGGTCAGCGCGCCGGCCACCAGGGTCGGGGCGAATACCCGCCAAGCCTGCGCGCGGTAGCGCCAGTACAGCACCGCAAACACCAGCACCACCCCGACCAGCAGCAGCACGCTCATCAGCTTGCGGTAGTGCTTGAGCAGCTTGGAGAAATCGGCGGTGCGATCGACCCAGCGCACGCCTTCGATGCCGCGGGTCTGGGCTTCGAGCAGGGTCAGCGCGTCGGCGCGGGACAGATCGTCCACCATCACCACCGAGGCCACGCCCTTGCCCACCGTGCCCAGCCACAGGTGGCGGAACGGCAGCGCGGCCGGCGAGGCCAGGAAGGCGTCGGCCTGCAGGTCCTGGGCAGCGTAGGCCGGGCGCGGCAACGCCTCGCCGACCGCCTCACCCACCTTGCCCAGCACCTGCGGCTCGACCTTGGCGGTCAGCGCGGCGTCGGCCTGCTGCCGCTGCACCGAGGGCAGCCAGTCGCTGATGGCGCGATAGCCGCCGATCTGCTTGTTGGCCGAGAGCACGCGCAGGCGCGCGATCAATGCTTCCTCGCGCTGCAGGACCTGCTCGGCGGTGTCGCCCTGCACCAGGTAGAACTGCGCCGGGCTGGGCATGCCCAGCATCTGGCTGATCCGGATCTGCTGGTCGATCAACGTCTTGGGCGAGGACTGCAGGCTGCGCAGGTCGTCGTTGCTGTCCAGCCGGGCGATGCCGACGGCGGCGAACACGGCCACCACGCCCAGGAACAGCGCGGTGCGCCGGCCCTGCAGGCGCGGCCAGCGCTCCAGGGTGCCGCCGAGCCACCGCGAGAAGCGGGTGTTGCGGATCTCGCCACCGTCCAGCCACGGGAACCAGAAGATCACGGTGAGGAACGCGGCGGCCAGGCCGACCACCGAGAACAGCGCCATCTGGCGCAACCCGGGGAACGGCGCCAGGCCCAGCGCCAGGTAAGCCAGCGCGCTGGTCAGCAGTGCCAGCCACAGGCCCGGCAGCAGGTGCTTGAGCAGGCGCCAGCGACGGTCGGCCGGTTCGGCCTGGCGCGAGGCGAACCAGTGGATGCCGTAGTCCTCGGCCACGCCCACCAGCGACGCGCCGAACACCAGCGTGAGCACGTGGACCTTGCCAAACACCAGTACCGTGACCGCCAGCGCCACGCCGCAGCCGATCAGCAGCGAGGCGGCCACCAGCAGGATCGGGCGCAGCGAGCGGAAGGCCAGCCACACCAGCAGCAGCACCGCGGCCAGCGAACCCCAGCCGATGGTGTTGATCTCCCGGTTGGCATGCACCGCGGCCGCCTCGGCGTGCAGCGGCACGCCCGCGCGCAGTACCTCCAGGCCCGGCGCCTGCTTGCCGGCGGCGGCGCTGGCCGAATCCAGCAGCAGGTCGATATGGCGCTCGCCATCGAGCTGGAACGCCGACCCCACCGTGTCGAACTGCAGCACCGTCCAATGCTTGCCATCGGCCTCGAGCAGGCCGTCATCGCCCATCCGCAGGCCCGAGCCCAGCGCGCGCTCCTGCCACCACTGCGGCCACAGCGACAGCGGGTCCTGCCGCCAATCGGTCAGTCGCGGTGCGCCCATCGGGCCATACAGCGCGGCCAATGCCGAGTCGGCCAGGCCATCGATCGGTTCGGCCTGCAGGCGCTGGCGCTGCTCGCCGGTCAACAGGCGGTCGCGGTACGGCGCGTAGAACGCGCGCGCCTGCTCGAACCAGCCCTCGATCGACCCGCTGTCGCGCAGCAGCGCCCTGCCCTCGGCGCTGTCGTGCACCACCGTTCGGAATGCCTGCTCGGCGGCCTTGGTCTGCGCGGCATCGGTACTGCCGAGCAGCACCACGATCTGGCGCGCGTTGGCATCGGCGATGCGGCGGGTGACATCGGAGAGCAGGCGATCATGCGCATCCTGCGGCAGCAACGCCAGGATGTCGGTATCGATCCGCGACTGGCTCTTCCACAGCTGCCACTGCTGCACGCCCAAGCCAACCAGCACCAGCAGCCAGAGCACCGCCAGCCAGCGCCAGATGCGCTGCAGGCGGCCGTTGGGGGTCAGCAGGTCATTCAAACTTGCTGCCCTCTTCGGCACTCAACTGGGCCGGGGTTTCGCTCATGCCGGCAAAGTGGATGCGGGTGACATCCTGGTTGGCCTCGGTGATTTCCACCTCGCGCACGTAGCGGTCGCCGCTCAGCGCCAGCGCGGTGAACACCTTGGCCAGCATCGCCGAGCGTGGGCGCAGCTGCATCTTCCAGCCATTGTTGGGCAGCGCCTCCACCATCACGGTGAACTGCGCCGACAACGCCTGCGCATCGCCACTCATCAGCGCGAACATGATCGCGTTGACCGACCGCATCGCCGGCTGCTGGCGACCGTCCAGCTCGACCCGGCTGCTGCCGTCGCGCTGGCGGCTGAGGATGCGGTCACGGGTCACCACCACCTCGGAGGGGAACGGCTTGAGCGTGGTCCAGATCACGCCGTGATCCTGGGCCAGCACGAAGCGGCCCTGCGAGCGCAGCGGGTTCTTGAACCCGGCCACCTGCTTGTCCTGGCTGAATTCACCGCGCAGCACGCCCACCTTGGCCACGCGCTGCTTGACCAGGTCGACATCGGCGGCGGGCGCGGCCAGCGCCGGCACGGCCACCAGCAGGGACAACAGCACGACCAGCGTGCGCAGCAGACGGTTCATTGCACTTCCACTCCAAGACGGTCCCACAGCACGGACGGGCACAGGTACAGCATTTCATTGGTCGCCGCATCGACCGCCACCTGGATGGTGTGGGCGCGGGTCAGCACCGCGCCGCTGTCGGCATCGAAGATCTCGTAGGCGATCTTGAGGCGGTTTTCCCATTCGGTGATGGTGGCGCGCACGCGCAGCGCCTGCCCATACAGCAGCGGGCGGATGTACTTCACCCGCGCATCCACCACCGGCCAGATGTAGCCGGACTCGCGCATCTGCGGGTAGTCGTAGTCATAGCGCTGCAGCAGCGCGCAGCGGGCGATCTCGAAGTACTTGAAGTAGTTGCCGTGCCACACCACGTGCATCGGATCGCAGTCGTGGAAGGTGGGCGACAGCGTCACCTCGGCGCTCAGGTCAGGGCTGGTCATACAGGCTCCAGCGCTGGCCGCGGATGTCGTCCAGCAGCGCGCGCAGCTCGCCGTCCAGCGCGCGGTCCTCGTCCACCAGCGCGATGCGCTCGCACAGGTCCTGGTACATCGCGTCCAGTGCGCCGTGCAGGGTGGCATTCATGCCGACCCGCTGGCGCAGCGCCACGCCCTGGCGGGCGGTGATCAACAGCGCGGCCACCACCTGCTCGGTCAGCTCGATCACGCGCAGGCAGTCGCGCGCGGCGATGGTGCCCATGCTGACCTTGTCCTGGTTGTGGCATTCGGTGGAGCGCGAGAACACCGAGGCCGGCATGGTCTGCTTGAGTGCTTCGGCGGTCCAGGCCGAGACGCTGATCTGCAGCGCCTTCAGGCCGTGGTTGATCGCCGCGCGCGGGCCGGTGGCACCGGACAGGTTGGCCGGCAGGCCATGGTTGTAACGGGCATCGACCACCAGCGCCATCTGCCGGTCGAGCAGGTCGGCCAGGTTGGCGATGGTGTTCTTCAACGCGTCCATCGCAAAGGCGATATGGCCGCCGTAGAAATGCCCGCCGTGCAGGATGCGCTCGCCATCGGCGTCGATCAGCGGATTGTCGTTGGCGCTGTTGAGTTCGGTTTCGATCAGCTGGCGCATGAACGGCAGCGCGTCCTGCACCACGCCGATCACATGCGGGGCGCAGCGCAGCGAGTAGCGGTCCTGCAGGCGTTGTTCGTTGCGCGGCGGGCGATCGCTGTGCAGGTCCTGGCGCAACCGCGCGGCGATCTGCATCTGGCCCGGATGCGGCTTGGCGGCGAACAGCATTTCATCGAAGTGGTGCGCGTTGCCGTCACTGGCCAGCACGTTGAAGGCGGTCAGGCGGGTGGCGAGCCTGGTCAGGTAATCGGCGCGGTCGTAGGCCAGGCAGGCCAGCGCGGTCATCACCGCGGTGCCGTTCATGATCGCCAGGCCTTCCTTGGGCCGCAGCCGCAGCGGGGTCATGCCGATCTCGGCCAGCACCTCGGCGGCCGGGCGGCGCGCCCCCTGGTACATCACCTCGCGCTCGCCACACAGCACCGCGGCCACGTAGGACAGCGGGGTCAGGTCGCCGCTGGCGCCGACCGAGCCTTCGGCCGGGATCAGCGGCAGCACGTCGTGGCGCAGCAGCGTGGCCAGGCCCTGCAGCAGCGGGTGGCTCACGCCGGACATGCCGCGCACCAGCGAGGCCAGGCGCGCAGCGATCACCGCGCGGGTTTCGGCCGCATCCAGGAACCGGCCCAGGCCACAACCGTGGTAGGTGAACAGGTGGTGCGGCAGCTCGGCCACCAGCGCCGGCGGAATGTTGACCGTGCACGAGTCGCCGTAGCCGGTGGTCACCCCGTAGATGACTCCGTCCTCGCGCAGCAGGCGATCGAGGAAGTCCGCGCCCTTCTGGATGCGGGCCTGGAAGGCAGGGTCGTCGCTGACCACCGCTTCGGCCTGGCACTGGGACAGTGCAACCACGTCTTCGATGGTCAGCGGCGCATCGCCGAAGCGGATTTGGGGTGACTTACTTGCCATGAGATGCCTGATCCCAGAAGGGGAAGAAATTGAACCAGTCCAAGGGTGCCTGGGTGACCTGAACTTCCAGCCACCGGGCGAAATGTTCCGCCTGCGCGGTCAGCGCGGCGTCGCGCGAGCCGCGCGGAAGCACGATACGGTCGCTGAAATGTTCGAAGCGCACGCGGTAGCCGTCGCCCTCGTGCAGGCAGGCCATGGTGTAGACCGGGCAGGCCAGCGCCGAGGCCAGCACGTAGGCACCGATCGGGAACTGCGCCACGTGGCCCAGGAACGGTGCCGGCACGGTGCGCCCGCCGCGCAGGGGCACGCGGTCGCCGACGATGGCCACGAAGCCGCCCTCGGCCACCCGCCGCTGCAGCTCCACCGCCGTGGCCGGGCCCATGTCGGTGACCTGCATCAGCTCCACCGACGCCAGCGGGTCCAGCCGCTGCATCAGCCGGTTGAAGCGTTGCGCATGCGCGGTATGCACCAGCACGGTGATGCGGAAGCCGGGCACCTGTTCGGCCAGCACCTGGCACAGCTCCAGGCAGCCGATGTGCGCGGTGAGGATCAGCCCGCCCTCGCGACGCGCGATCTTCTCCAGCATCAGGTCGCGCTGCAGGCGGATATGGCTGGGCGGATAACGCCCGCCCAGCCCCAGCAGCTTGTCCAGCAGGGTATCGGCGAACAGCGCGAAGTGCTTCAGGCTGGTCCAGCGCCCGGGCGCACGCCCGAGCACGCCGGTATGCGCCTGCAGCCGGTGCAGGTACTGCAACGAGGACTGTCGCGCCACGCGGTTGCCCAGCCAGTGGCACAGCACCACCGGATATACGCACAGGCGGAACGGCCAGCGCCCGAACCAGCGATGCACCCAGCACAGGAACAGCACCCCGGCGGCCGAGGTGGTCTCGCCCAGGTCGGCCCAGTGCGGGGCGTTGGCCGGTGCCGGTGCGGTCATGCGCGTGGCGCTCCGGCGATGCGCCGCCACAGCAGGCGCGGCGCGCGCCACAGCATGCCGAAGAACAGGCGGGTATGCATGCGGCTGATGCGCACGTTGTCACGCCACACATCGAAGTGCGACACGCCATCGCTGGGATAGGTGACCCGGGTGGGCAGGCTGATCACCGGCACCTCGCGCCAGAACAGCCGCACCAGGATCTCGCTGTCGAAATCCATGCGCCGGCCGATGGTTTCCTGGCCCACCAGCGCGGTCACCGGCGCCAGCGGGTACAGCCGGAAGCCGCACATGGAATCGCGGATCTGCAGCGACAGCGTGTTGATCCACACCCAGATATGGGTGGCGTAGCGGCCATACAGGCGGGCCTTGGGCACGCTGTCATCGTAGGCCGGGATACCGCAGATCACCGCATCGGGATGCTGCCGCGCCAGGGCGAGAAAGCGCGGGATATCGGTGGGATCGTGCTGGCCGTCGGCGTCGATCTGCAGCACGTGGCTGTGCCCGCGGCGGGCCGCCTCGGCAAACCCGGCCAGCATCGCCCCGCCCTTGCCCTGGTTGACCGGCAGGCGCAGCAGCGCGACCTGTCCGTCGGCGTCGGCCGCCAGCGCGTCGAGCACCTGCGCGCAGCCGGCATGGGAGCCGTCATCCACCAGCAGGCAGGGCAGCCCGCTGGCGCGCACGCCGCGCACCACCGCGCCGATGGCGTGCTCATGGTCGTAGACCGGGATCACCACCAGCGGGGCGAACGGCACCGCCGGGGTGGCACGGTGCGCGGTTTCACGCATCACCGAACACCACCCGGCCACTGGCATGCACGCCGTGGTCGGACACGTAGCGGAAACTCAGCACCGATTTGACCGCGTCCCAGCCCAGGGTGAGCTGCAGGCAGTCGCCAGGGCGCGCGACGTGCTGGAATTTCAGTGCGTCCATGCGCTCGAAGCGAGGCGGCATGCTGAATGCCTCGCGCGCGTAATGGATCGCCCAGTCCAGCTGGACCACGCCCGGCAGGATCCTGGCCTGCGGGAAATGCCCGTCGAAGGCGATCAGGTCCGCCTCCAGCGGCAGCAACAGCAGCGCCGCGTCGGCGTCGCGCTGCTGCCATTGAACGCTCGGGAACAGCGGCCGGAACATGGCCGCCAGTGCGGCGGCGGTCACTTTGCCCTGCGCGTTGAACGGCAGTTCGGCCACGAAACGCCAGCGCCGCGGCCGGGTCACCGCATCGTGGCTGCTGGCCAGGTGCGCGCCCAGTGCCTGCGCCTGGCGACGGCGCTGGGCGTCATCCCAGGCGGCCACATCGGCCTGCTGGGGTACCACCACGGCGGCGAGCTGCTCACGGGCCCCGGGCAGTACCAGTACGCGCACGTCCTGCACCTGCGGGTGCGCGCGCAGCTGGTGCTCCAGCGCGTCCAGCGACACCCGGCGTTCTTCGATCTTGACGATGCGGTCGGCGCGCCCGAGCAGGCGGAAACTGCGCCCGGCATCGGCCTCGACCCGGTCCTGGGTCTGCCACCAGTCCGCGTTCTCCAGGTGCGGCGAGGACACCGAAAGGCAGCCGCCATCGATCCGCCAGGCCACCCCGGGCAGCGGGTGCCACTGCGGCTGCCCGGCGCTCCAGCGGCGCCAGGCGATGCCGCCGGTCTCGCTGCTGCCAAACACTTCGGTGGGGGCGACGCCCAGCAGTGCACGGGCCTGCAGCGCGGCCTCTTCGGGCAGTGGACCACCGGAGGAGAACACCGCGCGCAGGCGCCCCTGCAGCGAGGACCAGTCCAGCTGCTCGGGCAACCGCTTCAGGTGCGCCGGGGTGGCCACCAGCACCGAGGGGCCCTGGGCCAGCGCACTGACCAGGTCTTCGTGGAAGAACCGTCGCGGCTGGATCGCGCGCCCGGCCGCCAGCGGCCACAGCACCCGGAACAGCAACCCGTAGATGTGCTGGTGGGAAACCGTGCCATGCACCTGCGCGCCTTCCAGCTGCTCGCCGAAGGCGGCCTGCAGCGCGTCCACTTCGCGGGTGAGCTGGCGCATGCGCTTGACGATCGCGCTCGGCGCACCGGTGCTGCCGGAGGTGAACACCACCAGTTCCAGCCGGTCTTCGTCCAATGGCGGCAGCGGCTCCTCGGCGCGCGCGGCGGCATCGGGTTGCAGGGGCGCGTAACGCGCCGGCACGTCGCCGGCGAAGCCGGCCACGCGCGGGCTCAGTCCGTCCAGGGTGGCCGGCAGGTTGTCCCCGCCCAGGTACACCCGCTTGCCGGCATGCCAGGCACCCAGCAGGGCCGCGGCAAAGACCAGGGTGTCATCGAAATACAGCGCCCAGTCGGTGCCGGGCGCGCGCGCGAACGCCTGCTGCCAGCACAGCACCTGCTGGCGGAACTGCGGGTGGTCCACCGCCCCGTGCGCCGCCTCGCCCACCGTACGGCCGGGCCGCGCCGACACCACCAGCCGATCCAGTGCGATCCACTCAGCCATGGGCGTGCGCCGCCTTGACCCGTCGCCGCACCAGCCATTCGCCACCAAACAGAGCACCCATCATCACGTACGCCAACAATCCGTTGTACAGCGCCCAGACCTGATTGGACGCCCATAGCGCCGTGATCAGGGCCAGACCCCCGTTGAAGACAAAGAAGCCGCACCACACCCAGGTGACACGGCGGGTATAGACCACCGCGAACGGCGGCAGGTCCGGCTCGCTCAGGCGTGCCAGGCGTTCCACCGCGCTGGGCGGGAAGCGCAGGCTGGTGGCGAAGATCACCAGCATCACCGCATTGACCAGCGCCGGGTACAGCTTCAGCGGCAACGCCTGATTGAAGGCGGTGGCCACCAGTGCCAGCACCCCGGTGCCCAGCGCGGCCACCCACCACACCGGCTGGCGGGTGGTGAGCGCGCGCAGCGCGGCCAGCCCGAACAGCAGCAGCGACAGCCAGCGCGGCTCGAAACGGCCCAGCGACAGGTACACCACCAGCGGGTACGCCAGCGACAGCAACGCAAACGCCGCGACGCGCACCCGGACCATGGTCAGTGTCCTGCGGCCGCCGTCAGGCGGCTGCTTGACCGGGCAGCAGCCCGTGCACCACGTCGACGATGTCCTGCACCGTACGCACCGACTTGAATGCCTCCGGCTGCAGGTTACGGCCGAGCAGCGGCTTGAGCTGCACGATCAGGTCGACCGCATCGATGCTGTCGATGTCCAGGTCGTCGTACAGGCGGGCTTGGGGCGTGATGCGCGCCGGCTCGATCTCAAAGCTGTCCTTGAGGATCTTGACGATGCGATCGAAAAGTTCGTTCTTGGTCATGGCAAATCCTGACGCGCCCTTACGACGGCTGACGTGCGGCGACAAACTCGCTCAGGGCACGCACGCTGGAGAAATGGCGACGGGTCTCTTCCGAATCCGCGGACAGGCTGACACCGTACTTTTTCTGCAGGGCCAAACCAAGTTCAAGGGCGTCAATCGAATCCAGGCCGAGCCCTTCCACGAACAGAGGGGCCGCAGGATCGATGTCTTCGGGAGTGATGTCTTCCAGTGAAAGCGATGAAATGATCAATTCCTTGATCTCGTGCTCAAGTGCCTGCACGGCTCGGTTCTCCAGCGAAGTCAAAGTAATGGGCAAGATGATCGGTCACGCGCCGCGCCGCCAAGGCATCCCCCCTGGGCGTGTCACCGGCTACTGCCAGGAAGGGGGCGATCGGGAGATCTTCCCCGACTTCCAGCTGAACGTGAAAACGCCGTGATGGCACACGATACCATTTCTGGCCCTTGGTCAGGGTAGGCGGGGTACAGGTGATCCTGACCGGGGTTATGTCCAGCCGGCCGCGCACGGCGATGTTGGCCGCCCCGCGCTGCAGGCGCGGCGGCTGGCCGGGCACGGTGCGGGTGCCCTCGGGGAAGATCACCAGGTTGCCGCCGGCCTGGACGGCGGCGATGCAGTCGTCGATCAGCCCGGCACCATCGTCATTGGAGACATAGCCGGCGGCCCGCACCGGGCCGCGCATGAACGGGTTGCAGGCCACGGCCTGCTTGACCACGCAGTCGGCGTTGGGGAGCTGGGCGATCAGCAGGACCACGTCGATCAGGGTGGGATGGTTGGCCAGGATCAACAGGCCATTGCGCTGCAGGCGCTCGGCGCCCCGGATCTCGTAGGTCATCACCCCCAGCCGGTGCATCAGGCCCACGTGGCTGGCAAAACTGAGCTGGACCAGGCGCCGGGCCAACGCGCGCCGCCGGGCCGGGTTGCGCACCAGGAACAGCAGCGGGAACAGCAGCCCCCCCAGCAGCAGCCCGCCGAGTCCGAACACGGCAAAGCTCAGGCCGGTGCCGAACACCCGCCAGGCATGGTTCAGACGGGCCGACCAGCGCTCAGCCATGGCGGCGCCAGGTCCATTGCTGGCCGTCGGCGGCCAGGTGCAGGACGGGGTCGCCGGCCAGCAGGAAGCGCATCGCGTCCAGGCCATGCGGCAGCGCGGTGGCCGGGCTGTCGCCGGCGGCCGCGCCCCAGCCCAGCGACAGCCGGGTACCGGGGCGATCGGCCCGGGCCAGGCGCCAGCACCAGGCGTAGTAAGGGTCCGGCTCGTCGGCAAAGCCGGCATAGACCGGCGGCAGCGACGATTCGTAGACCACCACGCGCACTTCCGGGGCGCCATCGGCGAGCAGGCCATAGGCCTCCACGCAGGCGGCCTCGACCGTGGCGCGACCGGCGGCCAGCGCCAGGTAGTTGCCGCGGTGGCCGCGGGCGATGGAGTACAGGGCGGCCACGGCGTTGTGCACCGATAGCCCGAACGCGGTGGGCGACATGCCGTTGTCGGCCCCCAGGCTGTCCAGCAGTTCCATCGAGCGGGCGACGTCGCCGTGGCGCGAGGCGAACACCAGCGGCACCTGGCCGCCGTCGTCGGGCTGCTCGCACCAGCAGGCGGCCTGGATGGCCATGCGGCCGAGGCGCTCGATCCGGCGCCGCTGCATGGCCGGCACCTCCGACAGCGCGGGGGTGTCATCGCCGTGCGGCAGCACCGGTGCCTGTGCCCAGGCCTGCCATTGCTGCTTCGACGCCAGGCCCGGGGCCCACGCCGACCAATCCACCACTGAGAACTCGATCATTCACGCCAACATGTTGATGGGCACCCGGGGCGCAGTGCTTGAAAGGGGGTGCGCCGGTGCCTTGGACGGAGCCTGCCCGACCCGCAGACACTTCCCCGTGTGTGCAGTGGGCAGCAGGCGCGTGACGGCGCGATCTTCCCGGTGGCGCGGCTGGGACATCGCAGCGCACCGCCGTAAAAAGGAGCGCACGCTATCATGACACCCTTGGCACTGGCAGCATTCACAATCTGAAATGAGCAGCACCCTCCATCCCGCATCGGCCGCGACGGCCGCGCCACCGCCGGCCGCACCGGCCCTGTTCAGCGTCGCCTATGTCCCCGCCGCGCAGCGCCAAGCGGTCCTGGCCGACCCGTACACGCTGGCGGTGTTCGGGTTTGGCGCGCGGCACGCGGCGCTGGACGGGGATCCGCGCTGGCTGCAGGTGCCACTGGCCGAGCACGGCCCGGCGCAGCTGGAAGTGTGGCGCGGGTCGTCCCCGGTGCAGCACGGGGTGACCGACGGGGTGCGCTGGGCGCACAACGCGACGGTGCTGTTCGGGGTGCTGGAGATCGACGAGGTGGCCGGCGACATCGAGTCAGCCGCGGCAGATGCCTACGCAAGAATGAGTAGTTTTCTGACCGATTGCGGCTTCCCGCACCTGCTGCGGACCTGGAACTACCTCGATGCGGTGACCGAGGGCGAAGGCGACCAGGAGCGCTACCGGCGTTTCTGCGTGGGCCGCGTGCGCGGACTGCGCGAGCTGGACGAGGCCGCGTTGCCGGCGGCCACCTGCATCGGCCGCTTCGACGGCGACCGACGCCTGCAGGTGTACTGGCTGGCCGCGGGTGAACCGGGCCAGCCGCTGGAAAACCCGCGCCAGGTCAGCGCGTTCCGCTACCCGCGCCAGTACGGCCCGCAGTCACCGAGCTTTTCGCGGGCGCTGCTGGCACCGGCATCGACGGGGCTGCCGTTGCTGCAGTCCGGGACGGCGGCCATCGTCGGCCATGTGTCGCAGCACACCGGGGCGGTGGAAGAACAACTGCGCGAGACGTTGACCAACCTGCAGAGCCTGGTGGACGCCGGCCGCCGCCAGCGGCCCGCGCTGTCACCCGTGCTGGGCGCCGGCTCGGTGCTGAAGGTCTACGTGCGCCGCGCCGAAGACCTGCCGGCGGTCGCCGCGCAGATGGCGGCCCTGCCTGGCGCGCCCGCCTACGTGGTCCTGCACGCCGAGGTCTGCCGCGCCGAACTGCTGGTCGAGATCGAAGGCCTGCACACCTGAGCCGAACGCCCTGGTCGGCTGGGCGTGCCTGGCCCGGGCCGGGGTGGGTGGGGTGTCGCCGGCTGGCGTTTCCCAGCGGCGACGCAGAGCTGCCGGGGCGAGGGCGGAACGGCCCGCCGCCTAGTGATAGCCCGCATCGGCCCGCACCTTGCCGCGGAACACCCGGTACGACCACGCCGTGTAGCCCAGGATTACCGGCAGCAGCACCGCCAGCCCGACCAGGCTGAAGCCCAGCGACGAGGCCGGCGCCGCCGCCTGCCACAGGGTCATGCTCGGCGGCAGCAGGTACGGCCACATCCCCAGTACCAGCCCGATGAAGCCCAGCACGAACAACGCCAGGGTCAGCAGGAACGGGGGCAGGTCGCGCCGGGGATGCATCGCACTGCGCCACAGCGCCACCGCCACCCCCAGCGTCAACAACGGCACCGGCGACAGCCACCAGAAGTTGCCGTCGCTGAACCAGCGCGCCATCAGCCGCGAATCCAGGAACGGCAGCCAGGCGCTCACCAGCCCCATGAACACGATCACCGCCACCACCAGCGGCCGGGTCAGCGTCCGTGCGAAGGTCTGCTCGCGGCCCTCGGTCTTGAGGATCAGCCAGGTGCTGCCCAGCAGCGCATAGCCGAACACCACCGCCGCCCCGGTCAGCATCGAGAACGGGCTGAACCAGCTGAACGCCCCGCCCACGTAGCGGCCATCGACCACCTGCAGGCCCTGCACCAGTGCGCCCAGGATCACCCCCTGGGCGAACGCGGCCAGCAGCGAGCCCAGCCCGAACGCCACGCTCCACAAGCGCCGCGAGCGATGCGCCTTGAAGCGGAACTCGAACGCCACCCCGCGGAACACCAGCGCCACCACCAGCAGCAGCACCGGCAGGTACAGCGCCGACAGCAGCGCCGCATACGCCTTGGGGAAGGCCGCCATCAGCCCGGCCCCGCCCAGCACCAGCCAGGTCTCGTTGCCGTCCCAGATCGGCGCGGCGGTGTTCATCATGATGTCCAGCTGTTCTTCGTCCTCGGCCATCGGCGCCAGGATGCCGATGCCCAGCACGAAGCCGTCCAGCACCACGTACATCAGCACGCCAAAGCCGATCACCGCGAACCACGCCACCGGCAGCCAGGTTGTCATCTCCATCTCAGCGCTCCTCCAGCGGTTCATCGGCGCCGGACAGCGGCCGTGCCGGGGTATGGCTGCCGGCATCCAGCGCCGGGGCCGGCTCGTGCGGCTTGGGCCCGGTGCGGATGATCTTGACCAGGTACCAGATGCCCCAGCCGAACACGAAGGCATAGCCCACGATGTAGATGCCCAGCGACAGCGCCGTCATCCACGCACTCTGCGGCCCGACCGCATCGGCGGTGCGCAGCACCCCGTACACCACCCACGGCTGGCGCCCCATTTCGGTCACGAACCAGCCCGATACCAGTGCAATGAAGCCACTGGGCAGCATCCAGTTCCAGCCGCGCACCAGCCAGCGCGACTGCAGCAGCCTGCCGCGCCACCACTGGAATGCCGACACCCACGCCAGCAGCAGCATCAGCGTGCCCAGCCCGACCATGATCCGGAAGGCGAAGAACACCGGCACCACCGGCGGCCGTTCGCTGGCCGCTACCGAGGTGAGCGGATCGAACGTGCCGTCCAGCGAATGGGTGAGGATCAGGCTGCCCAGGCGCGGAATCGCGATTTCATAATCGTTGCGCTCGGCCTTCTCGTTGGGCACGGCGAACACCACCAGCGGCACGCCCTTGCCTTCGTCTTCGGCATGCCAGTGCGCTTCCATCGCGGCAATCTTCATCGGCTGGTGCTTGAGCGTGTTCAAGCCATGCATGTCGCCCACGAAGATCTGTACCGGCACGGTCAGTGCGGCGAACGCCACGGCCGCCAGCAGCATCGTGCGGCCCGCCTCCACGTGCGTACCCTTACGCAGGTACCACGCGCCCACGCCACCGATCACGAAACAGGTGGTGATGAACGAGCCCAGCGCCATGTGCGCCAGGCGGTAGGGGAAGGAGGGGTTGAACACCACCTGCCACCAGTCCTGCGGGTGCACGATGCCATCGATCATCGCGTAGCCGGCCGGGGTCTGCAGCCAGCTGTTGGACGACAGGATCCAGAACGTGGAGAACAGCGTGCCCAGCGCCACCATGCAGGTGGAGAAGAAGTGCAGTCGCGGGGAGACCCGGCCCCAGCCAAACATCATCACGCCCAGGAAACTGGCCTCGAGGAAGAACGCGGTGAGTACTTCATAGGTGAGCAGCGGCCCGATCACGCTGCCGGCCACCTCGCTCAACCGCGGCCAATTGGTGCCGAACTGGAAGGCCATGACGATGCCGCTGACCACGCCCATGCCGAAGGACACCGCGAAGATCTTCTGCCAGAAGAAATACAGCTCGCGCCAGACCGGGTTGCCGGTGCGCAGCCAGCGCGACTCCACGAACGCCAGCCAACTGGCCGTACCGATCGTGAAGGCCGGGAACAGCACATGGAAACTGATGACGAACCCGAACTGGATCCGCGACAACAACAACGCGTCCACGTGACGCCTCCGGCAGGTTTTCTGGAATCCGCACCAGTCTGGGCTGGTATTGGTTAAAGGCACATGCGACCCGGTGACGCGCTGCTTCACTTTGTCGCAGGTGGAGCCCGGTCCTGGGTGGGTGATTGATTCAGCGGGCAGGCCCCTTCGGCCGGGCCACCGCGAGCGTGAGGGCCCCGCAGCGGCCGCAGGCCGACGCCGCGGGTGTCGCCGGAAAGGGTATGGGGCCCCAGCGCCCGCCCCACCGACCACCGCTTGCCGTCCGCAGGAAGGGGCCACGCCCATGACCTGTGGCCCCTTCCGGCGGCGCTTGCGGCTGCTACGCTTGCAGGGTTTTCCTCTACGGTGCCGCCCGCAATGCCCAGAACGCTGCCCTTGTCCCTGCTGCTGCTCGCCGCCCTCGGCGGTACCGCCCATGCGGCGCCGACGCCGATCACCATCGAGCAGGCCATGGCCGACCCCGACTGGATCGGTCCGCCGGTCGAGAGCGCGTGGTGGTCCTGGAACAGCCAGCAGGTCGAGTACCAGCTCAAGCGCACCGGCAGCCCGGTACGCGATACCTTCCGCCAGCCGGTCAACGGCGGCGCGGCCACCCAGGTCGCCGATGACCAGCGCGGCAGCCTGGACGTGGACAGCCCGGTCTACGACAGCGCCCGCCAGCGCGCGGCGTTCGTGCGCAACGGCGATGTGTTCCTGCGCGACCTGCGCAGCGGTGCGCTGACCCAGCTCACCCGCAGCACCGACAAGGCTGCCGCGGTCGGTTTCGCCCGCGACGGTGGGGTGATCTGGCGCACCGGGCAGACCTGGTTCCACTGGACCGCTGCCGGTGGCGTACAGCAGGTGGCCAGCCTGAAGGCCGAAAAGAACCCCGACGATGCACCCAAGGCCGACGTGCTGCGCGAGCAGCAGCTGCGCACCCTGGCCACGCTGCGCAACGATCGCGCCCAGCGCGAGGCGCTCAAGCAGCAGGAAGCCAGCTGGCGCCGTGCCGATGGCACCCGCGCGCCGGGCCCGGTGTACCTCGGTGCCGAGG
>RCUH01000526.1_pt1 | contig 38456 bp, 21 predicted proteins | sample 2166191 | NCBI WGS metagenome assembly RCUH01 (sample SAMN09932848, study PRJNA488358) | compost metagenome | feature: garden; material: soil; isolation source: compost soil in an enriched community after 214 h of incubation | place: Germany: Experimental Botanical Garden Goettingen | collected... | reverse complement strand
GGATAGAATTGCCGGATTCATATTTACATTTTCTGGTGCTGTAAAAGCCAGACGATTTAGTTTTTCGGTAGTTAAACCATCATTTACATGAAAAGCATCATTGATAGAAACAGGCAATTTCCCTTTGGCTTCAATAGCCCCAAAAAGCAATCCTGCCGAAACAACCTGACTAATATCTGAGTTTTGATACGAAACGACTAATCCTTCAATATCATCAAAATTGTTTATTGACAATAAAGAATAAGGCTTTGCAAAAATGTCTAAAATTACATTGTTGTGTTTTGCAATTTCTTTTAGCCAAAGCATTTCTTGAAGGGTAAATTCTTGTTTTTCCCAAGCTTTATTTACTTTATGATAACTAATAATGACCTTATCAAATTTTCTCAATTCTTTATTAAGACTGTCAAGATTTGTATCTTTAACTTCTGTAATGTTGGTATATTTTTTTAACGTAGAAATAAAAGCGCTGTTCGTGTCTTCGCCTAGTTTTACGTAAGCAATTTTTTCACTTAAATCTTTTATAGGAAGAATTTCTTTTTCATTTTTTAAAACCGTAATCGCATTTTCATACAATTTATAATGCAAAGCATCATTTTGCGACGGATTTAAATCATTATATAAATTATTTAAATCAATCGGTTTGTATTTGTTCAGTCCCGCTTTGTATTTAAAATGAAGAATTTTTTTAACCGAATGTGCCAATCGTTCTTCAGTAATCACTTTTTCATTGTAAGCAGCTTCCAATTTCTGAAAAGCAACTGGTACATTTTCTGGACAAAGTAAAATATCGTTTCCTGCTAAAATAACAGCGATTTCTAGATCTCCAGGACCTTTAAAATTGGCAGCGCCTTTCATCGCCAAACCATCTGTAAAAATTAATCCGTTGAAACCTAATTCTTTTTGAAGCATATTGGTAACTACATTATAAGAAGCAGAAGAAGGGCAATTTGGCTGTGATTCTAAACTCGGAATATTAAGATGCGCTACCATTACAGAAGCCAGACCTTCGTCAAATAGTTTTTTGTATGGATATAGTTCGACCACTTCCATACGTTCTTTAGAAAAATTAACGGTAGGCAAGGCGTGGTGCGAATCGGTTGAGGTGTCTCCGTGTCCAGGAAAGTGTTTTCCGGTACAGAAAACGCCATTTCCTTGTATTCCTTTCATTAAAGCAAGGGCTTTTTCGCTTACATTGACTTTATCTTCACCAAAAGAACGGTTTCCGATAATTGGATTTTTCGGATTGGTATTAATATCTAAAACTGGTGCAAAGTTAAAATGAACGCCGATTCGTTTATTTTCGGCAGCCATATTTTTCCCTACATTTTCAATTAAACTTAAATCCTGAATAGCACCCAAAGTCATATTCCAAGGATAACGATATGTAGAATCTAATCGCATGGCTAATCCCCATTCGGCATCGATTCCAATCATCAAGGGAACTTTTGCTTTTGACTGATATAAGTTGGTCAATTTCGCTTGACGCACTGGCCCGCCTTGAAAGAAAATAACGTTTCCTATTTTATAATCTTCAATTAGTTTGCTGATTTGGTTAACATGCACAGAATCTTTGTTGGAATAGGCCGAAACCATAAACAATTGCCCGATTTTTTCCTGTACGGTCATTTTATTGTAAATGCTGTCAACCCAAGCCGTTTCTTTATCAGAATCTTTAAAGAAGGTTTTTTTATCTGAAGTATTTTTTGGCATGTAAACAACAGTATCTTTTAAAGGAATATCCTTTTTATCATCTGTTGAAACATTATTTTTTTTGGATGCGCAATTGGTAATTAAAAATATAAAAGCGGCGTATAAACTAATTTTTATGAATGAATTTTTCATATAATTTTTTTTAATAATCAATTTGATTTTAAGTGCATTAAATCCAAATTAATTCATCAATATTATTAAGCTGAATTAGAAACTTATTTCTTTCTCACTGCGTGAACTGGTAATAAATAATCCTAAATAAGTAATTAATCCATTTAGTATAATTAATTCATTATCAAAAACATATCCTGCAAATAAAACTTTAGAATATTCATTGATAAAATAGGTAAACAATGGAGATAGTAAACAGATAAACGGAACCAGTTTGTCGTTTACATGTCTTGATTTTTGGAACAAACCAAAAGCATACAATCCTAATAATGGACCGTAAGTATAAGAAGCGACCTTAAAGATCATTCCAACTACAGAACTGTCATTGATCGAGTTAAAAATTAGGATGATAAAAAAGATTAAAATAGAGAAACTGATATGTACTAAATGCCTAATTTTTACGGTGTTTTTCTTATGGCTGTTTTCTGCTTTGTCCATTCCTAAAAAGTCAACACAAAAAGAAGTTGTTAAAGCTGTTAGGGCAGAATCTGTGGTTGCAAAAGTGGCAGCAATAATTCCTAATAAAAATACGATTGCAGGAATTAGCGCTAAATGATTTAAAGCAATTTCAGGGAAAAGTAAATCGGTTCTTGGTTTTCCTGTAATTAAATCGGTAGGAACAGCAATTCCGTTTTTGTTTGCGTAGATGTATAAAAGTGCTCCAACGCTCAAAAAGAAAATATTAATTACAACAAAGATTCCCGTAAACGTGAACATGTTTTTTTGTGCTTCGCCAATATTTTTGCAGCTCAAGTTTTTTTGCATTAAATCCTGATCTAGACCTGTCATGGCAATGGTTACAAACATTCCGCCCAGAATTTGTTTTACAAAATGGAATTTACTTCCCATAAAATCATCGAAGAAAAAGATCTTAGAATAATTACTGTTTTTTACTTCTTCAAACGCGCTAATGGCACTCAAATCCATGCGATCGCAAATGAAATAAATGGTAAGGAAAACTGAAGTTACTAAAAAGAAAGTCTGTAAAGTATCTGTAATAATAATGGTTTTTAAACCGCCTCTATATGTATAAGAGAAAATAAGAAGTAGCGAAATTAAAACAGTAAACGCAAAAGGAATATGATAAAAATCGAACACAAAACGCTGTAAAACAATTACCACCAAATACAATCTGAAAGCAGAACTTATCGTACGGCTGATTAAGAAAATAGAAGCTGCTGTTTTATAACTGAAAAACCCCATTCTTTGCTCGATGTAACCGTAAATCGAAGTCAGATTCATTCTATAATATAAAGGCAGTAATAATTTAGTAATGACAATAAAACCAAGTGCGTTTCCTAAAACAAACTGAAAATATTTGAATTGTTCACCGCTTGGTGCGCCAACTTCTCCAGGAACAGAGATAAAGGTTACTCCAGAAAGAGCAGTTCCGATCATTCCAAAAGCCACTAAATACCATTTTGAATTTTTATTAGCAGTAAAAAAAGCTTCATTTCCACTGTCTTTTCTGCTGACTCTGTGCGATATATAGAATAATGTTCCGAAATAAATGATAATAAGGAGAAGGATGGTACTTGGTGTCATTTTATAGTTTTGGTGATTTTTGGTTTTTATAAATTATTTAAACCCATTGGGTGAAATTATTCTAACACATAGAAACATAGTTTTTTTTATTTTAAAAAAGGCGTTTCACTAATTTAAGTAAACATAGGTTAACCTATGTGTGGAAACTAGTTTCTTTTATTTTCTTTTTTTTACACAAAAATCTATGTTTCTATGTGTTAATAAAAAAAAGCTGTTCTTTAATTAGACCTAACAGGTTTCTTAAACCTGTTAGGTCGGTGTTAAAAACTCCAAAAAATGAATTTATTCAGCTTTTGAATTTGTATAAATCTATAAAAAGATTTTGATAGTGAGGTTTTTAGTTTTCCTGATTTTTGGTGTGCGCTAATAAAACAGCTCGTACACTTTTATGTTTTTGCAATAATTCGTCGGCCGCCTCATATTCTAAATCAAGTTCTTCCATTATCATTTTGATAGCGCGTTTTACCAGTTTTTCGTTAGAAAGCTGCATGTCAACCATTTTATTGCCTTTTACTTTTCCTAATTTGATCATTACCGAAGTAGAAATCATATTTAAAGTAAGTTTTTGAGCTGTTCCTGCTTTCATTCTCGTGCTTCCTGTTAAGAATTCAGGACCTACAATTAATTCAATTGGATAATCGGCTTCTTGAGCGATAAGTCCGTTACTGATGCAAGAAATACTTCCGGTTTTAATATTGTGTTCTTTAGCTTTTTTAAGCGCTCCTAAAACGTATGGTGTGTTTCCAGAAGCTGCAATTCCGATAATCATATCTAAGCTAGAAATTTCGAACTTAGCTAAATCTTTCCATGCTTGTTCTGTGTCATCTTCTGCATTTTCGACTGCTTTTCTAATGGCAGTGTCTCCACCAGCAATAATTCCGATAATCATATCATGCGAAACACCAAAAGTTGGCGGACATTCAGATGCATCTAAAATTCCGATTCTCCCAGAAGTTCCTGCTCCAATATAAAACAGTCTTCCGCCTAGCTGCATTTTTTTTACAATGGCTTTAACCAGTTTTTCTATTTTAGGGATTTGCTCTTCAATAATATGCGGAACTTTTTTGTCTTCTGTATTAATGTTTGTAAGAAGTTCTTTCACGCTCATTTGATCCAAGTCTTTGTACAAAGATTCTTGTTCAGTTTCAGGATTTTTATTTTTCATTTTTCTTTTTTTTGATTTTTGAAACCGAGATTTTTCTACTATCAGGCTTCTCTATTTTACATTAATAGTTTGCTGTTTTTATTTAGAATGGAATTTAATTTTAAAAACATAGAAACACAGGTTTTGATTTTTGTTTAAAAAGGTAACCAATCTTTAAAAAGCAAACCAAAGAGAACTACATTTCTGCATAGCAATATATATGTGTGTGTTTATGCTAATGAAACGCTTTTGTGTAATCTATCAAAGTCTATGTTTCTATTGTTTAAAAAATTAAGTCTAAAGGAACTGAATTAGAAATATTATTTATAAATCAGGTATTTTGTTCGCATTTTTTTGAAAGCTTCAAGATCTTTCTGCCAAGTCTTTCTTATCTGAGCTTCAGAAACACCGCTTTCAATTTGCTGCTGTAATTTTTTTGTTCCTGCAAGTTTGGTAAAAAATCCATTAAAGAATTTTGTTTTATCGTTGGTATTCTGGTACGCTTTAATAAGCCATTTCAATTCTAATTGTTTTAATTTTGGATAAGCAGTTAAATCTTCGCCAAAACATTCTTTTCCATTGTATAAAGGATCTTTTGCACCAAAATTGGGTTTCGGAGTAAAACTGAAATTGGTTTTGGTTAGATACGGAGAACCGTAGATTTGAAATTGTTTTTCGGTTCCGCGACCCATGCTTACGTTTGTTCCTTCAAAAAGACATAAACTTGCGTATAAATTTATAGATTGATCATTTGGCAAATTCGGTGACGGTTTTACCAATAAACTGTAGGACATTGTTCTGCTGTAATCTACACAAGGAATTACGGTTAGTTTACATTGAGCGCCATTTTTCAGCCATTTTTCTCCATTTACCATTTGCGCATATTCGCCAATTGTCATTCCGTGTAAAAGTGGAATAGGGTGCATGCCGACAAAACTGGTAAATTCTTTTTCTAAAAGTGGTCCGTCAACGATAGAACCATTTGGATTTGGACGATCAAAAACAATAAGCTGAATATTGTTTTCTGCACAAGCTTCCATTACATAATGTAAAGAAGAAATATAGGTATAGAATCGAGCTCCTACATCTTGCAGATCAAAAATCATGACATCAATTCCAGATAACTGAGCTGGTTTTGGTTTTTTGTTGTCGCCATAAAGCGAAATAATCGATAAACCCGTTTTAGGATCTTTTCCGTCAACGATATGTTCGCCGGCATCGGCTGTTCCTCTAAATCCGTGCTCAGGAGCAAAAATAGTCTGAACAGCAATTTTTTTCTCCAATAGAAAATCAACCACATGCGTTTTGTTGGATAAAATTCCAGTCTGATTGGTTACAATTCCGACTTTTTTATCTTTTAACAGAGGAAGATATTTTTCGTAATTGTCTGCTCCCGTTTTTATAACAGTCTTATTAATTTCTGCCGAAACAACTATTTTATTTGGCCGAATAGCTGCCGAATATGATGTAGCATGAAACAGAAATGCTGTAACAAAAGCACTTTTTGCTATAAATTTTATCATTTTAATATAGTTATTAGATAGAGACAAAATGGACTAATAAAATTAAGATTTTATCGGAGTATATGAATGTTTTAGGCAGATTTGGGGAATCTAAAAACTAACAAGATATAACCTGCATGAATCAGGATTAATTTTTTATTTGGCCTTTTTATTGGTCACGATGTGTCTAAAAAGAGTATTTTAAAATACTGCCTCCGAAAAGTCTCACGTCGGAGGCAGTAGTATTATATGTGGTTTTTCGGTTATTACCGAATTACCAGCCTGGATTTTGTTTTAATTCTACACCTTCTGCAGCGTATAAATTGATATCATTTGTTGGTATAGCGCTTAAGTAATTTTTTGGCGATACAAATAATCTTGACACACCAGCAGCATAAGGAATTACATATCCTTCTGCGTTTACTTTTGTTTTAGAATTAGTTCCTATTAGAGCTACTATTTTAGCTCCTAAAGCAACATCTGGATTTGCATTTGTGTCTAAATAATCTCCTTTTTTCCAACGCATTAGATCTTCTTTTCTCATGGTAGTCCAGCTCATAAACTCGATTCTGCGCTCGCGACGAATCTCCCATATAATTGGATTCACAATTCCTGAAATTTGTTCTAATGCAGTTGTTCTTTGCGGATCATCTATTTGTACTCCTCCAACACTAGCATTTGTACCATCTGTAGTCAAAGTAGCAATTCCCGCACGTGTACGAACTTTATTAATAGATAAATTAAGATCTGCAGTAGTGATAGTTCCTAATTCTGCACAAGCTTCAGCATAGTTTAAATAAACTTCACTTAATGTGAAAACTGGAGCGTCAATTTGATTTTGGCCAATTGTTGAAACCTCTGTACCTGTTGTAGCAGGATTGTTATATAACTGGAACACATAACCAGTAATAGATGTCAAACCAGTATAAGGTTTATCAGAATATGCATAATCTACATTGCTAAATGCTTTAGCAAATCGAGGATCTCTGTTGGCAAAGGTATTTGCAATAGTGTTATCGCCTAAATATTGAGTATTGCCAGCTTGTTTGATTGGCAGTCCATTAGTAGTTACATAACTTTGTGCAGCAAATTTTGTCAATCCGTTTTGAACAGTAGAGGTATTTGTATAGGCTTGTACAGAATTTCCTAAAACACCTTTGATATATCTCTTTGTTAAGATTACTTCAGCATTTCCTAATAATTCGACAGAATTATAAAGTGATTTCCAGTCTGCGTTTAATTTGTACAAACTATTGTTCATTACTGCCAAAGAAGCTTCTTTTGCTTTCTGAAGATATGCATTTCCATTTTGCCCTCCATTGTATTTTCTGTAAGTGCCTTCACTTAAACACACGCGGCTTAATAAAGCATAAGCAGTAAATTTATTAACAGTAACATTGCTGTCATCAACGTTTAATAACATCGGAATTGCTTCTTCCAAATCTTTAATTACATTGTCAACAACTTCTGCTCTTGATAAAGCTGGCTTATATACGTTAGCATCACTTTGAGCTAAATATTCATTTGTATAAGGAACATCGCCAAACTGCTGTGCTAAACGGAAGTAAGTATGCGCTCTAAAGAATTTAGCAACACCTATGTAGTGATTTTTCTTTGTCTGATCCATTGGTACATTTGGTACTCTTGCTAGCATAAGATTGCAACGACGAACCAAAGTGTAGTATTCGTTCCAGTTTGCATTAGTTGCATTTGGAGCCGTTGGGAAGTTTGTAAAAACGTTATTAGCTAGGTTGTCATCTATTAACCCTGTTCCTGCATGGAAGTAGAAGTCAGCTGTAGTACCTGCATTATTTCCATAACCGTTAAAGGTATTGTAGTTCAACCAAGAGAATGTTTTTACGTTATTTTCTGAAGTCCAAAAATTGTCATCTGTAAAAACATCTTCAGGTGGTGTGTCCAAAAAATCTGAACAGCTAACCGTTACACTTGCAATAGCAAACAAGGCAACTGTTAGTTTTATCCTAGAGTTTGTTATATATTTTCTCATTTTGATTAATTTTTTAATTTTTAAATACCTTTTTTAGAAAGCAAGTTGAATACCAAATGATATCGTTTTAGAATAAGGGAAAGTTCTTCCCCATGCCGCTTCAGTTTCATTAATCTCGGGATCTACTGGCAATTTACTGCTTTTCCAAGTTGCTAAGTTTAAGCCAGAAACGTACGGTCTAATTTTATCGATTCCGATTTTTTCGGTAATGCTTTTAGGAAAAGTGTATCCAATCGTTACTGACTTTAAACGTAAATAAGACATATCTAATAAATAACGTGACTGTGCCACAAAGTTGTTAGATCCAGGCGCATAAGTTCCAAAAGCGTTTCCAGCATGGTTAGGGTACGGATTAGGGAAATAAGCATCTGTGTTTTCTGTTGTCCAGTAATCATTCTGGTTTACATACATAGCATCTGTTCTATTGTAGAATGGCAATACTAAATCAGAAGTCGCCCAGTATTCACGTTTACCAACTCCTTGAAAGAAGGCATCAATGTCAAATCCGTATAAAGCACTTCCTAAACGAATTCCATATTGGTAACGAGGAGTTGTATTACCAATAACTTTTAAATCTCCTGGTTTAAGAGCTGTTCCATCTCCTCTTGAGATTACACCATCGCCATCTAAATCTTTATACATAACATCTCCAGCGCCAAATTTAAAAGCACCTGTTCTAATATTTTTATAATCAACACCATTCACGATTAATCCAGTTGCATCAATTTGATCTGTAGTTTGAATCAAACGGTCTGTTTCTAATCCCCAGATTTCGCCAAGTTTTTGACCTGCGTAAAAAGATGAAGTTGAGATCAGTTTAGCAGAGTTGTTCCATTCTGTTACTTCAGTAGTATTGTCTGAAAGGGTAAGATCTGCATAAACACTAATGTTTTGGTTTATTTGTTTGTTAAAGTTAAGAGCAAGCTCCCAACCTTTTGTTCTTAAATTTCCTGAGTTTGTATTGGCAGCAGCCTGACCAAAAGAGCCTGGAAGTGTTTTACCTGGAGCCAACATTCCTTTGGTATCTCTTTGATAATAGTCAAAAGTTAATCCAAGCATATTAAAGATACGAATATCGATACCAATATCCTGAGTCGTTACTTTTTCCCAAGTTAAATTCGGATCAACATTTGAAGGCTGATTCACAGTAGGGGGAATGGTTGTACCGCTTCCTATCCAATAAGGGTTAGGATTAGTAGTAACATTAGTCATAACAGGTAAAAAGGCATTGTTAGCAATATTCTGATTTCCAATTGAACCAACAGATCCTCTAATTTTCAAATCATTTAACCAGCTTTTTGTACCTTCCATGAAAGCTTCTTCCGAAATTCTGTATCCAACAGAAGCAGAAGGGAAGAATCCCCATTGCTCATCTGTAGGGAATTTTGACGAACCGTCATAACGTCCGTTTACTTCCAAAAGATATTTTCCTTTGTAGTCATAATTCACACGTGCAAAGAATCCAGCAATGGCGTATCTTGATAAACCTGGATTTAAGATATCATTAGCCACAAGAGGAGCAGTAAATTGATCACCAATAGCTAGATTAAACTCTGGTTTGGTTTTGTCTAAAAGTGTATTTCTACGAGCATAGGTTCTTTCTTGATCGTACCACTCCGTGTTTAAACCTCCTAATGCTTTAAAGTTATGGTTTTCACCCAATGTTTTAGTATAATTTGCATAAACATTGGCTACATTTCTAGTGTAAGATGTTTTAGCTTGCGCAACAAAATCGTTTGCAGTTTCCATAGATGTTGGTTTGCCTGCAACTAAGTCAGCAGCACTTGTCCACCAGTCCCAAAGTGGCACTTGACCACCATTCATTTTAAGGCTTGAAAAATTAGTATTGATACTGTATTCTCCAATAAGATTAAAGTCTTTTGTAATTTGAGCAGTAAGTTTTCCGCTTATCCTCATATCATTTGACTTGTTCTCATTTTGAGATGCGTTTGCCATATAACCTGGCGCATGTCTAAAATAAGTGCCATTGTAAGTACCATAAGGGAAGTAAGAGCCCCAACGCATATAGTAACCAAAATATCCATTTCCAGCCGTATCAACACCATTGTTATAGTAGTTAAAAGGAGAATTATATTCTTGGAAAGTTCCCAATACTTTAAAATCTCCAGTAAGCCAGTCTGTTAATTGAGTAGTCATACCCATATTAAGACTGAATCTTTGATTGGTTTCGGTATTAATTTTCATTACACCATCTTGATTAGCAAGACCTAGCGAAACAATAAACGAACTTTTTTCTCCCAAAGAACCTTGAGCTGATAAATTATGAAGCGTTTGTATAGAATTCTTTTTTAGCATTTCATCATGCGGATTCCAGATTCTATAAAAATATTCTCTGCCGCCAATCACATCAAAATCCTCTCCTAAAATCATGTTTTTATTATTAGGATCTCTTGTTGCAGCATATTTTTCCTTCCAGTTAATAATACCTGGCAATAATGTTTTGTAGTTCATACCAAAAGATTCTGGATTGGCATTACCCGCTCTAGCTTGTGCCTCGATCATTGCAGGAAGCTCTACTGTAGGATCATTAAATTGAATCAAAGAAATTGGGTTGCTAATACCAGTATTAACGCTATAAGCAAATCGTACTTTACCTTTTGCATTTTTACCGCTTTTAGTGGTAACTAATATAACTCCAAATGCAGCACGTGCACCATAAATAGAAGCAGAGGCTGCATCTTTAAGGACAGACATCGATTCTACATCTTCTGCATTTAATAAAGAAAGGTCACCTGGAACACCATCAACTAAAATAAGTGGCGATCCTGAAACCTCTCCGTTTACAATAGTTCCTGCTCCACGAATATTAATTTTTGATTGCTTACCGATACTACCTGAATTATAAGTAATGTTAAGTCCTGGAGTAGTTCCCTGTAAACCTTTTGTAATATCTGTAACAGGAATACTTCCTAAAGCTTTTTTAACATCAACTTTAGCAACTGCACCAGTAAGATTTGCTTTCTTTTGCGAAGAGAATCCCACTACAACTACTTCATCTAACTTTGCAGCGCTTTCTGTCATATCAATGTTTATTTTCTGTTGTCCCTCAACTTTCACTACTGCGGTTTCAAACCCCATGTAGCTAAAGCTAAGGCTTCGTCCCGGCGCTACAGAAATGCTGTAGTTTCCATCAAAATCTGTAGTTGTGCCATTTGATGTTCCTTGAATAAGGACACTAACTCCAGGAAGAGGAAAGCCATCCTTCTTGTTTTTTACAGTTCCAGTAACCGTTTTTGCTTGTCCAAATACTGCTTGAATACACAAAAACAACACTGAAATAAAGAGTAATTTTTTCATGATTAATCTGGTTTTTTATGGTTGTTGTGAGCAAATATATTTAATTATTGCATATAAATGCATTATTTTGAATTTTTTTTCGAAAAATAATTTAAAAAACGCAAAATAACGCAGTTTTTAATGAAAAAATAATTATTGTATTTATTTCAAGAAACTTATCGATGCATGATTTTGCAGTTTTTAGGTTCTTTTCTGATATGGAATGAAATATTTGATATATTTGTGACAAATTTTAACTTTTAAAGAAACATGCTAAAGGCCGAGAGACATAAATATATAATGACTAAACTTATTGAAGACCAAAAAGTTGTTACAACAGATTTAGCTTTGGCTCTCGATTTGTCTGAAGATACCATAAGAAGAGATTTGAACGAATTGGACAGTAAAAAGCTGTTAGAGAAAGTATACGGCGGTGCGGTTCAGGTTAAAGAGAAATCTGCAAATGTCTTTGATATTGCGATAACTGCAGAAGAGCAGAAAAAGCAAATCGTAACAAAAGCATTGTCTCTACTTCATGACGATCAGGTTATTATAATGAGTGGAGGAAGCACCAATCTGGTTTTTGCAAAGTTAATTCCGGCCGATTTAAAAGCTACAATATATACGTACAGTTTGCCAATAGCCATGCAATTGTCTCAACATCCAAATATCGATTTGATTTTTATTGGAGGGAAAATGCAGAAAAACGCAATGGTAACTATTGGTATGGATGTAATTCAGGTGGTTTCTAAAATCAAAGCCGATATTTGTTTCATTGGTGCCAGCAGTATTAATATCAAACAAGGGCTTACAGAAGTGGGTTACGAAATTTCTATTGTTAAAAAAGCAATGATAGAAGCTTCTGATAGAGTAATTTCGATGTTTTCCTCAGATAAATTGAATACCAAAATGCCACACGGCGTTTGCGATCTTACACAGCTGGATACTATTGTAACCGAATTAGACCCAGAAGATGAAAGGTTAGATGAATATAGAAAATCTGGAGTTTTTATCTTATAATTTTAAACTTATCCAATACGGTTTTTGCGTTTTGTTGCGTTATTTTAATTTTATTATGTTAAAAAACGCAAAATAATGTATTTGTATGCTTTTTGTATCTATATTTGTTAAAACTAATTTTATTAGTCAGATATATTTATCAAAATCATTCCTTCTTCTGCGTGCCATTTTTGTGCTGCATTTGAAAAAGTTCAAAGCTTTTAAAGGAAACTTTAATAAATATTGAATTCTAATAAAATTTAGAATGTATTGTTTTTGCCGAATAGCTTTTTAGCGAAGTGCAGAAATAAAACATTTATTAAAGAACCAAAAGCAACAGAACCAATTAAATGTCCGATTCTCTCCAATTACAAGAATTAGAAACTTCTTTAGAAGGAACTCTTTTTTATGATGATCTTCATAAAAAAATATACGCCACAGATGCCTCTGCTTATAGAATTATGCCTCTTGCCGTGGCTATTCCAAAATCAGAAAATGATATTATAAATATTATTCGGTTTGCTTCAAAAAATAAAATTTCTATAACGCCAAGGACAGCAGGAACATCTTTGGCAGGCCAGACAATAGGAAGCGGAATCATTGTAGACGTCTCTAAACATTTTAATAAAATTGTTTCTTTTGATCCTAAAAAGAAAACCATAACCGTTCAACCTGGAGTAATTCGCGATGAACTGAATTTATATTTAAAACCACACGGACTCTTTTTTGCTCCAACTACATCGACAACCAACAGATGTATGATTGGCGGAATGGTCGGAAACAATTCGTCTGGGACTACCTCAATTCGTTACGGAGTTACAAGAGATAAAATTGTAGAAATAAAAGCCGTTTTGAGCGACGGAACTACCGCAGTATTTAAAGATTTAACTCCAGAAGAATTTATCGAGAAAACAAAAGGAGATTCTTTAGAAAATAAAATCTACAAAACGATATACGAAGAACTTTCGAACAAAGAAAATCAGGAAGAAATACTAAAGGAATTTCCAAAGCCAGAAATTCACAGACGAAATACTGGTTATGCAATTGATATTTTACTGAAATCGAAACTTTTTTCGGGAACTGAAGATACCATCAATTTAGGAAAACTCCTTTGCGGAAGTGAAGGAACTTTGGCCTTTACTACAGAAATCACTTTGAAAGTAGATGATCTGCCACCAGTAAACAATATCATGGTTGTGGCACATTTTCATACCATTCAAGAAAGTTTAGAGGCTGTTGTGACTGCAATGAAACATCATTTGTATACTTGCGAAATGATGGATGATACGATTTTAGACTGTACCAAAACCAATAGAGAACAGGCTAAAAACCGATTTTTTATTGTAGGCGAACCAAAAGCGGTTATTATGCTTGAAGTTGGATCGCACATTAGCATGGAAGATGCCGAACTGCAAGCCGATGCGCTAATTAAAGATTTAGAAAATAATGGTTTTGGATATGCTTTGCCAAAGATTTACGGAGCCGATATTGACAAAGTAAACGAGGTAAGAAAAGCAGGTCTTGGGCTTTTAGGAAGTATTGTTGGAGATGATAAAGCGGCCGATTCTATTGAAGATACAGCAGTCGAATTAAGCGATCTTCCCAATTATATTGCCGATTTTGCGGCGATGATGGAAAGACACGGACAAAGCGCGATTTATTATGCACATGCGGGAGCGGGAGAGCTGCATTTGCGTCCGAAGATAAATTTGAAAACGAAGGAAGGATTACATCAGTTTAGAAATTTATCTACTGAAGTAGCGCATCTGGTAAAAAAATATAGAGGTTCGTTAAGCGGTGAACATGGCGACGGAATTCTGCGAGGAGAGTTTCTGCCGTTTATGATTGGCGATAAAAACTACGAACTGCTAAAACGGGTAAAAAAAGCATTTGATCCTGATACTATTTTGAATGTTGGGAAAATCGTAAATGCTTCTAAAATGGATGAAAACCTTCGTTTTGAAGCGGGACGAGTAGAGCCTGAAATAAAAACGATTCAGGATTTCTCGGATAGTTTAGGGGTTTTACGTGCTGCCGAAAAATGTAATGGTTCGGGCGATTGCCGAAAAATGCCTTCGGCGGGTGGAACTTTATGTCCGAGTTATCGCGCCACAAGAAATGAAAAAGATACTACACGAGCACGTGCCAATGCTTTACGGGAGTATTTGACGAATTCAGAAAAAGAAAACAAATTTGACCACGAAGAATTATACAAGGTTTTCGAATTGTGTGTGAGCTGTAAAGCTTGTGCGAGTGAATGTCCGAGTAATGTTGATGTGGCAACTTTAAAAGCTGAATTTTTATATCAATATCAAAAAGCAAACGGTTTTTCTTTCCGAAATAAAATATTTGCTTTCAATTCAAAATTGAATGAATTGGGAAGTATCGCACCATCAGTTACCAATTGGGCATCCAATCTTTCTTTCGTTAAAAAACGTATGGGAATTGCGCCTGAAAGACAAGTGCCGTTATTGGCTCCAAAAACATTTAGAAAATGGCACGAAAAGAACAAAAAACGTAACACAAACAGCTCTTTTGAGAACGGCAGTGTTTATCTTTTTTGTGATGAATTTACCAATTATTATGATGTTTCAGTCGGAATTGATGCGTACGAACTCTTAACCGAATTAGGTTACAGAGTAATTGTAATTGATCATGAAGAAAGCGGAAGAGCCTTTATCTCAAAAGGTTTTCTGGAAGAAGCGCAGGAAATTGCTAATAAAAACATTAATACTTTTAAAAATATAATTTCTGAAAACACGCCTTTAATCGGAATCGAACCTTCGGCAATATTGACTTTTAGAGACGAATATATCCGATTGGCTGCAGATAAAGAAAGTGCTGAAAAATTAGCTAAAAATACTTTTACGGTTGAAGAGTTTTTTAAAAGAGAAATCGGAAACGGAAAAATTCACGCAGATCAATTTTCTGAAAAAGAGAAAAATATTAAAATTCATGGGCATTGCCATCAAAAATCATTAAGCTCTGTTGAAGCTTCTTTTGCGATGCTGAATGTTCCTAAAAACAATACGGTTACGATTTATAATTCTGGCTGCTGCGGAATGGCGGGTTCATTTGGATATGAAAAAGAACATTATGAAATCAGTATGAAGATGGGAGAAGATACGCTATTTCCGAAAATCAGAGCAACAGAGCAATCTACAGAAATTGCAGCTGCAGGAACCAGCTGCCGTCATCAGATTTTTGACGGAACCAGTAGAAAAGCCTTGCATCCCGTAACTATTTTGAAAGATTGTCTGAAATAATTTTTTGTATTTTCCCAGTGCTTTTCAAAAATATTATTTTATAAAAACATCTATTATGAAAAAAACAATTTACTCAATCTTATTACTGCTTTTTGTTTTCACAGCCAAAGCGGCGAAGGTTGATACTTTACAGGTTTTTAGTTCTTCGATGCAGAAGAATATTAAAACTTGTGTGATAGTTCCAGAGAATTATAAAAAGAGCAAAAAAGCATTTCCAGTTGTTTATTTGCTTCACGGCTACAGCGGAAATTATAGATCTTGGGCAAAAGATTTTAAAGAACTTGGAAAACAAGTAGATCAATACGGATTTATAGTGGTTGGTGTAGACGGGAATTATTCAAGCTGGTATTTTGACAGTCCGATAGATCCGAGTTTTAAGTATGAAACTTATGTAGTAAAAGAACTGGTTCCGTTTATTGATAAGCAGTACAGAACAATTGCAGATCGTAAAGCAAGAGCCATTTCAGGTTTGAGCATGGGCGGTCATGGTGCTTTGTATTTATCATTCAGACATCAAGATGTATTTGGCGCGGCAGGAAGTATGAGCGGAGGAGTAGATTTTCGTCCGTTTCCTGAAAATTGGGATATCAAAAAACGATTAGGCTCAATTACAGAATTTCCAGAAAACTGGAATCAGAATACTGTTACCAATATGTTAGACTTGGTAAAAGACAATAAATTAAAATTGATTATTGACTGTGGAGTTGACGATTTCTTTATGAAAGTAAACAGAGAACTGCATACAAAAATGCTAGACCTAAAGATAAATCACGATTATATAGAACGTCCAGGCGAACATAATCTTAAATATTGGGAGAATTCCTTAAAATATCAGCTGCTGTTTTTTTACAATTATTTCAACGATTCTGAAAAAGCACAGTAAAACGATGAGTGTATTGCGATTCTACCGATAAATCGCTAATGCATTAAATTTTGGTTGGTTATCCTAACAGGTTTTCAAAACCTGTTAGGTATTTTTTTAGCCACAGATTAAAGGATTAAAAAGATTTTTTCACCACGACCGGAGCGATAGTGAATAGGCGAAGCAATGGCACAAATTTTCGCGAATAAAATCTGCTGCATCTGCGAGAGTAAAAATAGCCACAGATTAAAATGATTTAAATTTTTTTGTAAATGAAATTGCTCGTAAAGTCGTAGAGGCGCAAAGAAAAAAATATTTATAAAAGAAAGACTTTGCGTCTTCGCGCCTTTGCGAGATTAAAAAACAAAACTTTGCGGACATTGCGTAAATCCTTGCGCTCTTTGCGGTTAAGAACAAAGCAAATTCCATAATAGGAACTGTTTAAAATAAATTATTGTTTAATAAAGAAAAAAGAACCATGAAACAACTATTTTTCAGAATACTATTGCTTTTTGTAATAACGTCTGGATTTTCGCAGAATGCAGAAGAAAAGGGAATTATAAAATTTGTGCAACTTACAGACCTGCACGTTTCAGTAGGAAATGATAATGACTTTTTATTGCAGAATATTGTAAAAGAAATCAATAATTCAGATTTTGAATTTGCAATTGTAACTGGAGATTTAACGAATCGTGGAGCTGATGATGAGTTAAAACAAGTACATTCTATCCTTTCTCAATTGAAAATTCCATATTATGTAATTTCCGGAAATCATGAAACGAACTGGAGCGAAAGTGCTGGTTTGACGTACAAAAAAATATTTGGCGAGGATAGATTCGTATTTTCAAAAGGTGATTATGTCTTTATTGGATTTCCGTGCGGACCTTACATGAAAATGGGAGATGGTTTTGTAAAACACGAAGATGTACTTTGGCTTGATAAAACTTTAAAAGAAAATCTTAAAAATAATAATAAAAAAGTGCTGAATTTTGCTCATTATCCGTTAGATAACAGTGTGAGTAATTACAAAGAAGTGCTTTCTGTTTTAGAAAAATATCCAACTGTTGCGACTTTTTGTGGTCACGGACACACTTTAAAAAAATATAATTTCTCTGGTTTGAGCGGTATAATGGGAACTTCGATAACTTCATTAGACGGAAAAACAAAAAGTTATAATCAGGTAATCATCAGTAAAGACAGTATCAGTATTTATCAGAAAGAAATCGATAAGCCGGGAGTTTTTAAATTTTCAGTGCCATCAAAACCTTCCAAAATTGAAATTCCGAAAGATAGTGTAACAATGCAAACTCCTTTTATAAAAGATATTGCCTCTATCTACAGCCTTCCTGCATTCGACAAAAAGAATCTATATTTCACTAACTCAATTGGCGAAATAAAATCGGTTAATCTGAAAAGTAAAAATGTAAACTGGAAAACGGAAACAGGCAATTCAATTTATTTTTCGCCAATAATTGTAAAAAACAATTTAGTTATTGGTTCAATAGAAGGAAATTTGCAAGGTTTTGACACTCAATCAGGAAAACAAAAATGGACTATTCCTGTTGGCGGGGTTTTAGTAGGCTCACCAATTGCAGAAAACAATAAAGTGTATACAGCGAGTTCTACAGCGTTTATTTGTGCAGATGCTGTGAGCGGTAAAGTGATTTGGCAGAGCAATTTACCAACTTCCTATTCGCAGGGAACTCCACTAATACAAGACAATAAAATAATTTTTGGAGTTTGGGATTCGTATGTGTATTGTTTAGATAAAAATACAGGAAAACTGATCTGGAAATGGAATAATGGCAACGATAAACAAATCCTGTATTCTGCTGGAAATGTCAATATGGTTGCATCAAAAAACAGACTTTATTTTGTTACGCCTCAACGTTTCTTAACCATCTTAGATATTGAAACGGGTAAAACGCTTTTAAGAACTCAAAAATGGAAAATTAGAGAGTCAATGGGTAAAAGCCAAGACGGAAAATGGTTTTATGGTAAAACAATGGAGGGAGAACTGGTAAGAGTGCCGCTTAATGATACTATTGAGTTGACTGAAGAAAATGTTGTAAGCCAAAGCAAAGTTTTGGATTTAAAATGGGGATATGAACACAATCCGGCAGGAATATTAGAAAAGAACAATAAAATATATGTAGGAAGCCGAAAAGGCGAAGTTGTAATTGTTGATGCCGCAAAATTTGAAATAATCAAACAAATTAATTTGGGAAGTTCGAGCATAAATGGTTTTACAATTGATGATAAAGGGCAAGTTTGGGCATCACTTATTGAAGGAGGAATCTTTTTGCTTGAATAATTTTAAGAGTTTTTTCCTAACGTACAAATTTGCTCGCAAAGTCGCAGAGTCGCAAAGTTTTTTTTAAGCTTTTTAATAATGCTTTGCGACTTCGCGACTTTGCGAGATTAAAATAAAACTTAGCGAACTTTGCCTTAAATCTTAGCTCTCGATAGCCATCGGGATTGCGGTTAAATTATTCAAAAACAATTAGCTAACCAAAAATACAACCTTATGAAAAGTCTAAAATTACTAATCCTAATAATGCTGATTCAAACCAAAATTTTCAGTCAGCAATCTCCAAAAAGAGAGATGCGAGCAGCTTGGATTTCAACAGTAGAAAATATCGACTGGCCTTCTAAACCAGGGTTATCAGACAAAGAAATGAAGAATGAAATGATTGCTATTTTGGATAATCTGCGTTCTTATAATTTGAATACTGTAATTTTTCAGATTCGTCCAACTGCCGATGCATTTTATAAATCGACGAAAGAACCAGCATCACATTGGATAACGGGAACTCAAGGCGTTGCGCCAGGTTTTGATCCGTTGCAGATGATGATTGATGAAGCAGGAAAACGCGGAATGAACGTTCATGTGTGGCTTAATCCATATCGTGTTCAGAAAGATACGGTTAGAGATGTACTTTCAAAAAATCATTTATATTTTAAAAGACCAGACCTTTTCCTAACGTACGGAAAAACAAGATATTTTAATCCAGGTTTGCAAGAAACAAGAAATTTTGTGGCTTCTGTCGTGGGCGAAATTGTTCGCAAATATGATATTCAGGCCGTGCATATGGATGATTATTTTTATCCCTATAAAATTGAAGGGCAAGAGTTTCCAGATGATAAAGCTTTCGCTAAAGAACCGCGTCAGTTTAAAGACAAAGACGATTGGAGAAGAGACAATGTCGATTTAATCATCAAACAAATCAGAGATACGATTATTGCCAATAAACCAGAAGTCGAATTCGGAATTTCGCCATTTGGAGTATGGCGAAATATTGCCAAAGATTCGCAAGGTTCTAATACAAGAGCAGGAGCAACCAATTATGATGATTTGTATGCGAATATCTTAAAATGGCAAAAAGAAAACTGGATCGATTATGTAACGCCTCAAATCTATTGGCACATTGGTTTTGACCGCGCCAATTTTGAAGTTCTGGCAAAATGGTGGGCAGAAAACAAATACGGAACAAATGTTTATGTGGGTCACGGTGATTATAAAATTTCGAATACAGCTAAAGAACCAGAATGGAGAAGTCCTGATCAAATCGTAAAACAGATTGAAATGATTCGCAAAATGCCTCAAATTGACGGTTCAATGCATTTTACTGCTTCAACTTTCCTGAAAAAAGGAGATACTTTGAGACAGCCTTTAATTCAAAAGGAATACAAATACATCGCTTTAACTCCTGAAGCCAACAGAATTACAAGATTAAAACCAGAACCGCCAACAAATGCAGTAATTGCAAAAAAAGGCAATAATGCAGTTTTGACTTGGAAAGCAGCTTTAAACGATAAAAAATATGTGATTTACAGATTTCCAAAAGGAAAAATAACCGATTTCTCAAATCCTCAGAATATTTATTATGTGACAACGGCTCTAAAACTAGAAGTGCCAAATGCAGATTTGGAAAACTACGTTTATGCGCTAACTGCTTTGAGTCAGACCCAGACAGAAAGCAGTCCGATTGAATTTTCAACAAAATAAAATATAAAAAGAAATGAGAAAAAGTATTCTTCTATTAGCCATATTTCTAAGTTCGCTTAGTTTTGTACAAGCCCAAAAATTAGATATAATTCCAAAACCTGTATCAGTTCAGCAAAGTGTGGGGCAATTTGTTTTTCCTTCGCCATTAAAAATTGTTGTAGACAAAAAATTAAAAAATAGCGCCGATTATATCACAGCTGGTTTTTCAAAAAATACTGGAATTAACCCGATTGTTTCTATTGGGAAAAAACACGGAAAAAATACTATTTCATTTTTAGTAGATAAGAAATTGGATCTTCCGAATGAAGGTTATCAATTGGAAATAAACGAAAAAGGGATTTTCGTAAAAGGAAAAACAGAGAAGGGAGTTTTAAACGGATTCCAAACTTTACTGCAAATTTGCTCTGCAAAAGAAGTTAAAAAAGGAACCGTTCCATTTGTAAAAATAGAAGATTATCCTCGTTTTGATTGGCGCGGTATGATGCTCGATTGTTCAAGACAATTTTTCGATAAACAAACCGTAAAAAATTATATTGACTGGTTGGCTGCACATAAAATGAATGTTTTTCATTGGCATTTAACAGACGATAACGGTTGGAGAATTGAGATCAAATCAATGCCAGATTTGACTTTAAAAGGCGCTTGGAGAGGACCTGGCGAAGTTTTGCTTCCGTCTTATGGTTCTGGGGACAAACGTTATGGAGGTTTTTACACACAAGAAGATATTAAAGAAGTAGTGGCGTATGCAGCAGATCGTGGTATTTCGGTTATGCCAGAAATTGAAATTCCGGGACATTCGCGTGCGGTTACAGCTTCGTATCCAGAAGTGGGTTGTGCAATAACGCAGGAACTTAAAAGTGTTCAGGGAGAAGTAAAAAATGTTTGGTGTGTAGGACGCGAAGAAAATTATGATCTTTTAGATTCGATTATCAGTGAAGTTTCTGGATTGTTTCCTTTTGAATATATTCATGTTGCGGGAGACGAGGTCAATCGTGCCAATTGGGAACATTGTCCAAAATGTCAAGCTTTGATGGCAAAAGAAGGATTTACAGACAGTTTTCAGCTTCAGAATTATTTCTTTAAAAGAGTTCAAAAAATTGTAGATAAATACCATAAAAAAACAGACGGCTGGAATGAAATCCTAAAAGGTGGAGAAGTTAACCCAAATACACTTATTTCTGCTTGGCAGGGAATTAGTTACGGAATTGAATCGGCAAAAAAAGGATACAAAACCATCATGATGCCAGGACAATTTACCTATTATGATATGGCACAATCTGAAACAGAACGCGGTCATCGTTGGGCAGCGATTACGGATACAAAAAGAGCGTATTCTTTTGAACCTATCCCTGATGCAGATTTAACGCCAGAAGAACAAAAAAATATAATTGGAGTTCAAGGTGCTTTATGGAGCGAATATTTAGATCGCCCAGCAAGAATCATGGAATACCAAAGTTATCCGAGAATCAGTGCGTTGTCTGAAATTGGCTGGTCTAAAAAAGAAGATAAAAACTGGGATGATTTTTATGGGAGATTAACCAACAGCCATTTAAAAAGATTGGCAGATATGGGAATTGCTTTCAGGGATTTTCCTCCAACAGCGATTTATAAAAACGGAACAATTACGGTAACACCACCTTATGAAGCTGCGATTGTAAGATTTGATAAAGACGGAAATGAGCCAACCAGACAATCACCTTTATATACTGGACCAATTCAAACGAAAAATTACGAGCAATATATGTTCAGAGTATTTTTTAATGAATATTCAGCAAGCCCTGCGGTGAAAGCGGAGAAACTGCCTGTCGCCAATTGGAATACTTCAAAAGCAGAAGTTCTGACTATTTCTGAAAATATCTCAGATCATGTGGATAAAAAAGGTATCTGGTATTTGACTTTTAATCCGACAGATGATGGAGCGAACGGAACAATCAAAAATGTTTCGCTTTTTGAAAATGATAAATTAGTGCAGATTTATGCAGATGAAAAAGCGTTAAAATCAAAACCTAGGTTGAGATTTTTGATTGAAAATTATAATGAAAAAAATACGTACAGATTTGATTTTACGGTAGAAAATAAAGAAGAGAAAAAATCTGCTGCAAATGTAAAATTCAACTGTTCGCCTTATCAGGAACCAGAAGTTAAAGTGACTTCGTCGATGGCAGAAAATCCGAAGTTTCCAATTTCAAATCTGCAAGATTATAACGAAGAATCGTATCTGCGTACCGATGTAGCCTGCAAAGATGGCGATTGGATTTTGTATACTTTTACCAATCCTGTAACTTCTTCTAAAATAGATGTTTTAACTGGAATTCCGCATCACCCAAGATTTATTATTAACAATGGTTTTGTTGAGTTTTCATACAATGGAATTGATTTCATAAAAGGCGATAATTTCGATTACGGAAATGCATCCATTTATCCGAAACAGCCTGTAAAAGCAGTTAGAATACAAATTACAGGAACCAATAATGAGCCTTTGATGGCAAGTCAGGACTTAAAAATTAATCCATAATACTATGAAAAATATTGGTGTTAAAATTATAATGGTTTCCTTGATTTTCTTAGGGATAAACGGCTATTCTCAGGAAAATTCAAAACAACCAGATGGTTTAGAACGAAATGAAGCTTATATCGATTCGATGATGACAAATGCGCTTGAAAAAGGCTTTTTTCCGGGAGCACAAATCATTGTTGGTACAATGGATTTTAATTTGATTTATAAAAACTACGGCTATCATGATTACACCAAAAAGCAATTAGTAAAAACGGAGGATGTTTTTGATTTGGCTTCGATGTCTAAAGTTTTAGGAGCAACACTTGTTACAATGCGTTTGGTTGGCGATGGAAAAATTAAATTGACAGATCAAGTTGGAGAAATTGTTCCGTTTTATAAAAATACAGCAATTTCAGATTTAACACTTTTTGAGTTGTTAACGCATACTTCTGGATTAACACCAAGTATCACTTTTTATCAAGCATTGCTTTCTACACCAGATAATTCACCATTTTTGAGCAATCAAAAATCGGAACAATATGTTGAGCCTTTTGATAATATGTACGTGAATAAAAACATTATTTACGATTCGAAATATTTGGTTTTTGAGCCAAAAGGAAATTGGGTTCAGATTTATAAAAACATGTGGCTCAATCCAGAATTTTATCCATCGGTTTATGAAAGGATTGCGAAGGCGAATACAAATCCGAGAGGCAAATATCTGTACAGTGATTTAAATTTGCTTTTGGTAAAACAAATGATTGAAACCAAAACGGGCAAAAAACTCGATCAGTTTACCAATGAAATTTATACCGAATTGGGAATTTCAAAAATTGGATATAATCCGTTAAAATGGACTTCGATCGAAAACGTAATGCCGACTGAAGTAGATAATTTTTTCCGAAAAGATACTATAAAAGGTTATGTGCATGATGAAGCGGCTGCAATTTTTGGAGGTGTTTCTGGAAATGCTGGTTTGTTTGCCAACGCAGAATCGATTGCCGTTATCTGTAAAATGCTAATGAATAATGGGAATTATAAAGGAAAGCAAATTCTAAAAGCCAATGTCGTAAAAGAGTTTACAGATTCTCCGCTTGCGAAAGAAGGAATTTACAGAGGTTTAGGTTTTGATAAAAGAAAACCAGACGAGTTTTTTACAAAAGATGATTTTGGACATACGGGTTTTACAGGAACTTTTTTCTTTATGAATAGAAATACCAACCGATTTTTAATTATTCTTACGAATCGAGTTAATCCAACTCGAACAAACAGATTAATGTACAAGGACGATTTTAGTACAAAAATCTGGAAGCAAATTAATAAATAAAAGTTTGCCACGAATTACACGAATTTTCACGAATTAATTTTTCAATCTGTGAGGAAAATTTAGCCACAGATTAAGAGGATTAAAATGATTTTTTACCTCTCGCAGATTCCGCAGATTTAGCAGATAATTTTTAGAAATAAAATCTCCTAAATCTGCGGAATCTGCGAGAAAAAATTCTTGCTTTTTAATGAAAACAAAAAAATCATTTTAATCTTTTTATCCCGATAGCTATCGGGAGTAGCAAAAAAATAAACGTGATCAAAAAAACTAATCACAATCAGATTGAAGCTGGAATTTCAGAAGAAGAAATCAGAAACAGTTGAAAAGAAAGTTTCGTTGCATTAAAAAAATGTGCGCTAAATATTTGATTTATAAGTAATATCTCTCACTTTTGCTTGGATTTTAGCAAAATTGATCATTAATTCATCCGGTCTAGTTGTAATTATAAAACTGGTATACTTTATTGGTACGGTAATAAGCTACTTTTGCCAAAAAAATAGTAAACCAAAATGAAAAAAATCTATTTTGCTGTCTTTACAGTAATTTGTACCAATTTTTACGCACAGACAAAAAAAGATTCCATCAACCAAATGGATGAAGTTATTATTAATGAAGGCCGTTTTAATACACCGATTTCTAAACAAAATAGAAATGTATATATTATCTCGAGCGAAACCATTAAAAAATTGCCAGGAAGAACCTTGCAAGAAGTATTGCAATATGCCAACGGTGTAGATATCAGACAAAGAGGACCATTTGGAACTCAAGCCGACATTAGTGTCGACGGAGGAAGTTTTGAGCAGACTGTTGTTTTATTAAACGGAGCAAAAGTAATCGATTCGCAAACTGCCCATAATATGTTGAATCTGCCTCTTCCGGTTGAAGCAATTGAAAGAATCGAAGTCGTTCGCGGACCAGCAGCAAGAATTTACGGAATTAACAGTTTAACAGGAGCAATTAATATCATTACCAAAAAGCCTACCGATTCTGGATTTATGGTAAGCACTTACGCTGGATCGAATTTCGAAAAAGATACTCAGGATACAGGTGATACTTTTTATGGAGCAGGAGTTCAGGCTGGAGCAGTTTTAGGCAAAGAAAAGCAGCAGCATATCCTTTTTGCTTCTCATGATAAAAGCAACGGATACCGCTACAACACAGCATTCGAAAACAATAAAATTTTCTATCAGGGAAATGTTCAGATCAATGATAAAAATGAAATTTTGGGTTCGGCAGGTTACATCAATAACGGATTTGGAGCAAACGGATTTTATGCTGCGCCAGGAGATAAAAACTCGACAGAAATTGTTCAGACTACGTTTGCCAACATTCAGTCCAATCATCAGATTACAGACAGCTGGAAAATTATGCCAAGAGTTACTTACAGATACAATTATGATGATTACCGTTATTTAGGAAATTCTAATTTGGCTGTTGGAAGAAGCCAGCATTACACCAATTCTATTGCAGGAGAATTGAACTCTACGGTTAAATTATCTAAAGGAGAAATTGGTTTTGGAGCTGAATTTAGAAATGAAAACATCCACTCTTCAAACATTGGAGATCACGATCGCGAAAACGTGGGACTTTATGCAGAATATAGAAGAAGTTTTACTGAAAAATTGGATGTAAACATCGGAACATATCTAAATTACAATTCAGATTACAAATGGCAGGTTTATCCAGGAATTGATGCTAGTTATGCCATTACAGATGCATTTAAAATTATTGGAAATGTGGGAACAAGCCAAAGAATACCATCGTTTACAGATTTGTATTTGAAGCAAACAGGAAATGTTGGAAACCCAGATTTAGATTCAGAAAATGCTTTTCAAAGCGAGATTGGGTTCAAATACAATAAAAGAGCTTTGAGTTTAAACGCTAATTATTTTTACAGAAAAATTGACAATTATATCGACTGGATGCGTAATGCGACAACTGTGCCTTGGCAGAGCCAGAACAAAGGAGATTTAAATACAAACGGAATTAATTTACGAGGAAATTACAGATTTGATTTCTCTAAAGATTCTAGATTAAGTATTCTTTTAGCTTACACATATTTAGATTCTGAATTCAAAACTTCTCGTACTGAAATATACTCAAAATATGCTATTTCTTCATTAAAACATCAAATAACCAATACGATAGATTATCAGTTTAAAAACTTATCGGTTATGTTTGCAACTCGTTTTAACGAAAGAATTACAGGACCTTCATACTGGGTAAATGATTTTAGAGTAAGTCAAACAATTAATAAATTTACGATCTTTTTAGACGGACAGAATATCTTTAATGCAACATATTACGAAGTAGGAGCAGTTCCGTTGCCATCACGCTGGTTTACTTTAGGAGTAAAACTGGTTACTTTTTAAGAATTAAATTTTTCAAAAAATAAGATAATTTTGAGAAGCCTGTAAACTTTGTGTTTACAGGCTTTTTAGTTTCAGTACAATTCTAAATACTGAATTAAAATGCAGCAGGAAATTTATTTACTAATAAGGAATCATGTAAAATTTTCGTTAAATGATATAATAGTTTGTGATTTAATTTATTGAATTTTACTAACTTACGAATGAAATAATAATCGGGCTTTCAATTTTTGAGGGTGTAAAATTGTAGAAAATGGAAACAAGAAATGAACAAAACGATTTATTCCAAGACGGTATTAATCGTATTCAAGAATCAAACTGGGACCCTATTTTAGGATACCATATGTATTTTCCGAATGACGAAAATAAAGAAGAACATTTATATGAAAGTGACAATCCTATTCAGCATACCAATACGGGAGATTGGGGAGACGATAGCGATTATGAAGAACTGAGACATAAAAATAATTCCAATATGAATATTCGTACTTTTGGAAATGAAGAAACAAAAACAGATTAGTTTTAAAAAGAGCGGAAAAATACTCCGCTCTTTTGCATATTAGACAGTAGCTGCTGTTATCATAATCAAATCAAAAAAAGCTGAATCTTAAACGATTTGGCTTTTTTTATTTTTTAAACAGGCAATTGTGTTTTTATTTATATTTGAGAAAGAATTTAACAATTTTGTGTTTCACTGGTTGCAAAAAAAACAGCATTAGAAATTATTTTCATAAAATATTTTAATGGAGCTAATACATAATCTAGACCTTTTTCAAACCGTTTTTAATTCTGCGCCAAATGGTATTGCAGTCTTGAAACCTTTGTATGATAAAAAGGGCAAAACGGAAGATTTTACGATATTATTATGTAATGCTTATTTAATAAATTGGATTGGTAATTCAGATTATAGAAATAAAAGATATAGTGAGGTTTTTTCTAATATAAAAGGAACAGAAGCCCGCGAGAATTTTATCGAAACTTTAGAAACCAGTATTCCTGCTAATTTTGAACAATGGTACGGTACCGAAACCGAAAAACAGTGGTTCCGATTTACTGCTGTAACTCAAGACCAATTGTTGGTGGTAACAATGGAAGATATCACTGAAAAAAAACAGGCAGAAACTGCATTGAATGAAGCATTGATTGATGCAGAAAAACAAAAAAGACTTTACAATTCTGTAATAAACAGCACTCCCGATTTGGTTTATGTTTTTGATCTTGATTATAAGTTCATTTACGCAAACAAAGCTTTATTAACCATGTGGGGTAAAACAGAACAAGATTCTATTGGCCGCGGATTAAGAGAAAATGGTTATGAAGACTGGCATGCTGAAATGCACGAAAGCGAAATTGATGCCGTTGTAGCTAATAAAAAGCCAATTAGAGGAACGGTTTCCTTTCCGCATGCAGAATTTGGGAGAAGAATTTACGACTATATTTTTGTTCCCGTCTTTAATGAAAAAGGCGATGTTGAAGGCGTTGCAGGAACAACAAGAGATATAACCGAAAGTAAACTGGCCGAAGAAAAGCTGCAGCAAAATGAGAGCCGTTTCCGTAAAATGATTCATCAAACGCCAGCTCCGACTTTAGTGCTTAAAGGCGACGATCTTGTTATTGAGCAGATAAACAAACATATGCTTCAAATGATAGGTCGCGGAGAAGAAATTGTAGGCATGCGATTGATTGATGTTTTGCCAGAACTAGAAGGGCAATATGTTTGGGAACAAGTTTTAAAAGTTTACAACGAAGGAATTCCTTTTGATCAAAGTGAAGTTTTGATTCCGCATAACCGTACAGGAGAAATAAAAGACTATTATTATAACTTGGCTTATCGTCCATTAATTGAAGACGGACAGATAACAGGAATGATACAAGTGGCGGTTGAGGTTACGCAACAAGTTGTGGCACGCCAAAAAATGGAAGAAAGTGAGAGCCATTTCAGAGCTTTAGTCAACGCCTCATCAGATTTGGTTTATCGTATGGATGCTGATTGGATGATTATGCAAAATCTTGAAGAAGATGAGATTTTGACTAATCAAAGAGAACAAGGCGTCAATTGGCTGGATAAATTTATTCATGCTAGCGATTTGCAGATGGCTGTTCATCTTATTTCAAAATCAATAGTAGAAAAATCCATTTTCGAAATGGAGCATAGAGTCATTAATCAAGACGATTCTGTCAGCTGGTTGTTTTCGAGAGTGGTGCCGATATTAGACGATCAAGAAAAAATTATAGAATGGTTTGGAGCATCGAGTGATATTACTTCTCAAAAAGAACTTCAAAATGTTATAGCAGAAAGTGGAGAACGATTTAGACAGCTAGCAGATTTGGTTCCGCAGATTATCTGGACAGCCAATTCAGAAGGTTTTGTTGATTATTACAATAGCCGTTGGTACGAATATACAGGCGTTAAAGAAAATGAATTTGGAGATCCAAGCTGGATTTCAAAATTACATGCAGATGATGTTTATTTAGTATCAAAAACTTGGTATGAGAGTGTTAATGCGGGACTTCCATATCAGCTTGAATTTCGTTTAAAAAATGCCAATACAGGAGAATATCGCTGGTTTTTAAGCAAGGCGCTCCCTATCAAAGATAAAGAGGGCATAATTACCAATTGGTTTGGTACTTGCACCGATATTCATGAGCAAAAATCTACTACCGAAAAGTTGGAAATTTTAGTCGCAGATCGTACCAAAGAATTGCAACGATCTAATGAAGACTTACAGCAGTTTGCGCATGTTGCTTCGCATGATTTAAAAGAGCCAGTGCGAAAAATAAAAACTTTTTTAAGCCGTCTAGAAGATCACATGGCCGGACAGTTTGACGAATCTTCATCAAAATATATCGAACGAATTCATGTCGCTGCAGATCGAATGTTTAATATGATTGATGGTGTACTGGCCTATTCTAAAATGAATGCCGATTCGCAAAAAGCAACAATTGTCGATTTAAATGAAGTTATTAAAAATATAGAAACCGATCTCGAAATCGCTCTTCAAGAATCAAAAGGTAAAATTTATTTTGAAGAACTTCCAATTATAGAGGGAGCTTCTGTGTTGCTTTATCAGCTTTTTTATAATTTGATTAATAATTCAATTAAGTTTGCTAGAGAAGAAACGCCGCCTGAAATTAGCATCACGGCAACTGAGCAAATTGAAGATGGAAATAAAATTGCCATAATTACAGTAGAAGACAACGGAATTGGTTTTGATCTGGATCAAACAGGACGTATTTTTGAAACTTTTACCCGTTTAAATTCTAAAGATCGTTATGAGGGAACTGGCTTAGGGTTGTCACTTTGTAAAAAAATAGCCGAACGTCACGGAGGTAGTATTACTGCAACAGGAATTTCTAATAAAGGCGCTATTTTTATTATAACATTACCGTTTGAGCAAAAAGCAAAGGACATTTAATAATGCAAGAAAAGATGATTTTATAGCAGATGATATTCAAGACGATGCGGAAATGTACAGCGAAGCATTATATGGATACTGTTGCCAATCTCGGAGCAGTTTGTTATTTTTTGAAAACGGATTAAAAGAAGCTTTTTCGAATCAAAAAAAAAGTAAATATCTGCATGTTTTTATTTGAAAGTTGAACTAGATTTTCTCCTTTAGAAACTAAAACGTATGAATTCCTTTTATAAAAAAGCACATATGGTAAGAATGAATATTTGATTTAATGCTTTGATTTGTAATTGTTTAAATTGTGTGTGAATATGTTTTTAAATGAAATTTTAAAAAAAACAGAATTTAAACTTGACTAATTTGGTAGAATTAGTGTATATTTGTAATGCAGAAAATTTATATAATGATACTTATCCAGAAAGACTGAGGGAATAGGCCCATTGAAGTCTTAGCAACCTGTTGCCGAATAAGGTGCTAAATCCTTCCGCTGTGTGCGGGCAGATAAGAAAGATTTCTCCGTAAATCTGTTTAAGATCATTCAATTAAAATCTTTATTATGAAAGCAGAATTAATTTTGTACGCCAGTTATGAACTCTTGAATTCCATTTTTGAAGAAAGCAGTTTTGCCTTTTTCTGAATACGAAAATAATAGGTTCTCCTAGACTTCTTTTATAAAATAGCAATAACGCTAATGGCTTTTGGCATTGGCCTGAAATTCTTTTGTCTAATCTTAAAACTAAAAATAAAATGAAAAAAATACTATTAGGTTTTGCTTTGCTTCTTGGAGCTGTTCAAACTCAAGCTCAGGAAAATAATTTACAATTAAAAGGAACTGTTGTCGACACCGTGGCGCAATACGTTTATTTGCAGAAGTTTCACAATAAAATGTTTACTACGATCGATTCGGCAAAAGTAAAAGACGGAAATTTTACTTTTAAAACGAAAGTAAAAACACCAGAATTATACGGGTTGAGCGTCAATACGGAAAGTTCGCCATTGTACATTTTTCTTGAAAAAGATCCGATTACCGTAAAACTAAGTCCGAAGAAATATTATACCGCTTCTGTGGTTGAAGGTTCGGCTTCTCAAGATTTGTTTGAAACCTATAAAAAGAGCAAAGATGTAGAAATCAGCAAATTCATAACCGAACATCCAAAATCTATTGTTTCGGCTTACGTGCTATACAGAAACTGGTCATATAGATTATCGCCTGAACAAATCACTCAAAATATTGCTTTATTAGATAAAAGTCTTCAAAATATCACTTACGTGAAAGAACTAAAAGAACTGGTTACCGTTTTAGACGGACTGGCAGTTGGTAAAAAAGCCCCAGATTTTACCGCCAAAGATCCTGATGGAAAACCAGTTCGCCTTTATGATAATTTGAAAGGTTACACTTTGGTCGATTTTTGGGCTTCATGGTGCGGGCCATGCCGAAAAGAGAATCCAAATATCGTTGCTGCGTACAAAGAATTTCATGATAAAGGATTCAATATTGTGGCAATTTCTTTAGATAAAAAGAAAGAAAACTGGGTTAAAGGAATTAAAGACGATAATTTAACTTGGACACATGTTTCTGATTTGCTTTTCTGGAACAGCGCTGTTGCTAAACTATATGGCGTAAGAGCTATTCCAGGAAATTATTTAGTGGATTCTAAAGGAATAATCGTTGCAAAAAATCTTCATGGAGAAGAATTACAATCTACTTTAAAAACGCTTTTAGAGAATAAAATTTAATAAAGAATACGCAATCTTGTCATCCTGACGAAGGAAGGATCTCCGCAAGAAACTCCTCAAAGAAGACAGTCAATCTTTGCGGAATATAGGACGGAGATTCCTCGTTCCTCGGAATGACAAATATTGTGGTAAAGTTTACTGAAACAGTAATAGTTTAATTTAAAATGATAAGGAAATGAATGCTATTGAGCCAACAACGAAACCAACAGAATCTGAATGTTACTTTTCTAAATTTAGAGAAAACACAGTAGGAATAGATCATATTTTTGAATCGGTTTATGGTGAACAAAATCTCGTTTATGCAGATTGGGTTGCCAGCGGAAGGTTGTACGTTCCGATTGAAGATATAATGCTCAATAAAATTGGTCCAATGATTGCCAACACGCATTCATTTTCAAGTCAGACAGGAAAAACTTCTACATACGCTTATCAGCATGCAAGGGAAATTATCAAAAAATCGGTAAATGCAAAAGACTCTGATGTTTTGGTGACAACAGGAACGGGAATGACAGCAGCATTATCAAAACTACAGCGCATTATTGGTTTGAGAAAAAATCATGAAAATGAACAAGACAAACCTGTAGTTTTTATAACGCACATGGAGCATCATTCTAATCAAGTTTCGTGGTATGAAACCAATGCTGAAGTTGTAATTCTTTCGCCTGACGAAAATAATTTAGTAGATCCAAAAGTTCTTTCGGAGGAAATTAAAAAATATGCTGACAGAAGTATAAAAATTGGTTCGTTTACAGCTTGTTCGAATGTTACAGGAATTATTACGCCTTATCATGAATTGGCTAAAATCATGCATCAAAATGGCGGTTTATGTTTTGTCGATTTTGCAGCTTCGGCACCGTATGTCAAAATCGATATGCATCCAAAAGATCCAGAACAGCAGCTGGATGCTATTTTCTTTTCTCCACATAAATTTTTGGGAGGACCTGGAACTTGCGGAGTTTTGGTTTTCGATGAAAAATTATATCAATCTGAGTTTCCTGATAATCCAGGAGGCGGAAATGTAAAATGGACAAATCCGTTAGGAAATTATTGTTACAGCGATGTAATAGAAGTTAGGGAAGATGGCGGAACTCCGGGATTTCTTCAGGTAATTCGAACAGCTTTGGCTTTAGAATTAAAAGAAAAAATGAGCGTTGATAAGATTGCCAAAAGAGAAAAAGAACTTCTGGATATTTGTTTTTCAAGACTTCAAAAAATACAAGGTTTATCTATTTTGGGAGATTTAAAAAGCGACCGAATTGGCTGTGTTTCTTTTGTGATCGAAGATATTCACTATAATCTGATCGTAAGGCTTTTAAATGACCGTTTCGGGATTCAGGTTCGCGGTGGATGGTCGTGTGCGAGTACTTATGCGCATTATCTTTTTAATATCAACGAAAAGAAATCGGCAGAAATTACAAATGAATTATTACAGCGAAATCAGACCAATAAACCAGGCTGGGTGCGTTTGTCATTGCATCCGATAATGACCAACGAAGAGCTTTTTTATATCTGTGATGCCATTGAAAAGGTTGCTCTGAATTATAAAAAATGGAAGAAAGATTACGAATATAATCCAGCTTCAAATGAATTTGAAAATCCGAAAATTAAAGATAATATCGAACGAGAAGTTAACGAATGGTTTAAGTTAGATTGAGTAAATAAATAATATTCCGTAGGAATATCTCGTTGGCAGAAAAAAAAATAATGCCAATACATGCAACATGAAAACAATACCAAGAAGAGTCGTAACGGGTTTACGAAACGGAAAATCAATTATAGAACAAGATGAAATTGTTGCCAATGTATCAGAACATTTTCCAGGATTAATTATTTCAGATGTTTGGTCAACAGATTCGGCACCCGCAAAATTTGAAGAAAAAGTTATAGAAAATACCGCTTTTCCAAACACACCTAAAAACGGAAGTTATTTTCGTTATGTCCAGATTCCGCCCGATAAAGATTTGGGTGTGATAGTTACGGAGGGAGAACCGCATCCTTTAATGCATCAGACAGATACTCTAGATTATATCATCATCATTTCAGGTGAAATTTATTTGATTGTTGATGAAGAAGAAACTTTATTGAAAGCTGGAGATATTGTAATTCAGCGAGGAACCAATCATGCTTGGAGCAATCGATCAGACTCGCCATGTATCCAATTGGCTGTTTTGCTGGATGCTGAGAAAACTCAATAATAAAATTATAAGCCGAAAACTACCTTTTGATTTATTTGTAAAATTGCATCGATCAGAAATTGATTGGTGCGATTTTTTTTTGCTTAAAATGGGTCTTCAAACACTTAAAATTGTTCCAATTTATAAATTGAAACAATTTTAAGTGTTTGTATTATAAAGTGTTGAATAATAATTGTTTAAATTTATTGTCAAAATAATTATTACAAAAAATAATTTCAGAGTTTACGCCGTGGCTTTTTTCTAAGAAAGATTTCAAGTTTTACCGAAAGGTTGTTGAAGAATATTGATTGCAGATTCCCAAAAATGAAAAATTAAATCAATATAATCGGATGTATTATTGGCAATTTAGAGTTTTAAATTTAAAATATTTGACTTTTGTCTTATTGTACTGCTGTAATGTAATTTTTGCGCAGCAGGATACTACTAGTCTGGCATCAGCAAAAAAGATAAGACTCGACGAAGCAATTTTGTTAGGCATTAAAAATAACCGGCAATTGAAACTGGCAAATGCTGATTTGGCTATTGCTAACGAAAATGTCAGTCAGGCTAAAATTGCAAAAATGCCAAGAATAAGTTTAAACGGCGGTTACAATTATATTGGAGATCCTAAACTTTATGAAGGATTTTATGCTAGAAATGTTACTGTAGATTATTACGATCATCAGGCCTTTGCCAATATTATTTCTTCACTACCAATTTATGCTGGAAATGCCATTAATACTAGAATTAATCAGCAGGAATTAATTACTGAGATGCAGGAATCGGCTGTAAAAATGACCGAAGCCGATGTCAAAAATGCTATTACAGAACAATATTTTACGCTTGAGAAATTATACCGCCAGATTGAGGTTACGAAACAGAATATTATCAATACCGATATCCGAATAAATCAGCTGAAATCGCGTGTAAAAAATGGTCAGAATCTTACGAGTGATCTTCTGAGAACTGAGTTACAGCAATCTAATTTTAAAGTTTCGGTTTTTAGAAGCACCAATACCATTCAACTTATCAGCAATTATCTGGATATTTTAATTGGTTTTCCTACCAATACGATTTTGAAACCTGAAGTGGCAGAAAGTATGATTCCGACAGAAAATATGAACCTGCAGGAAAGTTTAAAAGAAGCATTTCTGAATAGGGAAGAGATGAAACGGGCAGATATAAGAATCAAGTTGTCAGAATCTTCACTAAGTCTCACCAAAAGCGGATTTAAACCGAACTTAAATGCAAACTTAATTTTAAATACAGAATATCCGGCGCAGTGGCCCAATTATGTTAATATCCTCAATTATTGGGCGGCGGGACTTTCTTTAAACTGGGATATTTCGAGTTTCTATAACCTGAAACACCGCATAGGCAGCGATAAATTGGAAATCGATAAAAGTAATATAGCTCTAGAAGTTACCAAAGACCAGATTACTACCGAAGTTAAAAATGCGTTCGTTAGATATGTAGAAAGCAAAGAAAATATTAAAACCTATAAAAAAGATGTAGAGTTGTCAATGAGCAATTATAAAATTGTAAAAAGCCGATATGATAATGATTTTGCTTTAATCAGCGAAATTGTGGATGCTGAATTGCAATTAAATAACTCTAGAATTTCACTTGTAAATGCCAATTTAGATTTAATCATTCAATATTATTCACTTCAATATGCAATGGGCAAACTTTAATATTTTTTGTTATGAGCGAAGCAGATATACAAAATGGAGCGGTTCAGAAAAATGAAAAAAGAAGAAACAGCATTCTCACTGTACTGTCTTTTGTTTTCTTAATTGCAGGGGGATTGTGGATTTTAAGTTTATTCTTTGATTTCAGTTCCTATGAAACCACCAATAATGCTCAGGTTGAAGCTTATTTAAATAATATTGCCGCACGTGCAACGGGGCATATTAAAGAAATAAAATTTGAATCCAATCAACAGGTAAAAAAGGGAGATACATTGGTTGTTTTAGACGACGAAGAATACATTATTAAAGTCAAGCAAGCCGAAGCAGATTTGGCTATAGCCGAAGGTAATCTGCATTCGCTACAGCAAAACATAACAACTTCAGTTTCTAATCAGGCTTCAGGAAAAGAAAAGCTTGCAGGAGATTTGGCAAGTTTAGAAAAAGCTCAAAAAGATTATCAGCGTTTCAAGAATATGTATGCAGATTCGGCAGTAACGCGAAACCAATACGATCAGGTTATTTCCAAATTAAAATCGGAAGAAGCTTATGTTAAAGCGGGAAGAAAAGGTCTAGAAGCAAGCAGTTCTATAACCAAACAAAGTTCGATTAATCTAGAAGCTGCCACAGCAACGGTTGCTAGAAAAAAAGCAGATCTTGATGCCGCAAAATTGCAGTTGTCTTACACGGCTATAATGGCGCCAGCAGATGGTTTTGTTGGCGAAAGAAATTTGTCTATTGGAGAATTAATCAATGCCAATCAAACCATTGCTACTATGGTTCTGACAGAAAAATTATGGATTTCGGCCAATTTCAAAGAAACTCAAATCGAGAAAATAAAACACGGGCAAGAAGTGACCATTACGATTGATGCGTTGGACGGAAAAGAATTTAAAGGAAAAGTAGTCGGTTTTTCTCCCGCTACGGGGGCTAAATTTTCGATGGTAGAACCAGATAATTCAACCGGAAATTTCGTAAAGATCACACAGCGTATTCCAGTTAAAATTGAATTTGAAACTCCGTCTAAAGAGCTTCAGGAAGTAAGACCAGGAATGAATGTAACAGTTGATGTAAAAAAATAAAAGATGTTTGCAGGAAAAAAAGGAAGCGTTTTTACACTGACAGGATTGTATATCCTGACGATTCCTTTTTTTAACGGACTGAATGTTACGACTTATGATAACTCCCAGATATTAGGACATTTTGGACCTTCTACGACTGCTTTTAGTTATGCGGTTTACATTCCCATTTTTGCAATGCTTGCTTTTTTGCCTTTAGGATTAAAATTAGGGAAACAAATCAAGGTTCGCACCATGATTTTATCGGTTTCATTTTTATCGCTGCTGTTTAATACTGCTTCATTGTTTGCACCTACTATTGCATGGTTTGTTTTATGCCGATCTCTTTTGGCAATAGTTTCTATCATCGGAATATTTGCTTCGATGGTGCCTATTCTATTGAAATACAATCCTGCTCTTAATATGGCTTTGATGTATGGTATTTTTCAATTTATTCAAAAAGGAAGCCAGCATTTATATCAATATTTAGGAGCTCATTTTGTGAGTTTTCATAACTGGACATTTGGTGTTTATTTCTTAAATATCAATTTTTTAATCTGCATTATTTTGGCTTGGTATTTTTACAGGGCAGATGTTGCGCCTTTAAAAACCAAATTCCAATTTGATTGGAGAGGTTGGATCATATTGATTTTATTTTTTGCTATTATCCTTTTTTTATGTGCCGAAGGACAGACCAGAAATTGGTTCAACGATCCTAAAATAACTTTGGCTTTTGCGGTTTTATTTATTGTGGCAGGAATCTATCTGCTTCATGTTCGTTTTACAGCAGAACCGTTGATTAATCCCGATGTTTATAAATTTAAAAATGTAATTCCAGGTGCATTTTTGATGTTTTATATCGGATTAATGAACGGAACTGGAAGTGTGGTAACAGGATATATGACTAATATTCTAGGCTTTGATCCTGTTCTAGGTGCGGTCACACATCTCTCATTACTAATCGGATTGTGTATTTCTATTCCGCTTTCAACATACCTTTTATACAAACGCATTTATCTAGCTACAATTTGGGTAATTGGCTTTGCCTGTTACGGAATGTATCATATTATACTTTTTTTCAGATTTTATCCAGGAATAGATGCGTCTGATTTTTATCTGCCTTTGATTTTTAAAGGATTAGGTATAGGTTTTTTGTTTCCGGTTTCTCTATTATATATATCAGAAGGAATTCCTCCGTTTTTGAGCACATCGCGCATGATGACGGGAATCATCGCTCAGGCTGTTTTAGCTTCTTTACTTGGAGGAGCTGTTTTAGGAACTTTTATTTCGAATATGAATGTGCAGCATAAAACAGGTCTGAGTCAGCAATTGAGTCCGCTAAACAAACAAGCCGAACAGCAGCTGGAAAATTCAAAAAGACAATTTTTATTTATGGGATTATCTGATGGTGAAGCACAGAAAAAAGCAGAAAAAAGCCTTTCTAATCAGACTTCGCAAGCGTCTATTTTATTGGCTTATAAAGATATTTATCTCGTAATGTCGGCAGTTTGTTTTCTTCCCATTTTTATTATTCTGCTTTTCAAACTTTGGCGCAGACCATTAGGAAGAGTAGAAGTGGAGCCGATACCGATTTGAGGGTGACGAAGCAAGAATATAGAATATAGAATATATAGAATATAGAATATAGAATATAGAATATAGAATATAGAATATAGAATATAG